>ODAI012582701.1_pt1 | contig 25511 bp, 23 predicted proteins | sample 1539321 | NCBI WGS metagenome assembly ODAI01 (sample SAMN02144231, study PRJEB22623) | gut metagenome | biome: sheep rumen | host: Ovis aries | place: New Zealand
CTCCCTGCAGCCCTTCAAGTGCGCAGCTAAGGAGCTGGTAATTTCGCACGTGTGGCACACCTTCGACTTCGGCGCGAAAATCTATGACCCCACGCTGGCAAGGTGGCTCTCGCCAGACCCCATGATGGAGAAATACTACCCCTGGAGTCCGTATGTATACTGCGGGAATGACCCGGTGAGGTATATAGATCTTGATGGAAAGGCAGATTATTTTACAACTTCTGGCATATTCATAAAGTCTGACAACAACAAAAAAGATTCATATATTTACATTCAAACAGAAACAGGAAATGTAAAATTAGCCGATTACAATTTCGGAAATGGGTATAATAACTTGAGGGCTATGATGCGAGTTGTTTATCATTATGCTAACGAAACTGGACTTATTGGTAAAGCAAGGAGTATCGGGGTTGAATCTAATGGAAAAAATACTAATGAATTGGCAAACACTAATGAGGATAAAAGAGTTCGGGTTCACGTATCTAACGGGCATTTTCCAGAAAGTCTGAGTCACATAGAGAATCTCAAGAGTACCTTACGACATGAAGAATACCACATCGACATTACTGACAAACCATCTGAAGAAGTATTGGTTATAATGCAAGAAATGGAACATCCTGACTTTTTTAAAACTACTCAGTCTTTTAAAGATAACACTTCTGGTTATTTACAAAGTGAACTTGTGAAATTATATATGGAGAGTAAAAGAGAATTTTATAAGTGCATAGACAAAGCGCAGAAGTTGTTATATCAGTTTAATGCAAAAAAATAATTTCAAATATATCAATGGAGGAAATGAGATTACGTTTTAACATTCATCATCTTATAGGTATCATCAGCATATTCGTGACAACAACATCATGCGATGAAGCCTCTTTGTCGGGCATCTTGTGTGGTGACAGTAAAAGATATTGGGAATATTTGGAAGATGACTATCAGAGATTTCCTCTTTATTTCCTATTTGAGACAAACGGGAGATGGTTGCCCTTACAGCAAGACGAGCAGGGAGATATCAAGAAATATGTCATCTCTCCTTGCCAACGTTATAAAGAGAAATGGTCGTTGCAAGATGATTCAATACTATATTTGGGATGGGAGGATAAAGGATACGCTATCAAGAGTTATAGTGACTCCTGTATTCTGTTGAAGCAAGGTGAAAAATTGTATAAACTGAGAAGTATCGGTGATTTTCAGGATGCTGTAAAAAAGAATGCCAAGCGTTATCAGGAGATTTTAGATAGCATAATGAACATACATTACGAAATCATCGTTGACAGTACGACCAAACATGGCAATTACTATCTTGTATCAGGGACGGATTATTATGGAAAGAAACAGACCATAACATTCAACAAAGAGGAAATATGCACAATTGCTCCTCATAGAAAAGACACTTTGATAAAGAAAAAGAATTGGGTTTTAATCAATAAGGTGACAGAGGATTCGATTTTTCTCTATGACTACGCTGCTAATTCAAGAAATTTTTACTTTTCGAATGCTGCTAGTGGATTAAAAAGTAGTTTTAAGCCTAATATGGATGGTGTGTTAGTTAAATAAGTAGGTGCTTAAAATTGATACTGTCCCCAAAAGTGTGTCTGTGTAAAAGGGATAAAAAAAGGGACCTGTCATCCCTGATACGCAAAGAAGGAAGCCCTTGAGGCTTCCTTCTTCTGCGGTGCGTACGGGACTCGGACCCGTGACCTCCGGCGTGACAGGCCGGCATTCTAACCAACTGAACTAACGCACCAAATCAGTGCTGTTGGCGGTGCGTACGGGACTCGGACCCGTGACCTCCGGCGTGACAGGCCGGCATTCTAACCAACTGAACTAACGCACCAAAATACTGGTAGCGCTGATTTGCGGATGCAAAGGTATGAAAAAACCGTCAAACCACCAAACTTTTGCCGATATTTTTACAAGAAAAATTGCATTACGAGGGCATCTTGATAGTTTTTCCCATCAAAAACCCAGTCTTTCAGCAAAACTCCATCCACAAAACCCGCCTTTCTGAACATTGTCAGCGAGCGGGCATTGCTGCAGACGACAATGGCATAGAGTTGATGGAGATGAAGCGTATGCCTGGCATATCTCTCTATCTGCAGCAGCGCCTCATGGCCATAGCCCAAGTCACGGCGATGCCTGTCGACAGCGATGCCCACCTCTGCCCGCAGGTGCTTAGGGTCGAAATTGAAGAGGTCGAGCAGTCCCACGGGAGCGCCCTCCTCATCCTGCATGAGCAGGCGCATCTGTTTGTCGGCATAGATGTCGCATGTGCCGCTGAGGATGTAATTGCTCAAGGCATACCGGGAATAAGGCACATTGGCACAACCCATATCCCACATATCCTCATCATTTTCTATTGTATAGAGGAAATCCAGGTCCTCGGGTTCGAGTGCCCTCAGGCTTAGCCGTCTCTCACAGGTGTCACCTTTCATTTCAAGACCTCCTCTGCCGTTATGATGGTCTTGGTGCGTGGATTGTAGGTGCCGATCATCACATTGGCTCTCGGACTACGGGCGAAGATATTGAGAACCGACTCAAAAGAATAGGCCTCGATGTCGTACACCACATATTTCAGGTTGCGCGACTCACTGTCGCCAATCACCTCCAGATGACCTTCAGGATTCTTCCGCTCATTAGCCACGACAAACTCTCCCAAAAGACCTTTACGACGAGCCAGTTTGCGACACTGGGCAATCGACGAGACCGAACCGATGAAAAGGTAGTCGGGCTCCTTGCGCCGCCTGGGACTGAAAAAACCCAAGGCCTTGCGGACCTTGCGCGTCTGCATGTTGACAAGAGCCAGGGTTGCCCTCAGATAGATGGCCAACTTGATGGGAATGGTGAGCCACAGGCTCGACCCGCCATAGTGTTTACGGAAGAAGATGAGCATCGCCTCGTAGAACACATGCACATATCTGAACGACGACTTCTGAGTGCTCTCACCCTTATAGTGGAGGATTCTCTCAGGGAGATACCAATTCTGGTAGCCGCCCTTGATGAGCCGGTAGGACAGGTCGATGTCCTCGCCATACATGAAGAAATCCTCGTCGAGAAGCCCCACGGCATCCAGTGCCGAGCGCCTGAGCATGCAGAAAGCCCCGCTGATCACCTCTATCTCCACCGGCTCGTCCCATGGCAGATAGCTCATATAATAATGTGCGAAACGCTTATGCTCCGGATAGCGGCGGCACAGGCCCACCATCTTGTAGAAGGCTGTCATGGGAGTGGGCAATCCACGACGCGACTCCATCGCCTTGGTGCCGTCAGACTTCAGCATCTGCACCCCGGCGCCTCCGGCCTCGGGGTGACTTTCCATAAAGTCGAGCACATGATGGATGGTGTTCTCTCCCACGAAAGTGTCGGGATTGAGCAGCAACACATACTCGCCCTCGCTCTCACGGATGGCGATATTGTTGGCACGGGCAAAACCGAGGTTGTGGTTGCTCTCCACATAATTGACGTTGGGAAAACGCCTTGATACATAGTTGACACTGCCGTCGCGGGAATGGTTGTCCACGACAAACACCTCCGCCTCTATCCCCTTGAGCGCCCTATACAGACTCTCAAGGCACTGATAGAGATAATGCTTCACATTATAATTGACGATGACGACAGTGAGTTTCATGCTCTGTTTCAACTTTCAATTTCTGCCATGCACCTGCCCAGTGAGGGATAGACGAAAAACAGGCAAAGCGCAAGGATAATGCCAAGATAGCCGAAGGAGACACTGGCATAGAGATAATAGAGCAGCACACACACCAGCATCGGGCAGCAGAGGATGAGCAGACGCAACAGTCCCCATCTCAGCAGACCTTTCTCCTTGTGCTCTCTCAGGCTTCTCTTCACCACACCCCACCTGAACAGCCACAAGGCCAGCGGGATGCAGACCAGCGTCAGCAACTCCATGACGACTGCCGACAAATATTCTGACTTGACATGTCCTGCCAGACGGCCCTGGGCAATCACGTCGCACTCGAACAAGACGATGGTGACGAGGGCGATGATAAGCGCGCCCCACAGCACACCGAGCAGCACTTTTCTTGTCTTCTGCATATACTAACTCTCCTCTAACTTTTTATACCTGGCCAAAGGGCGTGCGGTTGATGATGGAGCGGCCCAACGTCACCTCATCGGTGTATTCCAACTCGTCGCCCACGGAGATACCGCGCGCAAGCACCGACAATGCCACGTCGAAGGGCGCAAGTTTGCGGGAGATATAGAAATTGGTGGTGTCGCCCTCCATGGTACTTCCCAACGCGAGGATGACCTCATCCACCCCGCCCGCAGCCACACGTTGCACGAGCGACTCTATCTGCAAGTCGGAGGGACCGACACCCTCCACGGGAGAGATGACGCCCCCAAGCACATGATAGAGGCCGCGATACTGCTGTGTGTTCTCCACAGCCATCACATCTTGCACATTCTCCACCACACAGACAAGCGAGCGGTCGCGGCGCTCGTCGGAGCATATCGGGCACACATCGGTGTCGCTGATGTTATGGCACACACGGCAATATTTCACCTCTCGCCGCATCCGTCCCAACGACTCCACGAAGTTCTCCACATCGCCCACGGGCTGACGCAGCAGATGCAGCACAAGACGCAAAGCGGTCTTGCGCCCGATACCGGGAAGGCGGGCGAACTCGCCCACTGCCTTTTCAAGCAGTGCCGACGGATATTGCTGCATCATCCCTCTGCCCTGTTAATAGAGATAGAGTCCCAGACCCAGTCGCAGACCCACATTGGAATACTTGCTGTGGTCGGTGAACGACTGCTCGTAATAGACAGACGGCTCGATGGTGATATAGTGGTTGATAAAGAAGGCATAGCCGAGCTCCACCGACGGCATCACGTCGTTGTAGTTGTGGTTGCCGTGCTTATAGGTGGCGCCCAAGCCCAGATAGATGCCGTTCTGGATGATGTAGTAGCGGCCCTGTGCACCGATGGAGAAGCGGTCGGGCGTGTTGTCGTCGCCTCCGATATGGTTGTAGCCCAGGGTGCCGAGCACCATCAGGTTGTCTTCCACGAGATAACCGCCCTTGGCCTGAAATCCCACATTGAGGTCGCTGGTGCCATTATAACTGAGGTCTAAGCCTGAGAAGGAGGCGCTGACATATTTCTTTCCCTGTTCGAACTGAGCGCTGGCGGAAATGGCCACGAGCAAGGTGAATACCAATACTGAAAGTTTTTTTATCATGATAGTAGTTTTTAGAGTGATGTCGATTCTTAAGACGGATTCTTATTTTTCTTCCTTACGCACATTGGCCTCTTCCTTACGCACCTTGACGAGCCAGGAAGCGAACCAGAAGACAGCCACCAGGAGGCAGAGAGCGCCCAGAGAATATCCTACGGTGAGGGAGAGATATTCGCCAAGCATATTGGGGCTGACGAAGACAAACGTGGAACAGACGGTTGTCATAAACAACGCCGGTATCAGTGAGATGATATAAGGCTTATGAGCCTTGACCAGATAGACGGTGATAGCCCACAGGGTGAATACCGCCAGCGTCTGGTTAGACCAGCCGAAATACTGCCAGATGGTATTGAAACCGTCGGGGTTCTCCATCTGCCAGATAAGCAGGAGGATAGAAACGCCGAACATGGGCAGTGAGATGGCGAGACGCCTGGAGATGGTGCGCTGCTCCATACGCACGGCCGAGGCGATGATGAGACGAGCGCTCCTGAACGCCGTGTCGCCGCTGGTGATGGGAGCTGCCACAACACCGAGCACCGCGAGAATGCCGCCGAAGACACCCAGCCACCCAGAGCACACATGCTGCACCACAGCGGGAGCGGCGAAGAACTGTATGAGCGTCTTGGGAGAGTCGCCCTGCAACTGCTCATTGAACTGGCTGACAACGTCGGCAGGCACCACCTCTTTCCAACCGCCATAGTAGAAGAAGTAGGAAGAGACGGTGGCCCAGATAAGCGCCACAAGCCCCTCGGTGATCATCGACCCGTAGAAGACCGGGCGACCCAACTTCTCGTCCTTCAGGCACCTTGCCATCAGAGGGCTCTGGGTGGCATGGAAGCCACTGATAGCACCGCAGGCGATGGTGAGGAAGATACAAGGGAAGAGCGGATTCTTGCCGATAAACGATTCGACACCGAGTATCTCGGCAGGCTGGTTGTGGTTGGCCAGCGACATGTCGTCCCACAGTTCGGGAAGAGCAGGCCATTTGACAAACAGAACGACCAGCAGCGCGGCAGCCATAAACAGGAGTGAGAAAGCGAAGATGGGATAGAAACGCCCGATAATCTTGTCGATAGGCAGCATCGTGGCCAGGATGTAATAGGCGAAAATCACGATGACCCACACTATGAGGCCGACAGGCAACATATTCTCCAACAGCATCGCCGGACTATAGACAAAGACGACACCCACCATCACGAGCAGGAAGACAGAGAAAATGAGCATCACCGCCTTGGTCACCTTGCCTAAGTATTTGCCGATGAGCTCGGGAAGATTGGCACCGCCGTTACGGATGGACAGCATTCCGCTGAAAAAGTCGTGCATGGCACCGGCAAAGATGCAGCCCAGCACTATCCAGACATACGCCACAGGCCCATACCAGGCTCCCATGATGGCGCCAAAGATGGGGCCGGTGCCCGCAATATTGAGAAACTGGATCATAAAGACCTTCCACGTGGGAAGCACCATGAAATCCACACCGTCGGCCTTGGCAACCGCAGGGGTAGGACGTCCGTCGGGAGCGAAGACACGCTCCACAAGGCTACCATAAATGAAATAGCCAGCCACAAGGGCAATAAGACTAAGTAAAAAAGATAACATTTCTCAAATCAATTGTTTATATGGTGCAAAAATACACAATTATTTTGAAAACAAAGCATAACCTCCCGATTTTAACGTGATTTGCGGCCGGATACCCGTAAAAAAGGCGAAAAGTGAAAGAAAAGGGAGTTTCCGCGACACGGCCCCATCCCTCTTTTTTGTGAAAAACGCCATAAGATGACGGTGGAAGTTTGCAAAACGGAAAATTATTCATAACTTTGCACGAAATTATGTCACACACTATCATTTAAATGGCAAAAAAACTGATATTGGCACTCTCTTTCTGTCTTATGGCACTGACCACCTTCGCGCAGGTGCCCAAACGGGAAGTGAGAGCCGTATGGCTCACCACACTCAACGGCCTCGACTGGCCTACCGTCAAAGCCACTTCGTCCGAAAGTGCTGAAAGGCAAAAGCAGCAACTGTGCAACATTCTCGACCAACTCAACAAGGCTCAGGTCAACACCATACTGCTGCAGACACGCGTCAGGGCAACCACCATCTATCCCTCGCAATACGAACCGTTCGACGGGTGCCTCACCGGCCATCCCGGCAGGAATCCGGGATACGACCCCTTGGCGTTTGCCATCAGCGAATGTCATCGCCGCGGCATGGAACTCCACGCGTGGGTGGTGGCCATCCCCATAGGCAAATGGAACAATATCGGTTGCCGACAGATACGTGAGCGCTATGGCGCGCTGGCCATCAAGAAAGGCGACGAAGGCTATATGAATCCAGAGAGTCCGCAGACGGCGGGATATATCGCAAAAATCTGCAAGGAGATCGTAGACAACTACGACGTGGACGGCATCCATCTCGACTACATCCGGTATCCGGAGAACTGGAAATATGGCGTGAGCAGAGCCAAGGGACGAGAGTACATCACAAGCATCGTGAGGCAGATTCACCAAACAGTGAAGAGCGCCAAACCATGGGTAAAGATAAGTTGCTCGCCCATAGGAAAATACAGTGACCTCACCAGCTATTCAAGCAGAGGATGGAATGCCTATGAGACCGTCTGCCAAGACGCTCAAGGATGGCTGCGCGAGGGACTGATGGACCAACTCTATCCGATGATGTATTTCAGAGGCGACAACTTCTATCCCTTCGCCGCCGACTGGGCACAGAACACCTACGGGCGCACCATCGCGCCGGGACTGGGCATCTGGCTGCTCTCAAGGGGCGGAGAGGGCAACAACTGGCCTCTCTCGGACATCACACGCGAGATGAGCGTGCTGCGCCATCTCGGCATGGGCCACACCTATTTCCGAAGCCGCTTCTTCACCGACAATGTGAAAGGTATCTTCACCTTCGCCGAGAGGGATTTCGACCCCTACCCTGCCCTCGCGCCAGCGATGACCTGGCAGTCGGCCGTACTCCCGTCGCAACCCAAAGGCATCAACCTGTCATCGCAAGGCTCGAAGCTCCATCTCAGATGGTGGGGAGCCACCGACAACAGCCACGCCGACTATCTCATGTACAATGTCTACACCAGCACCACCACCCCTGTGGATATCAGCGACGCCCGCAACCTCATCGCCTGCCGCGTCAGGCAACCGCAACTCACCATCGACGGCTGCGACGACCGCCACTATTTCGCTGTCACCGCCATCGACCGCTATGGCAACGAGAGCCTGCCGCTGCAAAGCATGACCATCGCCCCGCCCACCGTGGAATGGCTGCCCAACGACGGAAGATACCTGAAACAGCCCGACTACGACCCCACCATCAGCTGCGACTACCTCAGCATACAGAGCATGGCCGGCAACGTGATGACAATCAGGCCCAAGACTGACAAGCAACTCAATATCCGCACCTTGCCCAACGGCGTATACACGCTGCACGCCGTGGATAAGAAAAAACATTCAAGGCGAATCGGGCAGTTTATCGTGAAAAGGGATTGACATGACGATGAGATGAGTATGTCATGCCTATGACACACCAAGCAAAAGGGGATGCGTTCGCATCCCCTTCATTTATTATTCAAGTTTCGCGTTTGCTCAACTTTTATATACGCCATTTTCACCGATTAGAACGGCAGGTCGTCGCTGCCACCGTCGGCAGGTTCGCCAAAACCAGCAGGAGGTGGTGTGGGAGAGCCAGAAGCCACAGGAGTGTCGAAGGGAGGCATCTCAGGTGCAGCGGCACCCGGAACAACCTGCCGCACATCATAGGCACGGATACTGTTGAACCAACGGCCGTTATACTCACGGGCGTCAATGTCGAACTTCACCGTGACATCTTGTCCCACCTGAATGTTGAACGTCTGAAGGCGCTCGGCGCCAAAGACCGAGAACACCATCTTGCGAGAGTACTGGCCATCAAGTGTCTCAAGCACAAACTCCTGCACCTTCCATTCGCCACGGGCTGAGGTACCCGTCTTCACGTCAAGGGCAGCTATTATCTTTCCTTGTAATTCCATAAATGATGATATTTAAACATTAATTGAGTATTCTTTCAGCGTAAAACCGATTGCGAAATTACAAAAATTTGCGCAGACGGAGAAACTTTTGCATTACTTTTTTTGTCGTCTTATCGGTTTTTTGTAATTTTGTAGTCACTTATGCCGCGTTTCGGAGAATCATCATTCAATGATACGGCAGGCATGAAAACACGAATACTAACAATTAAAACAAGATAATCATGAGATTTACATTATCCAGCACCGCACTGAGCAGCAAGTTGACCATGCTTTCCAAGGTCATCATGAACAAAAACAGCATGCCCATCCTCGAGGGATTCCTCTTCGAGGTGAACGACGGACTGCTGCAGCTTACTGCCTCTGACAGCGAGAATGTGATGAAATCCACATGTCAACTGAGCGAAAACGAGGGTAACGGCAGATTTGTCGTCAACAGCTCTACCATCCTCGACGCAGTGAAAGAACTGCCCGAGCAGCCCCTCACCTTCGAAGTCGACACCGTCAACTATGTGGTGAAAGTGTTCTACCAGAACGGTATGTACAACTTCACCGCCCAGAATGCTGACGAATATCCCCAGACACAGCCCATGCCCACCGACGTGACCGCCATCACATTCGAGGAAGGCATGCTGCTGTCGAATATCAGCCGCACCATCTTCGCCACCGCACAAGAGCAGCTCAGGCCGGTGATGAACGGACTCTACTTCGACATCACCCCCGAATACACCTCTATCGTGGCCAGTGACGGATGCAAACTCGTGCGCAACAGATGCCTGACAGTGAAAAACGAGGCACCGGCAGCCTTCATCCTGCCCAAGAAACCCGCCACTCTGCTCAAGAACGTGCTGAGCAAAGACGGAGGCAACGTGGTCATCAAATTCAACGACCGCAACGCTGCCATCAGCTTCGCCGACGGTGAGCTCATCTGCCGTCTCATCGAAGGACGCTACCCCAACTACAACTCTGTCATTCCAAAGGATAACCCCAACCACCTGCGCATCGACCGCAAGACTTTCCTCGGTGCCCTGCGAAGAGTGATGCCTTTCGCCAGCGAGAGCAGCGAACTGGAGAAGTGCAAAGTAGACACAGGACAGATAGAGATCTCGTCGGAAGACATCGACTTCGCCACCAGCGCCGTGGAGACCATGACCTGCGAATATGACGGCAGGCCTATGGCTATCGGCTTCAAGGGCCCGGTCCTGTCCGACATCCTCAACAATCTTGACTGCGAAGAGGTGGTCCTCGAACTGGCCGACCCCAGCAGAGCAGGTGTGGTGGTGCCCGCAGAGCAGCCCGAACAGGAAGAGGTGCTCATGCTCATCATGCCCACACTGCTCAACGAATAAATAGACGTCCATGGAACTCAGTCTCAAAAAGCCCCTCATCATCTTCGACCTGGAGACTACGGGGCTGGACCTCGTGAAGGACAGGATCATCCAGGTGGCATGGATAAAAGTCTATCCTGACGGTAAAGAGGAGCGTGCCAACATTCTCATCAACCCAGGAAGGGAGATACCGGCAGAAGTGACACGCATCACTACCATCACCAACGAAATGGTGGCTCGTGAGCCACCATTCAAATATTATGCACAAAAGCTCAACGAGACGTTCTCGGGGTGCGATTTCGCAGGGTTCAACTCCAACCATTTCGACATCCCCATGCTCGCCGAGGAGTTTCTGCGCGCAGGCATCGACTTCGACTTCACCAAATGCCGGCTTATCGACGTGCAGACCATCTTCCACAAGATGGAGCCTCGCAACCTGGCCGCAGCCTACAAATTCTACTGCGGAAAGGAGATGGTGGCGGAGAACGTAGGAGCAGGTCATGCCCATCTGGCCGACTTCGACACTGAGGCCACCTACAGCGTGCTCAAAGGACAGCTCGACATGTATAGTCCGACACGTCAGGAAGACGAGAAACGACAGATAGCCAACGACATGGAGGTGCTGGCGGCTTTCTCGCGCACCAACGACAACGTGGACTTCGCCGGACGCATCGTCTGGAAGCCGGAGCTCGACGAAAACGGACAGCCCAAGGTGGACGCCGAGGGGAACGCCATCAAGGTGGAGACCTTCAATTTCGGCAAATACAAGGGAAGGCCCGTGGCAGAAGTGCTGCGCAAAGACCCTGGATATTACAGTTGGATGCTCAACGGTGATTTCACCTACAACACCAAGCAGGCACTCACACGCATCCGGCTCAGAGAATTCAACCAACGCTGATCATTGCCCATTAACAACACTCAATATGAAAGCATCAGAACAGACCATCCAGCAGATTGAGCGCGCCATCAGGAAAATCGGACAGAAATTTCCAAGCACCGACGACCCTACCCTGCTCACCGACATCCACCTGAGGGTGTCGCAAGACAGTGGCGAACTGCTCGCCTATGACGACGACGACAACGAAATCACACGTTGCGTAGTGGAAGAATGGATAGAGAACAAAGACGACGCCTTCTATGAGGGGGTGACCCACATACTACGCCACGAGCTCAAACGGCTGGAGAAGGTCGTTGAGGACTATGGACTGCTGAAACCTTTCCATATCGTGCTCGAGGACGACGAGAAAGAGAGTTTGGCCGAACTGTACATTGCCGACGGCGACACCGTCATCATCAGCGGTGGCGACCTGATGCCCGGTCTCGACAAAGAGCTCGACCGCTTTCTGAAAGACCTGATGAAATAGACTCGCGGGAGTCGCTGATATAATAGCATTTGGCCGGTGCGTCTCAAGACACACCGGCCAAATGCGTTGAAAGGCACATGCCACTGTCTACAGTTTCACCTTCGCCACCACACCGTGGCTCTCGTTGCTCATCCTGTCGAGCGCGGTGACCACATACACATATTTCGTCTTGCCATCGGTATAGGGCAATTTGTAATAGGTGCGAGAGGTGACAGAAACGATTTTTGAGGGGTCGGAGAGGTTGACCTTCTCATCCTGTCCGAAACGGTAGACCACATATTTCACTGCTTTGTCTTTCCATCCGCTGCCTTTCGGAGCCGTCCAGAAGAGCATGAAGCCATCGTCGGTCATCGCCGTCTTCACCTTGCGGGGCTTCTTGGGCGAACGGTCGTCGATGAACGGCATCGTCGGCTGCAGGGCACGGTAGCGCCAGTATTTGCCACGAAGCATACTGCCATAATTGCCCACGTTGTCCACGGCAGCCTTGGCATACCACAGCACGGTGCCTCCCACATTGGGCATCTGCCTGTGCAGTTTAAACTTCGCATCCATCTGGTGCACATTGGGATTGTCAAGGTCGGCGTTTTTCACCGTGCGCTCCACATCCTCGCCGATAAACAGCGGGCGGTTGGACGAATGGCTGTTCCACCAGGCGATCAGCGTCTTGTAGTCGGCAGCCTTGTGACCGATCTCCCAATAGAGTTGGGGCACACAATAGTCCACCCAACCGTTGTTCACCCACAACAGCACGTCGGCATAGAGGTCGTCGTAGTTCTGGGTGCCGTTGGTGGCACTGCCCACCTTCGGGTCGCTGTTGCGGTTGCGGTAGATACCGAACGGCGACACGCCGAATTTCACCCAAGGCTTACGGTCGTGGATGGTCTTGCTGAGCTGTTTGATAAAAATGTTCACATTGTCACGGCGCCAGTCACCCTTATTGGTGAAACCCTTCCGGTTGGCACGATACTGAGCATCATCATTGATGACCTGGCCGGCAACAGGATAGGGATAGAAATAGTCGTCGATATGGAGCCCGTCGATGTCATAGCGTTTCACAATATCATCCACCACACGGCAGATGTAGTCCTTGGCCTCCTCGCGGGCAGGGTCGAGCACATAGAGTCCGTCGTATTCGAAATACAGGTCGGGGCGCTTCACGGCGATATGGTTGGGAGCCAGCGCCTGAGTGGTCTTCGTCTTCGCACGATAAGGATTGATCCACGCATGAAGCTCCATGCCACGCTTATGACACTCGTCGATCATCCATTGCAGCGGGTCCCAATAAGGACGGGGTGCCACCCCCTGCTCGCCGGTGAGAAAGCGGCTCCATGGCTCTATGTCACTCTTATATAAGGCGTCGCACTCAGGACGCACCTGGAAGATAATGGCATTGACGCCGTCTTTCCACAACTCGTCCAACTGATAGGAAAGCGTCTGCTGCATCTGACTTGTCGACATGCCGATCCACTGTCCGTTGACAGCCTGGATCCATGCTCCCCTGAACTCTCTCTTCGAAGGAGACGACGTCGCCTCCACCGTCTCTGTACTGACACACCCTGCAAAAGCCACGCCGCCGAGCACCATCAGACAGATAGCACGTAATAATTTCATTTGAATTGCTGTTAGGATAAAGGTTTGAAAAAAGAGGGTTTCCTTATAGGGGAACCCTCTTTTCTGCCTATAGAAGATTCTTCTTAGAAGAAGAGATATCTGTTGTCCTGCACGTCGGCATTGAGATAAAGCTCCTGGAAAGCAGAGCGCGAGAGGCTCTGGAGATTGGACTGTGCAGCCTTGGTCTCATAATCTTTCACGTTGAACTTGGCACCCTCCACATTGCGGCGGTCGACGACCTGGAAGACATACACGCCACCATAACCCTTCACAGGCTTAGCGGAGAACTTACCCTTCTCGGTGGCAGCGACAGCGCCACTGAGGGCGGGCTCCTGTGACTGCAGGTCGGAGACGAATGTGGGAGCAGCGAGGGTAATCTGGTTGACATCAGCGGTCTTGGCACCCTGCTTCTCAGCCTCGGCGATGCTCTTCACATCCTTCAGCTTGGCGATGAGCTTCTCGGCCTTCTTGTCACGCAGCACTTCCTGCTGTATGAAATTCTTGGCCTCCTCGTTGTCCAGCGAGAGGAATCCCTTCGGGCTGATGTCGGTCAGTGCCATAACGAGGATCTCGTCACGGTTGGCACCCACGGTCATCACCTCAGAGATGTCGCCCTTCTTGGCCTCAAACACCCACTTGAGGGCGTCACGAGAGTTGCCGATGCCGGGCAGATTGCCCTGCGATGTGAGCACCTGCTTCATGTCCATCACCTGATAGCCGTTCTTTGCTGCATCCTTCTCGATTGCCTCGAGAGTCTGATGGCCAGCGACAAACTGCTTGAACTTGTCACTGATGGCATGCGAAGTCTCGTCGGAGAAGGTGATGTCGCGCTTCACGACAGCCACGTCATACTTGGTCACCATAGCCCTGCGGTCGGTCACCTGCACCACCAACACACCCTGAGCCATGGGGATGCTCTTCACCTCGTTGGCGCCCAGGGTATTGAGCTCGTTGAAGATCGTCTGGTTGTCCTTGGTCATATTGGTGGCTCTCTCATACTGAGCGGTGGTCAACCATGACTTCTCGCCAGTCTGGCCGTATTTCTTGGCAATGGCCTCGAAATCACCACCAGCCTTGAGGGCATTGAGCACGCTGTCGGCCTTTGTCTTGCTCTCTTCGTTGCTCTTACCCTGCACATTGATGGCACGGAACTCGATGGAATCGGGTAATGTGCTCTTGGAAAAGAGTTTGATGACATTGAACGTGTTGTCGAACTTGCTCTCAATCGGGCCGACAACGGCACCCACTGCCATAGAGTCAAGACGGTTGGCAATGTCATTGGAGAAAGCCTTCTTGGTGACAGGCACGCCCAGATAGGCGATGTTCGAACGGCCTTCACGCACCACTTTCTCTGCGCTCTCACCTTCCTTCAGCTGGTCGGCACACTTGATGAGGGTGTTCTCCAGGTTCTTGCGGTCGGCGGGAGAAGCCTCTTTCTTGACAAGCACATACTTGATGGAACGGATCTCCTCAGGAATACGGAAGAGCTCTTTCTTCTCCTCATATTTGGCCTTGAGATCGCTCTCGCTCACCTGCACATCCTTGTCGTTGACAGTCTTGTAGTCGATGTAAGCCAACTTGATGTCGCTCTCCTGCTTCTCAGAGTCGAAAAGGAACTGAGCCTCGATGGGATTGGAGAGGACAGCAGAGGTGAGCAGTGACTGATACTTCTGGGCAAGAAGCTGCTGACGGAGCTGCTTCACCTTGAATGCAAGATACTTATAAACCTTGTCGTAATACTCTGCAGCCTGAGGTGATGAGTTGCGCTGAGTCTTATAGTTGTTGATAAACTCATTGTAAAGGTTGATATCGAAACGACCTGTCTGCTGGTTGACAAAACCAGTCAGGTTGGCCACCTCCATCAACACCTGATGGGTGCCCTGAGTCATCGCATTCTTCAACTCATCGTTGGTGACGGTAAGACCGAGCTTCCCTGCCTCGTTCTCGAAAATCTTATTCTGCACATAGCTGTTCCATGCCATGGTGCGAATCTGATCCTCATCGGCCTGAGGAGAACCCATCTTCGTGCATTCCACAAACTCATTGAGATAATCCTGGTATTCTTCGATACCGATTTTCTCACCCAAGACTTCACCGACTCTCGTGCTGCGCATCCTGCCTGTTGTCTCGCAGGAACGGAACATGTCACCGGCAATGAATCCAAAAAGTCCAAGTCCGATAATGATAATCAGAAATGTTCCTTTGCTTCTAATTTTACCTAATGCTGCCATTACTAATTTGTTATATGATATTGATTTTGTCTATTAACATTTCCTTCGTAACACGTCAATTTGTCGGCATTTTCGTAAAAATGCCAACGGTTACTCCAAAAAAGCGTACAAAATTACTAATAAAAAAGCAAATGAGAGAATTTTTCGCATGAAAATTCTCCTATTGTGTCACAATTAATTTCACCAGTTCGATTTTCGTCATTGTACTCTTGATGATTTTAAACTTGAAATGGCCTATTTCCACCACTTCATTGAGTTTGGGGAAACTCTGGTAATAGTGCAGAATCAGACCGCCCACAGTCATATAATCATCACTCTCGGGCAATTGCAGGCCGAACATCTCGTTGACCTTGTCGATCTCAAGACGTGCAGAGAGCAGGTATTCTCCCTCGCCCACTTTCTTGGCCACATAGTTGGAACTGTCGTGCTCATCCTCTATCTCTCCGAAGATTTCCTCCACGATGTCCTCCAAGGAGACGATGCCACTCGTGCCGCCAAACTCATCGACGACGACGCCGAGGCTCTTCTTCTGCTGAAGGAATATCTGCATCATCTTGTGGGCCGACATCGTCTCGGGCACAAAGGGCATGGTGCGCAATTCGGTACGCCAGTCCTCTGGCTTCCTGAACAATTCCGAGGAGTGGATATAGCCGATGATATGGTCGATGTCCTCACGGTAGACCACGATTTTGGAGTGGCCGCTCTCGATGAATTTCTGGTTGAGCTGGGCGATGCCGCACTCCTCTGAGACGGCCTCTATCTCTGTGCGGGGCACCATACAGTCGCGCACCTTCGTATCCGAAAAGTCGAGGGCGTTCTGAAAGATTTTCACCTCCTCGTTGATATGCTCTTCGTCAGTGGCATTCTCGATGCTCGACTGCACAAGGTAGTCGAGGTCGACCTTACTGAACAACTCGTCATCCTTCACCTTGTCCATCTTCACTCCCACTATCCTGAGCAGGACTTTTGCCAAGATAGAAGCGAACTTAGAGACGGGCCAAAGGAGGACATAGCAGACATACGCCGGCAGGGCAAAGATGGTAAGCAGTTTGTTGGGCAGGCTCTTAAACAGCGTCTTCGGCAAGAACTCGCCCGTGAAGAGGACGATGATGGTAGAAAGGATGGTGTCGGCAGGCACCGTGAAAGCCGCGGAGTAGCCTTTGAAGATGGTGGCGTCGAACAACTTGGCGATGAGGATGCCATAGATCACGAGTGCGATATTGTTGCCCACGAGCATCGTACTCACGAAGTCATTGGGATGACGGAAGAAAAGCGAGATGCACTTCTGCGACAGGCCGTTCTTTTCCTTGTCCATCTCCGCAAGCATCCTGTTGCTCGACACGAAGGCGATCTCCATGCCCGAGAAAAAGGCAGAGAAAACCATCGTCAGCAATATGAAAAAAACCAGTTGGATGTCCATTTTCAGTTGTTGTTGAGTCTCTGAGGATGTTTCGGTTGTCTTCCTCTCATCTTGGCGGAGTCGGTCTGAGCCTTGTTCATCTTGTCGCGTGGCGACTTGCTCACTTCCTCCTTGTCGAAATAGCCTTTCGTCCAGCGAACAGAATATTTGGTCATCCTCTCGTCGCTCCTGAAACGGTTGCCCTGAAGTTCCTTGTCGGAAGTGATGAGGTGAGAGAACTTGTTGGACCAGATCTCATGGTCGCGCTCATCCCAAAACAGTTCCTCGCTGCTGAAGCGCAAGCCGTTGGTGGGGAGGATCCTTACCCTTCCACGCAATTCCCACAGCCGGCGCACATCATAATAATAGGCCGTATCACATTGGATATAAGACTGGATATGCATGGCCAAGTCGAACTGCTCAAGGAAAAGCCCCTTTTCGAAAATCCATCTCGAGGGATTCCGGTTCTGGTTGATCTCCCACTGCTCACTGACGATGCGGTATTTGATGACGCCCGAGTCAGAAATCAGCGCATTCACTCCATAACTGACCATCATGGCCACAGAGTCGCGGGGATAGATGGCAGGAGCCGTATGCTCCTTCTCCTCGCTGCATGCCACGAGTGCCAGAAAGAAGATCACGACGACGGCCGAGATGGCTGACTTTCTCATGACAGGGCGACAGATTAATTGACTTTAAACTTCATGAACCACGTCTCGTTGAAAGTGATTCCCACATTGATGCGGAACGTATTCTCTTTGAGGAGGTTGGCTGCGTCCATCCTCACCCACTGCCCACTGATATTGAGCACCGACCGGGTGTTCCATACATTTCTCAAGGGCACGCCGAGACCAGCGCTCACACTGATTTCTTTGGGACCGTCGTTGCCGTTGATCTGCAGATAGGGAGTGGAATAAGAGGCTCCGAGGCGGAAGCGGAGACTCTCAAGGAACTTCCTCGAATTAGGATTCTTGCTGTATTCAGCGCCCACGGTCACCCGGTGCTTGTCCTTGAAATAATTCTCCTTGAGCGTATACGAGGGCTTATTAGACGACACCCCGTATTCCGGGAATGGCACCTCTGCCCATTTCTGCAACTGATAGTCGGCTCCCACTTTCAACTGGTTGTTGAGCGTGAGCAACATACCTCCGGAGAAGACGGTGGGCAGCTCGAGGCCGTCTTTCACCACATAGCGAGCCGTATCTGAGACACTCGTCTGCGAATTGGTGGAGATGACCTTGCACTCAGGATCCGCACCCAGTTTGTGACCTAGTCCATAGGTGAAGCCCAATGTCAGGTTGCTGGTCTTGGAAAAAGGAATGGTGATCTGGGCACCCGCATCCAACTTATAGTTGTTGATACTCGCTGTGTAGTATTTCGAGAGCGTGTTCACATAGGCATCGCTGTAGCTGTTGACAATCGAGCGGTTGTAACTACCCCAGAGATAGGAGCCGTTGACACCAATAGAGAAGCCCTTGAACACACGCCATCCCATGCCGAGGAAGACCTGATGGAAACCTCCGTCACCCGTATAGGTGTTGGTATAGGTGGTGGAGTTGACATCTCCCACTTCGTTCGTATTCGAATACGAATAGCCTACGTTGGAGAAAGGAAGGAGACCGAAACTCACTCCCAAATGCTTGAAGGCCCTGAATCCGGCCACAGCATATTCGAAATTCGCATTCTTGGCGTTGATGCGCTTGCCGTTTTCCGCAAAATTGGTGAGTTGCCCCGACATGCCGACATCAAAGATAAAGGTCAGCGAGTCGATGGCCGAATAGGAAGCGGGGTTGAGATAGTTGACCTGATTGCCAGCCCGGTAACCCAATCCCAAACCATCCATGCCTTTGCTGAATCCTGTCGACTGATCCGTCAGCGCGCCAAGACCATACTGACTGTAAGGAGAATTGGTGCCGCTTTGGGCGACAGCAAGAGTGGTAAATGCCACCAGGGTGACAGCCGTGAGTAATTTTTTCATGTCTATTGCAATAGTTGTCGCTGACCACCCCTCTTTAAGACTCGAGAGACAGCCAGTTTGGAAACGTGGTGCAAAGGTGGCATTTTTTTTTGAATTATGCAAACGATGGACCGCTTTAGCCGTTAAATATACCAAAAGTTTAGGTTATTTCACATCGTTTTGCCTTTCCTGCTGACGATTTCGGCCTCAACCGGCTTGATAGTACCTGTTGGCCACATTCTGTATGGCAAGTTCATTGGGCACAGGATTTCCATGCATATCCCGGCTGATGAACAGACTGAGGTCATAGAAGTCGCAATAGTGGCACTGTTCGGGATCATCAATCACATTAGCCATAATTTCCGGCTGCACAGCCAACTGCGCATTTTCCGGATAAAGATGACGGTTGTTGATATAATTCCATATTAGGTTATTGAGATCCATCACATAGGAGGTCGCATCATTGAATAATTTCATTTCCAAATCTTTTTAGTCATCACATAGTATTCAAGCATTCTCACGGAGGGAAAAAGCCATCATCCGTCGTGCTCTATATGATAGACGTAAAAAAAAGCGATTTGTTATATCACAAGTGAAAATTTATATTTTTTTTACCATTGGCAGCTGCGGCACTGCCGCAGCGTACCGGGCACCCCCCAACCGCAGGCTTAGACAAGAAGCCTCAAAAAAAGCCCTTTTAAGAGGCCATCAGAAGCCCTTTATAAGAGGCCCTTTATAAGAGGCCCTGTTTTGGTGTTCGGTAGGCTGCGGCATTGCCGCAGCAATCCCCCCTACGAAGCATTATCGTCTTCAAGGATCTTCTTGATTTCCTCGTCGGTCTTAGTGAGTTTTTCCTTGCACATCTTGATCAGTTGCTGGGCCCTTTTCAACTGCTTGGTCAAAGAGTCGATATCAAGTTGGCCACTTTCCATCTTAGAGACGATTGCCTCCAGTTCAGCGACGGCTTGCTCATAGTTGATTTTCTCTTCCATATCTTAAATGATTAGTTTCGATTACGGTATTCACACTCCAATGCGCAAAGTTACGAAAAATCGAGAGCAGAACGAAAAGAATTTTATTCTTTTCTTATGCCGAGATGAAGTAACTTCGACACGAAGTGTCAAAGTTACGAAAAATCGAGAGCAGAACGAAAAGAATTTATTCTTTTCTTTTGCCGAGATAAAGGAACTTATCGTTGAAAGCGCAGAAACCAGTTGTCTTGACCGAGGCACGCAAAACGACGACAAACGCTATTTTTGCCTCAAAAAAGTGATATTTTGAAAGAAAATGGTGCCGTTTCATTGTTTTTTTGTAATTTTGCGCAAATTTTGAGTTTAATCAAATCGCAAATATTGAGTATTATTAAAATAAGGTAAAAAGCATTTTATGGTAAAAATCACGAAAGAAGCCGCTCTCGAATACCACAAAAGCGGCCGCCCAGGCAAGATTGAGGTGAAACCCACGAAGCCCTATCGCACACAGACAGACCTCAGCCTCGCCTACTCCCCAGGAGTTGCCTTCCCATGTCTTGAGATTCAGGAGCACCCCGACGACGCCTACAAGTACACCGACAAAGGCAACCTTGTGGCTGTCATCAGCAACGGCACCGCCGTCCTCGGACTTGGCGACATCGGCGCTCTCAGCGGAAAGCCGGTGATGGAGGGTAAGGGACTGCTCTTCAAAATCTATGGTGGTATAGATGTTTTCGACATCGAGGTGGCAGAGAAAGACCCTGAGAAATTCTGCGAGGCCGTGGAGCGCATCGCCCCCACCTTCGGCGGCATCAACCTGGAGGACATCAAAGCCCCGGAATGCTTCTATATCGAGGAACGGCTGAAGCGCACCCTCGACATCCCAGTGATGCACGACGACCAGCACGGCACGGCCATCATCTCTGCTGCCGGTCTGAAGAACGCTCTGGAAGTGAACGGGAAGGACATCGCCAAAGTGCGGATTGTGGTCAACGGCGCCGGAGCTGCCGCCATCTCATGCACCAAACTGTACATGGCCTTGGGAGCCCGCAAGGAGAACATCCTGATGCTCGACTCTAAGGGAGTCATCACCAGCGACCGCGACAACCTCAACGAGCAGAAACGCTTCTTCGCCACCGACCGCACCGACGTCCACACCCTCGAGGAGGCCATCAGAGGCGCCGATGTCTTCGTAGGACTGTCGAAAGGCAATGTCCTCACAAAGGACATGGTTCGTTCCATGGCCGACTCACCCATTGTCTTCGCCCTGGCCAATCCCGTGCCGGAGATATCCTATGAGGATGCCATCGACTCCCGTCCCGACGTGCTGATGGCCACCGGTCGCTCCGACTACCCCAACCAGATCAACAATGTCATCGGATTCCCCTATATCTTCCGCGGCGCGCTCGACGTCAACGCACGCGCCATCAACGAGGAGATGAAGATGGCCGCCGTCCTGGCCATCGCCGACCTGGCCAAACAGCCCGTGCCCAACGTGGTGAACGATGTGTATAAGGTCAACAACCTCACCTTCGGACCGTCCTACTTCATTCCCAAGCCCGTTGACCCGCGCCTCATCACGGAGGTGTCGGCAGCCGTGGCCAAAGCCGCCATCGACAGCGGTGTGGCACGCCGCCAAATCACCGACTGGGAAGAATACAAGAACGGACTCAGGCAGATGCTCGGCCTTCAGACGAAAGTGACGAGAAAGCTCTACGACACGGCACGAGCACACCCGCAGCGTGTGGTCTTCGCCGAAGGCATCCATCCCACTATGCTCAGGGCTGCCGTACAGGCCAAAGCCGAGGGCATCTGCTACCCCATCCTCCTCGGCAACGACGAGAGGATAGAGAAACTGGCCGCACAACTCGACCTCAACCTCGACGGCATAGAGATTGTCAACCTGCGCCACGACCGCGAGGCAGAGCGCAGGGAGCGCTTCGCGCGCATCCTCACTGAAAAGCGCCAGCGCGACGGCTATACCTTCGAGGAGGCCAACGACAAGATGTTCGAGCGCAACTACTTCGGTATGATGATGGTAGAGACCGGAGAAGCCGACGCTTTCATCACAGGTCTCTACACCAAATACTCCAACACGCTCAAGGTGGTGAAGGAAATCATCGGCGTGAGACCCGAATACGAGAATTTCGGCACCATGCACATCATCAACTCACAGCGGGGCATCCTGTTCGTAGCCGACACGCTCATCAACAACGACCCCGACACCGACAAACTGGTAGATATCGCCAAACTGGCCTCCACAGCGGTGAGATTCTTCAACGAGCATCCCCGCATCGCACTCATCAGCCACTCCAATTTCGGCAGCGACCAGTCGGAGGGCAGCAAAAAGGTGCGCGATGCCGTGGCGAAGATTCACGAGCAGATGCCCGACCTGCCCATCGACGGCGAGATGCAGATCAGTACAGCTCTCAACAAAGAGTTGCGCGACACGCTCTATCCTTTCAACAGGCTACGTGGAATGGATGTCAACACGCTGATTTTCCCCAACCTCACCAGCGCCCGCTCATCCTATAAGATGATACAGGCCCTGGAGCCCGATATCGAGATCATCGGCCCCATCCAGATGGGACTCAACAAACCCATTCACTTCGCCGACTACGGCAGCAGCGTCCGCGACGTGGTGAGCATCACCGCCGTGGCTGTGATCGACGCCTATGTCGACAAAATCAAGCGGAGTTTCCAGTAATATCACAAGAAGTAATATTACAAGAGACGTAAAGTCAAAGACAGGGCGGCGGTCACCACTCATCCACATGCTCGTGGAGCCAGGTGAACCGCCGCTCTATCCATTCTTTCAGCTTATCAACATTCTTGCGATAAGCTGCAATGACCTTCGATTCAGATGAGGAACGGTCGCACTGCCGCCCCCACCGTTTGTTGTCATAGTATATTTTTTCGGCCAGCAACAGGTAGTCCTGCTCGATACGGTCATAAATCAGCTGCCTGTGGTTGTAATACTCCATGAACCGCTCCCTCACACGAGCGGCGAAAACGGGGTCTTGAAAGAGTCTCTCATACCATGCGGTGTTTTTAATGTAGAAATTCTCAGGATTGTTGACCTTCTTGCCGACGTTGTCGTCAAAATAGCCTCCAAAGGCAAGGTCAAAGTCCCATATAGGTCCCATTCTCAGCTTGCCGTCATCCATAATGGTAATGAAGCAACTTGTGTAAAACGCCGCATCAGCATTCTTTGATATCTCATTGATCAGATACCATTCCACGAAGGAGTCCATGTCTATATATTGACGATAGCCATTCTGAGCGTCGGCAAAGTCGGCTGAGAGCAGCGCATCCTCTGCCCTCTGCACCAGATGCCGGGCACGCTCGTAGCGGGCATCCCCCTCCTCCACCTCCGGATAATGGATACAAACAGGCAGAAAGAGTTGGGTGGTGGTAAAGGTCACCTCATGATAGCGCGCCTTGCCGTCAATCTCGAGAATAAAACCATTCTGACCCACATTCAAATGATGCTCAGAAGGTTCCAAAGCCTCACCTATCAGATAGATGCCGTTGTAGAGACCGTTGAGCATCAAGTCAGCGAACAGATATTGCGGAGTATAATCGAGCAAACTCATCTCCCTGCCCATGAAAAACGCCACATCGTTTCTCATCAGCGACTTGTCTTTGTAATTGGCCAACAGCACCCAGTGCCTGCTCTCAGGCATCGACAGAAGCCGCCGGGCACTGCCAAACTTGAAAGAATATGGTTTCTTGGGATAAGTCCACGTGGAGTTGCCCCTGCCCTTTATGCTCACCTCATCGGCCAGGCCTTCTGCTCCCGTGGCTGTCGACACTTTAAAAAGGGCATGGTCTGTATACGAACGTTTTATCTCCTCACCATCCGGCGTGTCTACCGAGACGACAGGCAAACCCGTCTGGGGCACCTGCCCGGATGTGAGGATATCGTCTTCCTCACAAGCGGAAAGGAGACAGGCCGACAGCAGAAAGAGACAGAAGACACGTGGAAAGAAAACGTTCATCATGGTCAGAATTTCATTTTATAAGCCACACCTATGAGATGGACATCGGGGTGGTCGTCACTCTCGTCTGTCATATCCTGATAACGATAGAATACATCTATCGTTCGGCCTTTGTGTATCTTATAGGAAAATCCTATCGTATAGCGCACTTTCTCTATCTCCCTTGTATTGAAAATCTCGGCGCCAAGATAAGGCTCCAAAGCCAAGGCAGAATTGCGATAGTTGACCATAAGGCGGCTGCGGAGCTCGTTCTTTCCTTTGGCAGGGTAAATACGGTAGGCGATGTCGCTCTTCTTATACACATAATTGTAGCGGCCCTCTACATAGCGACGGAAACGGTAAGTATACTGCCATCTCTCACGCAGCGAAAAGCGGAAATGCCCAAACTGCCTGATAGTGGTAAGCGACAGATCGCCGCGCAACCTGGCTCCCCAATACTCACGCAGGTTCTTACGGTCGCCGACCATTGCCTTGCCCTTCAGCACATCCCTGTCATTTTCATCATAGTGGGAGATGCGCCTGACATTATCGCCTAAAAACGAGACCCCGGCAGAGGCTTTCAGCCATGGCAGACATTTGTAATCGGCGTTCAGCCCTGCCGACAGACGGTCGACCTCAGTAGAGTTGTCACGCATACGCAACTCCAGTTGCATGCCTACCGTCAGTTTTTTGTCGAGTTTCTTCTCCACCTCTCCCGACAGCGACGAGCCGAAGTCGCTCTGAGCCACCATTATCGTGGGGCAGAGGACAACCCATAACATGCATATCAGATGTTGGCGGATATTTCTCATGAATGTCAAGCGCTTAAGCCATGTCAACCGCAAGGGCGATATTGTGATATGAAAAAAGAGAAAAGGATTGCCTGTCACTCTCAACAAAATGAGGATGCCGCAAAAAGCAAACTTCTCACGACATCCTCACCCATTGACGACCAAATGCTGCGAATGCCATATCAAACAGCATCACAGCCATTCGGAGCAGGATCTATCCGAAATTGTCGAACATGATCGACTCGGGTTCCACACCTAACGAGTCGAGCATTCCCTGAACGGCTTTCGACATGGGACCAGGACCGCACATGTAGTACTCGATGTCCTCGGGAGCCTCATGGTCTTTGAGGTAGGTCTCATACATCACCTGATGCACAAAGCCTGCGGTGTATTTCACACCAGCCTCATCGGCGGCAGGGTCGGGACGGTCGAGGGCGAGATGGAAATGGAAGTTGGGGAACTCTTTTTCCAATGCCAGGAAGTCCTCGATGAAGAAGGCCTCCACCAATGCACGGGCACCATAGAAGAAATGCATCTCGCGGTCGCGTGTCTGCAATGTCTTCGTCATGTGCATGATCTGTGCACGCAACGGTGCCATGCCGGCGCCGCCGCCCACCCAGATCATCTCCTTCTTGGAGTCGAAGATGGGATGGAAATCACCGTA
>ODAI010674512.1_pt1 | contig 25509 bp, 24 predicted proteins | sample 1539321 | NCBI WGS metagenome assembly ODAI01 (sample SAMN02144231, study PRJEB22623) | gut metagenome | biome: sheep rumen | host: Ovis aries | place: New Zealand
CACAATGGACGATGGTTTGTCGCGTGCTGTCACCAGGTTATTTGTGAAAATGTATAACGAGGGTTTAATTTATCGTGAAAAACGTCTGGTGAATTGGTGTCCAAAACAACAAACATCAGTTTCGGATTTAGAGGTTGAACCACGCGAAGAAAATGGAAAATTTTATTATTTTAATTATCCAATTGTTGGTGGCGGGTTCGTAGAAATTGCAACAACTCGTCCTGAAACATTATTCGGTGACAAGGCAATTGCAATTCACCCAGATAATGAAAAATTAAAACATTTGATTGGTAAAAAGGCAATTATTCCATTAACAGATATTGAAATTCCAATTATTGCCGATGTTCATGCCGATCCAGAAAAAGGAACCGGTGCGGTGAAAATTACACCTGCGCACGACTATGATGACTGGGAGGTTGGCTTACGTCATAATTTGGAGCCTTTGTGTATTTTGACCAAGGACGCAAAATTAAATGATGTGGCGGAAGTCCCTGAAAAATATCGCGGTATGGACAGATATGTTGCGCGCAAAGAAATTATTGCGGATATCGAGGCGGCCGGTTTATTGGTTAAAATCGAAGATAAAATTATGCAAATTCCATATTCGCAACGCGGTGGTGTTCCGGTTGAACCAATGCTGACAACACAATGGTTTGTTGATGCGGCGCGTTTGGCGGAACCTGTGATAGCGGCGGTTGAAGCTGGTCGTGTTAAATTTATACCTGAACACAGATACAATTTGTTTATGGCATGGATGCGTGAAATTCGCCCATGGACAATTTCTCGTCAGTTATGGTGGGGACATCATATTCCTGCATGGTATGATACAGACGGCAATGTATATGTTGCAGAAACCGAAGAAGAGGCGATAAAACAATCTGGTGGTAAAAAATTAACACGTGACCCAGATGTTTTGGATACATGGTTTTCGTCTGGTCTGTGGCCGTTTTCAACATTGGGCTGGCCCGATGATACACCGGAATTAAAAAAATATTATCCAACAGATTTATTATATACCGCTGCGGATATTATTTTCTTTTGGGTTGCGCGTATGATGATGATGGGTATGTATGTCATGGGCGATATTCCAATCAAGACAGTGAATTTTCATGGGCTTGTTCGCGATGCCAAGGGGCAAAAAATGTCAAAAACCAAAGGCAATGGTGTTGATCCATTGGACGCGGTGAATAAATTTGGTGTTGATGCGTTGCGTTATTGGATTGCGACTGCGCCAATTGGTACAGATTTGCGATACAGCGATGACGAGGTTAAACGCGGTTCAAAATTATTAACAAAATTGTGGAACGCATCAAAATATGTTTTGATGAATTTAACTGATTTTGACCCGAAAACCGCAAAACAAATTCCGGTCGCAGACCGCTTTATCGAAGATAGATGGGTGTTAAACGAATTAAACAAAGCAATTGCAGATACGCGTCGTAATTTGGATAAATACGATAACTTTAATGCGCGTAGTGCGATTGATACATTTTTCTGGGAAGTTTTCTGTGATAAATATCTGGAATTTATCAAAGACCGTTTTTGGTCGCCTGAAAAATATAGTGCGGAATCGAAACTTTCTGCACAATGGACATTATATACGGTTTTGCGTGCGATAATTGGTTTGTATGCGCCGTTTATACCATTTGTCACCGAAGAATTATGGCAAAAAATCTATAAAGAATACGAAGGTGGCGACACATTGCACCTGACCCAATACCCAGAGGTGCGCGCAGAATATGATACCGATGTATCACAAATGCAGGTTGCGTTGGACATATTGAAAAATGTTCGTGGTCTGCGCACAGACAGAAAAATCGGTAATGGTGCAAAATTGGAAACACTGACAATTCCGGCGGATACAAATCCTGATTTGCATGGGTTGATAAAATCTGCGGCACGTGCCAATAATATCGTGCTGGGTGACGGTATAGATTTTGTTGTTGCAGAAAATAATACAGAGGGAAAATAATGGATATTAAAAAGCATGTTGAACATCATTTAATTGATGCTTACCAGGTTGATAGATATGGTTTTTTGCGTCCAATTATGTTGATGAATTTATTGCAAGGTGCCGCGGGTGCGCATGCTGACGAATTGGGGGCTGGGCGCACATATTGTGAAAATCGTGGAATTGCATGGGTTGTCACACATAATATGGTTGATATAATTGAATTACCAAAATTCAAAGAAGAAATCACACTTATTACATGGCCATCATATCATAATGGATTGCGTGCATATCGTGATTTTGAAATCAGGGGTGCCGATGGTCGTTTAATGATTCGTGCAACATCTCAATGGGTGTTGATAAATTTAAATACGCGTCGCCTGCTGCGTTTAAATGATGAATTACAAGATTGGGGCAGTATCAATGAACGTGCGTGGGATAGAGAATTTAACAAGGCACCACAATTCGATACACAAAAAACGCATATTGTAAAATGTCGTTATGATGATGTTGATGTGAATCAGCATATTAACAATGCTGTGTATGCTGTGTGGGCAACCGAAAGTGTTGGTTTTGAATTCCGTAATACACATAAATTGTCTGGGATTGAGATTTATTTTGAACATGAAATCAATGCCGATACACCCGATGTTCAAATTCATGTAAAATTGGAACCAGATATATCATATCACCGTATTATGACGGGTGATACACAACATGCAACGGTTGTGTGTCATTGGAAAACAAACGATTAAAAAAAACCGGCGATTGCCGGATTTTTTAATACTGTATGCAACAAATTAATTAATTGCGGATACTGCCAAACGAGCACGACCCTTGGCGCGACGACGATTCAAAACATCACGTCCGCTTTTTGTTGCCATTTTTTCACGAAAACCATGTGTTTTGACACGACGTGTTTTCGATGGTTGATAAGTTCTTTTTGTTGCCATAATTAAATCCTTTTGCCACTCTATTAAAACATATTTTTATAAAAACGCAACCTTTTTATTAAATTTATTTCTTTTTTTCACCAAGGCCCAAAAATTTACCCAGGATTTCATTTACCAAATACAGAACGAATAACCCCAAAAATAAATTTAATATGGGTGGAAAAAATCCAGTTGCTGCGGCTGCTGGTGCTGTTTTTGTCATTTTTTATCCTTAATTATTTTACAATTTTATAATAACACGAATTGATTGTTTGTCAATATAAAAATATGGCTTTATTTCTTGACCTTTTTGGCAAAAATTTGCTATTGTTCATATGCAATAAATAGGGGAAAATAAAGCATGTCAGAAAATAATGAAGTAAAAGAAATAAAAATCCCACAATCATCATTGGAACATGAAATGCGGACGTCCTTTTTGGACTATGCGATGTCTGTTATTGTGGATAGGGCTTTGCCTGATGTTCGTGACGGTTGCAAACCTGTGCATCGTCGTATTTTGTATGTTATGAACGATGTTGCGCCGGCGACGAAATCAACGGTGAAATCTGCGCGTATTGTTGGTGATGTTATGGGTAAATATCACCCACATGGTGACTCATCTATTTACGAGGCTATGGCCCGTATGGCCCAAGATTTTTCTATGGGTGAAACATTGGTCCAAGGCCAAGGTAATTTTGGTTCGCGTGATGGTGATAAACCGGCGGCTATGCGTTATACCGAGGCGCGCCTGTCCAAACTGGGTGCTTCGTTAATGGAAGATATGGACAAAGATACGGTTGATTGGCAACCGAACTTTGATGGAACCTTACAAGAACCTGTGGTTTTGCCAACAAAGTTTCCAAACTTTTTGGTAAATGGTGGTTCTGGTATTGCGGTTGGTATGGCAACAAATGTTCCAACATATAATCTGGGCGAGGTGTGTAACGGTATATTGGCTATATTGGATAATGCAAATATCACAGATGACGAATTATTTGATATTATACCTGGGCCTGATTTTCCAACTGGTGCGGTTATTATGGGTCGCGCGGGCGCGTATCGCGCGCATACAACCGGACGTGGTTCGATAATTGTTCGTGCCAAAACACATAATGAAAAGATTCATGACCACGATGCAATCGTTGTTGATGAAATACCTTACCAGGTTAATAAGGCGCAAATGATTGTAAAAATCGCCGAACTTTCCAAGGATAAAAAAATAGAAGGTATTGCAGAAATTCGTGACGAATCGTCCAAGGAAGGTTTGCGTATAGTTATTGAATTGAAACGTGATGCAATACCTGATGTGGTATTGAATCATTTGTTTCAATATACAGAAATGCAATCTAATTTTCCTGTGAATATGATGGCGTTAAATCGCGGTCGTCCAATGTTATTTACGATTCGCGGTGTGTTGGACGCGTTTATTGAATTCAGGGAAGAGGTTATTCGTCGCAGAACAATATTTGATTTGAACAAGGCGCGTAATCGCGCACATACATTGTTGGGTTTGTCTGTGGCTGTGGGTAATTTGGACGCGGTTATTGAATTGATTAAATCCAGTGCCAATCCTGACGATGCGCGCACCGCGTTAATTTCGCGTGGTTGGCCGGCGGCTGATATTCAAAATTATATTGAATTGATTGATGACCCAAACACTGAATACAAAGACGGAATGTTTTATATGTCCGAAGATCAAGCGCGTGCAATTTTGGAATTGCAATTACATCGTTTGACCGGATTGGAACGTGATAAATTGCATGCTGATTTGGTTGAATTGGGTGCGGTCATCAAAGATTTATTGGATATTTTGGGCAGTCACGAACGTATTATTCAAATTATTCGTGATGAAACAACATCTGTGCGTGATAACTGGTCATCAAAACGCAGAACTGAAATATCTGACGCATCTGTTGATATCGATGTCGAAGATTTAATTGCCCGCGAAGATATGGTTGTGACGGTATCTAATACTGGGTATATCAAACGTGTTGCGCTGGATACATATCGTGCGCAAAAACGTGGTGGCAAAGGTCGTAATGCAATGACAACCAAAGATGATGATTATGTGGTTAATGTATTTGTTGCAAATACCCATACACCATTGTTGTTCTTTTCGTCCAAGGGGTTATGTTATAAATTAAAAACATACAAATTGCCAGAGGCAACTGCCGCCGGCAAAGGTCGTCCATTGGTGAATTTGTTGCCATTGGAAAAAGACGAAACGATAACTGCAATTTTGCCAGTTCCCGAAGAAGATGTTAAACGCGTTCAAGAATCAGGCAAAGAACATTTCTTGATGTTCGTGACGAGTTCTGGAACCGTCCGTCGTAATCGCATTGCGGATTTTGATTCAATTCGCGCAAACGGAAAAATTGCAATGAAATTGGACGATGGCGACAGTTTGGTTTCTGTATTGCCATGCACAGAAGACCAAGACGTGTTCTTGACAACATATCGTGGTCGTTGCATCAGGTTCCCTGTGACCGAAATTCGTATATTTGCAGGTCGTAATTCAACCGGTGTTCGTGGATTAAATATTGCCAATGATGATAAAGTTATCGGTATGGCAATGTTGAACCATGGCGAAGGTGACGCAACAGTTCGTGCGGCATATATTAAACAATCACGCGCGGCGCGTCGTGCCGCAACCGGTATCGAAGAAGAAGCGGGCGATGTTGATGAAGAAGTCACAGATTTGGTTTTGACACCTGAACAAATGGCAGATATGGCGAAAAACGAAGAATTTATTTTAACAATTTCTGAAAATGGATTTGGAAAACGTACATCTTCGTATGAATATCGCACAACACATCGTGGCGGAAACGGATTTACCAATATCAAATTGGGTGGTAAAAATACAGCTGTGGCTGGTTCGTTCCCTGTGACCGATGACCAAGATATTATTATGGTGACCGATGGTGGAAAAATTATTCGCACACCGGTCAAAGACGTTCGTATCGCGGGTCGTTCAACCGCCGGTGTCACATTATTCCGCACCGCTGAAAATGAAAAGGTTGTGTCTGCAATCGCGATTGTCGCCGAAGGTGATAGCGATGATGCCAAATCTGGTGATGAAAATAATACCCCAGAATCTGCATCGGTTGAAAATAACGAATAATATATCAAAAAGGTGTGCCGCATGGATAACGAATACTTTGTTTCGATAAACGATGTTTCAAAACGGTTGGACGTGCCGGCACATACTTTGCGTTATTGGGAAAAGCAATTCCCAACGGCAATTCGGCCAATAACAGGAACCGGTGGTCGCAGATATTATCGTCCTGAAACGGTTGATAAATTGATAGTGATTCGTGATTTGTTATATAAAAACGGATTAACGATTGCCGGGGTTAAAAAATTGATACACGATGGAAAATTACCCCGCGCGGCGACTGATTTCCAGCCAACAAATATCGGTGCGTCTGTGGTGAATAATACGACAAAATCTGGGGAAACAAGTACTGATGCGATTGATACCGCGTTGGATTTGTTAAAAACGGCAAAACAATTATTGATAAATCAATAAAACAAAGCGATAAAATATCGCTTTTTATTTTTCTAATTTTTTGCGTTCGCGCACCAAAGAATCGCGCTGTTTTGTCAAAGTATTTTTGTATTTATGCAAACTGTCTTCGATGCTAATGGCGCGTTGCGCATATTCGTCGTGTTTGCGCAATACGCTGTCATTATGTGTAAATGCAGAATTTTTATACATCGAATCAATTTCTGGGATATGTCGATATGCACCAGAATCGACAACATTTGTATCAGGCTTAATCAAAGCTAAATTTAATAAATTTTGCTCGGTCATTAACGCATGATTTATCTTTGCGCCGTCTTTATATGTGGTATCAAAAGACAATACAGGTGTTGTCATAACTGTATCTGTATCGGTGCCAAAATAAGAATCAAAATTCCAAGATAATTTATTTTCTAATTCATGATTCACAGAATCATAATCAATTATTTCCAAAAAATACGACAAATCATTTAAAGACCCATTGTTATTTAAAATTCTTTTGCGCGCCTGTTCGTGTATGAAATCTGCGCTATCCAATTTTGCCAGATGTTTTTGAAATACCAAAATATCATTTTGTGATAAAAATTGTGATATTTGAAAATCGCGCCCGATGCGCATCGCATATTTATTAAAAGCATCATTTATTAAACTGTCATTATATGTGTAATAAAACTCAGTTGAATCAGCATTGTTCTGCACAGAATCTGTTATTTTGTGTTTTACATTATTCAAATTCTTGGGAATCGGTGCTTTTTTAACATCTGTGGTTTGTGTAATTTTTTTATCTAACTCTGCGATTTGATTATCTAATCGTTCAATTTTAGTTTGTTTATCAATGCCATGACATGTTGTGACAATCATAGATGTAAAAATAACAGATGTAAAAAGTGAATATTTTATATTGGTTTTGTTTTTTTTCATGTATAAAAATCGCCTTTTTATAGTATAATTCTAGCCTAAAAAAACAATGTGTCAATAAAATTCGGTTTTATACAGTGACTTGATTTTTTATTGTAAATCGGGTTTAAAATCCAAGAAATTAGTATGCGTTGCCCCGGGGACTATGCGCAGTTTGTTTTTTGGAACCCATTTTTTTGAAAGTTCAATCGGCACAATTAAATCATCTGTACCGGCATAATGAATTTGTGGTACATCTGGCAAATTTTTTATATTCAAAGATTTATCCAAATTTGAATCGCCGAAATATTCTGTCCAATCATGGTGATTTAATACGCCGGCAATGGTCACCCATTTTTGTATTTTGATATCAGGATTATTTTGAATAACCAAAGCACTCGCCATTGCGCCACCTGAATACCCAATTAAAACGATGGGCTGATTTTGTGCAATTTGTTTAATTGCGTATGCAATCGAATCAATGTTGTTTTTTGAAAAACGTGCATCTGTCCAATCATGAAAATCACAATTTTCATCGCGGATAAATTGACATGGTCGTGCAATATATACAACATTAGAATACATATCGTGCGCAACCAAATCACGAACAAAATTGTCATGTGGTGTTGGGTCTGGACTGACGGCGCCATTTGCAAAAAAAGCGCGTCCATCACCTTCAATATAAATATGAATAGGTTGATTTTTATTTGTAATTTTTTGCCATGTTGCGATTGTATGTTGTGTTGTTTTCATAGGTTTAAATTCAAAACTGTCCAACATAATATCACGCGCTGCACACCCAGTAATACCAAGGATTATAAAAACATAAAAAAATTTATTCATACGAAAAATTGTAATTAAAATGATGTGTATATACAACAAAAAACTTGAATATAAAAAAATATGTTTTAACTTAAAATATAAATCATAGAAAGGAGCCACAATATGAAACAATCCAAAACAACATTAAAAGAATTATCTGCATGTTATCGTGCGGTGTTGCGTCATGGTATTTTGTGTAATGCAATTGCGCTGGGATTGGTTGCAACACCATCGATGGCGGACGAATTGTATTATACATGGTGGCACCCAGAAAATATAAATTCATATGAAATAATAAACGATAACATAAATTCTGTTGTGACGGGTGGTGAATATAATTTTATCACTGGGACATCAATGCGTAATGTTGTAAATGGCGATGTGAATTTAACTTTGGACGGTGTTAGACAGGTTGCCAAAATTAACCCCAGGGATTCTCAATGGGTTGAAACAAATGTGTTTGGGTCTATATTTTTACCAAGTTCTGGCGGGTATTTACATAATACAGAATTGGGTGTTGTGATTCCTGATGATGAATCCAGGGATTTACAACAGTGGATAAATGGCGATATTAATGTATTGGTAAAAAATAATTCTGTTATTGAAAATAGTGTTATTGGTGTAAATTTTTATGCTGCAAATAATGAAATTACAGAATCTGGTTTGTCTGGCAAAACAACAGTGACGGTTGAAGATTCAACTGTTAATCAAAGTGTCCGCGGAACAAATTATCGTGATATAGATCAAAATAGTTCTAAAACATTGGTTGGTGATATTGAATTAAATGTTATAAATTCTTTAATCAAAGAAGAAATCGTTTCTGCTGGGTCTGCGGCATCTGCGGGTAATGTTGTTATAAATGTTGTTGGAAATTCTGTTATTGGTTATACAGATAAAACGGCAACAACAAAAACACATGAAAACAAAGATAATTGGATTATTGCGGGGGCAAACCGTAATGGTGCAACGATTGCCAGCACAACAATAAATCTAAATACCGATGGTGCTGATAACGCAATATGGATTGCAGGCGATGTTCATAGTGGCAGTCGCGACAGACGAATAATAACCACAGATGCAATTACAATTCCAAACAATAACCCTGATGAAAACAGTGTCAGTGGAAATGCAACATTAAATATGTTGGGTGGTGGTGATATCAATATCGGTGGTAATTTGCGTGCGTATCATGTTGCCGGTGATAAAACATTAAACATAAATAATGTGACGGCAAATATTGGTGGCAATGTCCAAGAATTTCAAACAATTAACATGGACGAAAATGCAACATTAAATGTTGATGGAACATTGACTTTGGCGGCCGATGATAATGTGAATATTGTTTTACAAGATTTAAACACATACAGCAAAATTAATGCAACGCAATTGGACGCAAATGGTGCAAATTTGAATTTCTTGGTATCCAAACAGGGATCATACAACATCGTTCATGCCAACCAAACAATCAGTGATTTTACATGGAATCCAGAAAACGCTTTGTTTGATTTTTCGCATAATAATGGGGTTTTGACGGCAACTGCGAAATCTGCAGATGAAATTGCTGAAACAACGAATATAAATTCAAATGCGGCAAATACGGTGTCTGCATTGGCGCACAGTGATAATGCGGACGCAAATCGTCTGTCATTGATTGCCCAAGATGCATTAACGCATGGCGATACAAAATATGTTGAAAAAGAATTGGAAAATTTAACACCATCAAAATCGCCAGTTGCAACATCGGTTGCATTGGGTGTGCAAAGTCATGTTTTGTCTGCGGCAGGCGAACGTATGTCGCTGGCCTTGACCGGTCGAAATGGTGGTGATGTTCATGCGGACTTTGGTGTCTGGGCCAAGGGTATGTATAACAAAACAAAGCACAGTGATTTATTAAATGCAAACACATGGGGGGCATCTGTTGGTTTCGATACAGATTTGAATCACAGTGTAATTTTAGGTGTGGGTTATTCATACGGCCAAACAGATGCGGATTTGAAAAATTCAAACATAGATATCGACAGCAACACAGTCTTTGTTTATGGACAATACAGAAATGCGGATTGGTTTATCAATGGGACAATTGCATATATAATGTCTAAATACGATTGGAATAAATCTGCATTTGGCACAGATTTTAACACTGCGTATCATGTTAATTCTTTGTCGGAACAGGTTATGGGTGGATATCATTTTGCAAACGGTATAACACCAACATTGGGATTGCGTTATTTAAATGTTGATCAAGATTCGTATTTTGATGGTTTGACAACTGTTGGCAAGGTTAATTCAACATATTTAACCGGTGTTGCAGGTGTTGATTATAAATACACATGGATTGCGCCATATACATCATTGTTCTGGAATCCTGAATTACATGCGGCGGTGACATATGATATGGTGTCTGATTCCAATATGGCAATCGTGATGATACCTGGTGCGGCGGCATATACCGTTGCCACAGACGAGTTGTCGCGACTGGGTGGCGAGTTTGGCATTGGTTTGTCGGCTGAATATTACTACCTGACCGTATCATTAAATTATGATTTAAATGTTCATCGTGATTTTACATCACAAACGGGTTCATTAAAAATCAAATATAAATTCTAAACTGAAAAAACAGGCTAAAAAATGCCGGCGAATGCCGGCAAAATTATTCCAACAAAATTCTTTTTGAAATTTTGCGAAACCACAATAAAAAAATACCGGCATTTGCCGGTATTTTTTATCTAATTTTGCCCGGGGTTTGCATTATTGCTATATCACGACGCGCACCATTAAATAATGCCGCCATATCTTTTAATGCACGTTTGCATACTGGCTTTGGTGCCACATAACGTTTCGGCATAGAACCACCTTTTAATACAAAAGTTTCGCGTTTGCCTTTTGGATTTTTTGTTTTTTTGGGTTGTTTTTTCTTTTTGGTTGGCAACATTCCATATGCTGTTAATGTATGGTTATATTGTTTTGTTTTTTGTTGTACAGATTTTTCATATTCTGCAACCGCTTTGTTTAATTCGTTAATCCAATCTCTATCTTGCAACCACAAATCGTATAAATTTTCTTTTTCTGCATCGTCGGCGGCAATTTGACGCATAGTCCAAATTGTGCTAGCCCACATTCTATTATCGTATTCTTGGTGTTCAATTTTCTTTTGTTCTTGTTGTTCATATTCTGCGACCAATTGTTTCAAATTTTCTTCGCGTTCGAAATCAATATGTGATGCAACCTCAATTATGCCCATACAGATTCCAATTACAAACAATGCTGCGATAATGTCTTCGTCGGTCAATTCATTGTTTGCGACAGGGATATTTTTTGATGATTCTTTATGTTTGCGGTTTGTATTAATGGTTTGTGATACTATACGTTTCTTTCGGCTTTGTGCAGATAATGCCTTGCGAATTTCATCACTTGGTACATATATTTCAGTCATTGCACCGCTTTGTTTTTCTTTGTTTAAATTGTATGGTTGTTCAATCACAGTTTTTTGAATGTTTATGTGTGATGGAATTTTTTTTGAAATCACCAGATTTGTTGATACAAAATTCATTGGTGTTTTTACTGTGTTTTTAACTGGTTGTTTTTTCTTGATATAACGCACAGGCAAAGACATCGCCTGAATACCACTGTATAAATTATTTGTTCCCATATTATTCATATTTTTTCCTTTTTCATTATAACATAACAAAGCAGAAACTATACTATCACATAAATTGTTTTAGTCAATGATAAAATGCCGGTTTTTTCGTTTTTTTATAAAATATACCCCCCTGATAACAAATCACAGGGGGTATCAGTCAAAAACAAAAGGAGTTTAAAATGTTTTTGTGCAATTATTTTAATCCAAACAAGATTTAAATATCTCGTGATATAAAATTTCCCCTGTTTTGGATGTCGGGGTCAGCCAGAATGTCTGGGAACCACCAGTATAGTGAACATTTGGCAAATCTTGTTTTAATTCAGGAATAAATTCCCGTAAAGTTTTTGCAATACTGCTGGATTCATATGAACCACGAATAAATATATGCTTTGTTGGGTCATGAATAATTTGTTTAATAAATTCAATTGCCATTGTGCTGGACGGCAATTTACCAGATACAATCAAATCATTCAGTTTGTTATTCCACGCATTAGAATGATAAGGACACAATTCAATATCGCAAAACAAATTTGCAATCATGCGTTTGACATATACGATTGGCAAATCCACACCATTGATTTGGATACTTTGTCCGACATTTTGTAATCCAAACTTTTTTAACCACCATTTTGCGCCATCTGTATTTGCCAATTCAGGATCTAAATAATAAAAAGGATACGCCATATTTTTTTGATTTATTACATCGTTTGTGATTTTTTGCAATTGCGCATCAGACCAATTTTTATATTCTTGGGCATATGGGATACCGGCGCGCGGATTCAAATTTATCATAAAACATTTTGCCGTCGCCAAATTTCCAACATATGGTTCGCATTGCAAGTTTGGGTGAATTTTGTTGCGCCCAGAATCTTTCTGTATTTCTGTATTTGAAATAATTAAATTTGCTTTTTCTAATTCTTGGTATTCACCGTCCAAAATACTGGTTCCGTTGTAAAATTTCGCGTTGCGCCAGAATTTAACGATTGGTAATTTATCCAGAATTTTCTGGTCGTGTTTTGCGTATTCTGCACTGATTTTTTGCATTTCTGCGACGGTTGGCAAATCATGGCACAATACGGTTCTTTTGCGATTTTCGTCCAATGGTGAAACAATGCCGTCTTGTTCCATCATGTTTAATAAATCGACCGCATCTTCATAACTGATGTCCAAATTGCGTTGCAGATAAGAAACACTTGGTTTTTTATCTGTTATCACTAATTGCACTGCATCTTGATAAAGTTTGTTTTTCATGTTTAGCCTCCATGTTGTTTAAAACCCAATTTTTTGCACGTTGTGTGATTTGACGGATTGTTCTTGTAATAACATGTCTAATAATTCGTCTGGATTTGTTATATCCAAAATTTCAGCCTTGTTTTTTACAACAACAAAATCCCCAGGAGCCAAATTGACGCATTTTTTAATATCTGCATCATTAACAGTTTGACCAAAAAATTCGTTGAACGCAATTAAAACCTGTTTAGGTGTTAAAAAGTCATATTTAACCTTGAATGTAAATCTGCGCAAAGATGCAGTGTCCAAAGAATCCATAATGTTTGTTGTACATATGAACGGGAAATCGGCTTGTTCCATCTGGGTCAGCATTTCATTGACAGAACTGACCTCCCATGAACGTTGGGCTTTGTTGCGGTCTTGCAAGAAAGAATCTGCTTCGTCAAAAACCAGAATTGCTTTTTTTGAACGCGCCTCGGCAAAAGCATTTGCAATATTTTTTTCTGTTTCCCCAACATAAGAACCTTTTAAATCGCTGGCGCGTTTTTTGACGATTGGCATATTCAACACATGCGCCAAATGTGATGCAAATGCGGTTTTACCGGTCCCCGGTGCGCCGTATAAACATAACGAAAATTTATGAAGTTTTTTCTTGGCAATTCGGTCGGCCAACATATTTAAATCTGTGTCTGTATTTAATAATTCTGTATTAAAATTATCAGGCTTAACTGTGTCTTTTTTCTTGCGACCATGTAATGTTTCCAAAAAAGAATTCAAAGTATATGGAACCATGTCTGGATTTCCGGTAATTTCCGCATTTCTCACCGCGTTATCTAAAATACCCAATGGCACATCTGGTTCTTTGATTTCTTGGGACATTTTTTCATAGTCAAATTGAACATTGTGTTTTTTAAACACGCCCGCCCAAACATCTTTTCTGGTGTCATCATCAGGTGTTGAAATTTCCGCAGTCAAAGAAAATCTGCGCAAACAAGAATTTGGAATTTCGCGTATGCTATGCACAACCCAAATCACAGGTGTTGCATTGTTTTCCAACAATCTATGCAAAGTTAATTTTTCATTATTGCGCCCAGGAAATCTATCTTGTTCTAAAATATCTTCGGCATCATCAAATAATAATACGGCATTTGAATCTGCTTTTAATAATTTTTGCATTTGTTTTAATTTGTTGCGTCTGGCATCGGTTCCTGTTTCGTCACCACACCCAGAATACAGACGCAAATTGGCATCGTTGCACACCGCAACGGCAAAAGATGTTTTGCCAGAACCAACCGCGCCATGCAACAAAATATTTACACCGCGAATTTTTGATTGAACTGACTTTTGCAACAAAGTTTTAATGTTTTTAAAAGTATCTGCCATATGTAGAAAATTATCAATATGTAAATCGTTTGACAAAGATTCACCAATCAACGCAACGCGGACTTCTTCGGTGGATTTAAAACGCGTGCGCAGTAATTTTATAAAACCATCATGCAAACGTATTGAATCATATTTTTGTGTTAAAATATTCATTTCAAACAGGGTGGTGTTTGGTTCCAGCATTTGTTTAACATTGCCCAACGGTATGGCGCACATGGCGGCAAAGAACGGGAAATTTTCTTCACAAATCATATCGTCCATTACCGGCAAATCGAACGATTCCAACATTTCTCGCAACATAGGATTTTTTTGTGCCATTAAAAAACATTGGACCAGTACGCGTTGTTTTTGTGGCAAATTCAAAGCATCAAAAACCATAGATAATTTTGTATCGAATCCAGGATTTGTTATATCTGTGATTTTTACTTTTGATTTAATATCTTCGATTATTTTTTCTGTGTCTGGCGAAATGTTTTCCACAGAGCATTTTTCTTTGTCGTTTAAAATATCGCGCAACACAGATATTTTTTCGGCATCTGTCACAGATTCAGGCAAAGATGTTAATAAATTATGTATGTCCGCATTAAACAGGGCACCAAAATACCGTTCCAACCGTTCCAGAAAACAAAATTCTGTCAAAGGTTGCAAAGGACTATTTACCAAGTTTTTTAAATAAAACGTATTTGCTTGCAATTGTTTATCCGTCATACGCGCCTTCCTGTGTGTTTTTGATTAAAATTGTTCTTGAATCTTTCGATTCGATATGATTATAAGAACCCGATTGGACAAAATTGGTCCAATTTTTTGTTTTTTTAATAAAAATACCGTTAATGTAATGAAAATACGGTATTTTTTATTGTAATTATTTTGACAACATAAAAAATCTGGCTTTCAGTTTTTTATATGCGGCGCGGGCATTGTCGTATTGTTCTTTGATTTCAAAATATTTGATGTTTGCCGCGCGATTGCAACAATCGCAATCATATTTGCATGGCACTTCAAAAGAAAAATAAGGACATGTTTCACCAGCCGATACTGGAATAAAAGAATCAGGCACACAATTAACAATGCGACAAAAATCTTTATTTGGACCGGCGGTATATGTGTTATTTTCCTCGCCTGGTTGGACTAAATTTTCATATCGAATTTTATTATATGCCTCGTCGCGTTGTTCTTTTAAATCTTTTACTTGTTTATGACTGAATTGAACATCACACCAACGAACCCGGCGTGATTTATTAAACAAATTTTTTCCCATGGCACAAATCCTTTGGTTTTGGTTGATAGTAAAACACGAACATCGGCGACATTGCCAGCCTCTAATTGTCATCAATAACGATGGTATCATGAATTTTTATTATATCAAGAAAAGGTTAGTATGTACTTTTTAGGTGACTTTATTTGACAAATAAATATATGTGTATTAGTATTTTCGATGTGTTGCAAAATTGTATTTCATTTTTACCGGATATCCAAAGTATAAATTCCACCAGACTTAATGGGCTTGTATTGTTTTGTGAATCTGCCCGGACTGCATCTTTGTTGCAACACAAATTACATAATGATTTTGGTATTAATACGATTACAGATGTTGATAATATGGGCACACACTACGCCATACCGATACATAAGGTTGAAAATGCCGTATTGGATAAGTTTATTCAAAAAGGTTGGAATTGGGATCGTGACCAGGATTTTTATAAATATACAATGACTTTGTATAATCCTGATACGGCTAAACGGATATATAATACATTGGTTGCGCATGGATATAATGTGACGATGTTTCCAAACAGCATGCAATTAGATGTTGTTTGTTTGGCGCAATCGGCGCGCAATGATGAAATGGTTGCGTTAAAGGATAAATTAATATCTGCCCAGAAATCATCGCCAATGTCGATGGATGTTTATTTTAATAAAATTTTATTTAGTGGAAAAATAGAAAATCCAGAATATCGCAATATAAAAAAACGCGAATTTAGTTTGGCGGAAATTGAAAAAAATAAAGATTCGATTGTTCGTGAAATAGTATTTCAATACTTTAATAAACTTGTGCGCCATTATTTAAATTCTAAAACATTGGCGCGCAAATTTGATGCAAATAAATTAGATAATAAAACACAAAATCAAATAAACATGTTGCGTGATTATTTGTATAATGTTGTGGTTGATTATATTGATATGCAAACAACAAATGCGTCACACATAAATCATAGCGTCATTATCAGGTTTGATTATTTAAAAAGTTGCAACAATTACAATAATGTTTATGCAACAATAAAGTGTGCAAAACGTTGGTGTAATGATATAAAGAAAGAACATCAAAAAACACAACAAACCAAAATCGTAAATACTTGGAATAAACATATTGCATACACATATCAAGACGGTAAATTATATGACGTGTTTGATTTGCCTAAAAATTTTATATTAAATCACAGTATTGATTTGTGTGGTATGGATTTGGATAAATTGCCTGATATGTCGTCCGTTTTGATAAATAGTGATTTTGGTTGTGCAACAAATAATTTACATGATTTAACCGGTGCGCCATATTCTGTATTGTATGATGTTAGGGCATCAAAAAATCCATTAAAATCATTACGTGGTATGCCACGATTTGTTGGTGGTAAAATTTATTTATCTGGCACACAATTAATGCCAAAATCATTTGTTCCAATGTATATGGAAAATATGCTAGATAAAATTGTTGGTGTTGATAAAAAAATAATTACTGCATGGCGCCAGCAAATAGAAAATCGTAAAACACAAATTGCGAACATTGTCGCATCGTTAAGTAATCATACAAAATAAAAAAGTTATTGCAGGCATATTTTGTTTTTTTTATATTGTCGCTGTGGAAAATAATATAAAAAAGGGGAAAAAGATGAAAATGTCTGTGATTTATTTATTGGCTGGGTTGATTGCTGGTGGGGTAATTGGTTCGTTGTGCTGTGTTGGTGATGGAACACATATGTCGCATGGTTGGGACAAAGTTTTTGCAAAAAATGATAATGTTAAAAATACCAAGGTAAAATTTCATAATCGTTATGGTGTGTCATTGGTTGGTGATTTATATATGCCAAAAAATATGGATAAAAATAAAAAATATCCGGCGATTGCGGTGTCTGGACCGTTTGGTGCGGTCAAAGAACAATCGTCTGGTCTTTATGCCCAAGAAATGGCAAATCGTGGTTTTGTGACATTGGCATTTGACCCATCTTTTACCGGTGAAAGTGGTGGGGCTGTGCGTAATGTTGCGTCCCCAGATATTAATACCGAAGATTTTTCTGCGGCGGTGGATTACCTGACGACATTGCCGTATGTTGATGAAAATAAAATAGGTGTCATTGGAATTTGTGGTTGGGGTGGTATGGCAATCAATGCAGCAGCGATGGATACAAGAATCAAAGCAACTGTGGCATCGACAATGTATGATATGACACGCGTGACTGCAAACGGATACTTTGATGCCGATGATAATGCCGATGCGCGCTTTGCGTCGCGTGATTCAATGAATAAACAACGTACAATCGATTATAAAAATGGCGATTATGCACGTGCGGGCGGTGTTGTTGATGTGTTGCCTGCGGACGCGCCACAATTTGTGCGCGATTATTATGCGTATTATAAAACACCACGTGGATATCATAAACGTTCATTGAATTCGAACAAGGGTTGGAATACAACATCTGCATTGTCATTTATAAATATGCCGATATTGCAACGTGCCGATGAAATACGCAGTGCGGTTTTATTGGTGCATGGCGAAAATGCGCACAGTCGTTATTTCAGCGAAGATGCCTTTAAAAAATTAAAAGGTAAAAATAAAGAACTGATGATAATTCCGGGTGCAACCCATGTTGATTTATACGACAATATGGAAAAAATTCCATTTGATAAAATAACTGAATTTTTTGAAACAAATATGCAGTAGAAATTGCCCGTTTGGGCAATTTCTATTTATGTTAAATAATACTTTGGTATATTTTGTAAAAAACAAAGGAATATATATGAAAATATATTTTGATATGGACGGTGTTTTGGTAAATTTTGACGCAATGCGTCCAAACGACACAGATTTAAATCACCCCAGTGCAGATTTGTCGCCCGAAAAACGCGTCCAGAAAAAACGGTTTTGGCAACAAATAGAACAAGAACCGAATTTTTGGCATGATATACCATCTATGCCAAATATTGAACATTTGTTGTCTGTGGCGTGTGTTTTGGGTGAAATATTTGTGCTCAGTAAAACACCTGGGGCGCATCATTTTATCAACGGGGAAAAATATGTTGAATATGTTGCAAATGAAAAGCGTAAATGGATTGCCGATAACATGGGTAAATATTTTGATGCCGAACATACAATCATTTGTGATGGTGCCAAAGGCGAATTGATTATGCCATCAAAAACAGATATATTGATTGACGACAGACCTGAAAACATTACTGAATGGGAATCGCATGGTGGCACAGGTATTGTTTTTACAAACGCAATTGATGTCGCACAAAAATTACAAGACTTATAACAAATATTACTAAAATAAAACCCGTCACAAGACGGGTAAAAAATTTATGTTCTGTAAATTTAATTTATTATTTGGCTTTGATACCAAACACACGTCTAACAGCATTTTTGCGAACTTTCATTGCGTTTTCATGTGCGGCCTTGGCATCAAAATATGCGTGATTGTTATTTAATGCAGGGCAACCCTCGGCTATACATTTGACGTTTTCGTTAAAACAACTGCAATTACATACAACAGATCTTTTGTCTTCCTCGAACATGCTACCCCACAAAGGTTCTTCTGGGCAATATGTTAAACGGCAAAATTCAACACCTAAACCTTTTTGTAATTCTTCATTTGGCATTTCGTCCAAATCCCACAAAGGGTGTATAGAATTTTTTGCAGAAATATATTGCTCAAATGTTTTTGATGTGGTATTTCCTGCGTTAATGGCATTTTTTACCAATCCAAACCAATTTTTAATAGACATACTTTTATCCTTTTTTGCATTTATAACAGTAATTATTGCACAAAATTACAGGTTGTCAATATAAAATAAAGCGAATTAAAACTTTAATGGCCAATCGCGAATATCATCGGGCATAGACTGTGATTCCGGACGCCACATAAATTCTTCGATTTTAACGCGTTTATCGCGAGTGAATTTAACACCTTCGCTTTTCAAGGCTTTATATTGTTGTTCAAAAAACGGTTCGCCACACAAAGAGCCATCTTTGAAAACGACCCTGTGCCAAGGCAAATGCCAACTTTTTTGATTATTTGATGCGTATCCAACAAATCGCGCCATTTTAGGCCGCCCAATCATGCGTGCGATTTGACCAAATGTGGTGACGCGCCCATATGGGATTTTTTCAACGACATCATAAACTTGCTCATAAAAACTTTTCATAAGCGAAATTGTATCACTTGAAGCAAAAAAATCAACCGGGCAAAATGCGGGTTGGGGTTAATTTTATTCTGGGAATCTGGGGTTTTTATATTGTTGTGATAAAAACAATTGCCTGGGGACTATCAAATTTTTTAATATTGATAACGTATTGAGTTTTTGTGTTATAAAAATACCGAAATGAGAGAATTTTACAGGATTATTTTATCGATTATACTGGCAATATATACATGTGTGGCGCATGGGTACATATTGCATATTGGAAACACAACATTGACGCCCCAAACAACATGTGACACCGAACATAAATTGTGGTTTCGAATTGGTGATGAAAAAATGTGTATTCCAATGACCACAGAATATGTGACAAACACAATACATGTCAGGCACAATGGTGTTGTGTATTCTGGTTGTGATGGCACATGTGGTTCCGGCGAATATGTTATGCCAGAAACCCCACCAGACCCAATTGTGATGCCAACAACATGCGAATGGACCCAGACGAATCCAAATGCGTATTTGTTATCGGACGGACGGCAATATTTTGATACCCAGGTCAAAGTTGATTCAACAGTTGCAATGGAATTGACCGCCGAGGTTGTAAATGGCACAAACGCGCGTTTGGTTGGTGTTGTTGGCGGTTCATGCTTTTTTGATATGAGTATCAATGACGAGTCCGAGGTGTATTTTAGAATTGGGACATCAACATATTCGTCTGTTTGTAACAGTGGAACACAGACAACAGGGAAACATTTATGGGAAATAAAAAATAACAATTCCAGTGGAAGTGCAAAAAATATTTATCAAGATGGCAAGAACGTTGGATATAAAATAGCAACAAAATGCACAGGTTCAAACACAATTTTGGTTTTCCACAGTGACCATGTAAAGTTTGGTTTGGACCCGACGGCAAATGGTGGTATGAAATTATACTCTATAAAAATGTATAACAAAAGTGGTAAATTGTTGCACGATTATCAGCCTGTTGCCAAGGGAACCGATATCTGTGGAACAGTTGTCCCGACAAATGCCATGTGGGATTTTGTTGATAAAAAATTATATTATCCCGCCGGTACCGGTCAAATGGGCTATGGGGTTGATTCGTAAATAAAAAAATCACACGCGGTGATTATAAATTGGTATATACCGGGTTTATTCAAACCATATTTCTGCGCGCACACCCCCAGATGTTGGACCGGATTGTGTTCCTGATGGTATGGTGATTTCACCTTTGGATACAATGACATTTCCGTTGTTTGCGGTGACCGATTGCACCACAGGTCCCGTCCCAGATTCAACCACATTTGTTGATGTTAATTTATCTTGTTTTTGGGCGTTAATATGGTTATATGCACTATCGACATAACTTGCCGTTGCCGCCACCGCGGTTTTATCAATTGCATCATCAGCCATGGCGGGAAAAGCCAAAAATAATGCGATAAAAATATAGAATATTCGATGCATGTTTATAAACAAAGGGTCTGAAAATTTTGCCACATTATTATATCAAATAATGGCAAAACTGTCCAGACCCAAAATCACGATTTTGTTATGGTTCAACAACTGGTGAGGTTTCTGTATATGTTGCCGCGGTAATAGATGCCACCATATCTGTTGATTTATTGCTGCCCCATGCGGTCAAAACAGGAACTGTGACACTGGATTCGTTGATTGTTGCGGTCACACCGGCCTTGGTTGCATAATTTGCAGAATCTCGCACTAAATCATCATACGATGCCACCTTTGCGGTTGTGATTCCTGAATCAACGGCGGCCACTTGGGCGGGTGTCAGGCTATTTTGCTTTTTTGCCAACTCTGTATCGACCTCTGTTTTTGTATATGTATTGTCAGCATCTGCCTTGGCGTTCAACGCTGTATCAACATCTGTTTTTGTATATGTTGTTGCGGTATCTGCCTTGGCGTCCAAAGCCGTATTCATATCTGCTGTTGTTGTATAATTTGTCAAATTATTAACATCTTTTGTGATAAAGTTAGCGGAATTTGTCACCAAAGTATCATACTGTGTGACTTTTTCACTTGTGATTCCTGAATTAACAGCGTTCAGTTGTGTGCCTGACAGTTTGTCTTGTTTGTTTGCTTGCAAATCTGCCACATCTTTCGTCAATCCGGAGGTTGCATTACCAACAGCCGTTTTCAAAGCATTGATGTCGGTTTCTGCGGTTCCCAAACGTGTGTTTAAACCCGAAACATTGTCTATCGCGTTCAGTTGTGTGTCGGTCAATTTATCTTGCTTGGTATTGATTGCAGTTCCCAATTCGTTATATGCACCTTTGACATAACTGGCTGTTGTCACTGTTGTATCGTCATCTTCGGCCGGGGCGGCATGCGCCAATTGCTCGGCTGTTAAATCTGCTGCGTTCGCCGCCAACGGCAATATTGCCAATGCCGCGATAACTGATATGTTTAATAATTTTTTCATTTTTATTCTCTTTTTCGTTGGTTGTTTGTTTATCCCAGATACATTATATCATAATTTACGATTGTTATTAACAACATAATGCACGTTTTTGGTTTTTTATTGTTCGTTCAGGAAACTGGCGTTCCATGTGTCTGCGACATCAACCCTAATCCATGTTCCACCACCTTTGCCATCGGATTGGTATATATACCGTGTGCCGTCGGCTGCGTCGGCTGGCAAAGCAAGTTCAATTTTTGATGGGTCGTTATCTGTTGTTCCTGGTGTAATTTTGATACCATTGTCTGCATCGTATGTCTTGCTGGATTCTGTTAATGAATTAACTTTTTGAATCAGTCCGCTGTTTTCATCGCCAATAGTATTTTGCAAAGTTTCAACAGTGCCGATTAACCCTGTGCCTGGGGTTTTGCCGTCGGTCGCGGTTCCAACCTGTTGTTGCAGTGTTTTTACTGTGCCATCTGATGCCCCAGATGCGACCTTATATACAAATTCCAAACCATCATTTACATATTTTTTTGTGGTTAATGCGCCACTATCATCTGCCGCATATGCGCCGATTGAAAACATAGATACCGACATTATCAAACCACACAAAAACTTCGACTTCATTTTATTGCTACTCCTTTTCATTTATCATTGTTATTTTAATAAAAATCCTGGGTCAAATTCAGTTGCCACACTTTTTGGGGTTATTTGACCAATTGCATTATTTATTTCTTCCTTGGTGTAATAATTTGTTTCGATATAATCTTGGGTTTGTTCTGTTAAATCGTCTATGGCATTGGTTAATTCGTCCATGCGTTCTGGCAACATACCAATATCAGCAGACAAACTGATTGTGTTGCCGGTGATATCAATACCGGTCCCAGGGATTAAAATATCTTGCTTGGTATTAATCCCAGATTCCAAACTGGATATGCGTTGTTCCAGTTCTGGTTTTGGGATATTGTCATTGTTATTATTGTTGCTGGGCTGTGACGCATAATTTGCTGAAATTTTTGATTTCAGTCCTTTGAACATATTTCCTGTTGTTGGCAATCGTCCAGGCATAGTATATCCGTTGGGGTCTTGGCTTGAAATGCTGACAACATTGGCACCTGTGCCGGTTATGGTATTTGTCGGTTTTGCCACCAAATTTAACGCGCGTATCGAAGATGCCCGATTTGTATTTATTGGCAATTGCGCTGGACTGTTTGTATCGTTGTATGTGTTGCTAAATGTTTTTGTGGCAGATGCCGCCGCCACAGGGCGCACGATAAACCCGCATGTTGTTAAAAATATAACAAAAAACAGCTTGCCTGAATACAATTTAAATTCCACCTGTGCATACATTATATCACAAAAAGTCAGTAAAACAAATTTGGTGTCGGGGTATAGTTTTAAAATATTGCCCTTGACTTTCATGTTTTTGTGTTGTCGGTTGCCGGATTTGATGTTGAAATAATTCCGCATAGTTATTATAATCACATACGTCTTGAAAGGGGATTTATATGAAAAAAATTCTTGTGCTGGCCGCTGTGGTATTAATAACAGATGTTGCAAATGCACAAACTGAATATTATATGTCGGCAAAACTGGGTGGTGGTAATGTCACCATGTATGCCCAAGGCGATACCAAGGCAACGGATTTGTTGGTGCAAACTTTTAATGAATTGGACGGGGCCCAGTATAAATATTCTAATTCCAGTATGCTGTGGAACGCATCTGTTGCGTTGGGGGTCGATTGGTCATTGGCCAGAATGTATGTAAAAAAGAACCCATACGATTGGTTTCATGTCAGGTTAGAGGGCGAGTTTGGATATAACAATTATCGCGAAGAAGGCAAACTGAAAGATAATTATATCGTCAAACATAATTTGGAAATGGAAATAGAAAACTTTTTCATACTTGCAAATGGATATGCGGACTTCCAGATTGACAGTTTTGTTCCATATATTGGACTGGGATTGGGATACAGTTTTGAAAAACAAGAATTATCAGTCCAAGACATAGATTATAACGATTATGTTGATGACAGTGGAATGATTTATGCGTTGCATGCCGGCGCAGGTTATAAATATTCTGATATAACGACATTTGATTTTGGATACAGACGCGTATATAGCCCAACCGAAGGCGATGGATTAAATGTTTTTAGTTCTGTAAGATTTGGTGCCAGATTCCGTATATAGACATGAAAGACCAAACGCGGCACGCACTGTGTGCCGGGGGCGATAACGATTGTCTATCTTTGTGGTTGCCACAACAGATATAATTCGCGTTCGTCCATGCGTATAAAGTTATACCTATAATAAAAACTTAATGCATTATAAGTGGATCTGCCACAGATACCTTGATTCCAATATTCTTTTTGCAGTGATTTTAACATACTGCCACCAACTGTTTTATATTTTTGTGTGTCTGCGACATTTCGTCTGTAATCACCATTGACTTCAAAATAAAGCAACGATACAGGTTTTTGTTCGACTTTATTTTCTAAACATAGTGCAACCGCCAAGACATCTTGGGCGGTATTAAAATCGGGGATTTGTATATTAGAATTTGTTAAGGTGTGTAAAACCGGTAAATAGCGCGGAGAATAACCGAATTGTTTTATTGCATCTAAAATATTATCTTTATAACCAAACCCAGATAATATATTTTTTACATTTTTTGATTCAATGTAAAAATCACTTAACCAACAATTTGTATTGATATATTTTCCATCGCCTGTTCTGGTTAATACAGGAACGTTGTTTTGTGTAATATTATAATCGCATGCATCTATTAACATAATGTATTCATAATACTACAAAACGCATGTTTGTCAATATGAATATACTGCGTCCAAAATGAATAAAAAACCGGCATAAATGCCGGTTGAATTTTTGGTTGTGGGGTACTGGCAAAACGCGAGTTGATATTATCAAGATTGGACAGGAAATTGAAGAAGCGAAAGATAAACCACCAAAAAACTGGAATGCGCACGAGACTTTGATAAACAATAATAAAAACAGGGCGCACGGATTTCCTCGGGCTTTCGCCCTGCGGGGAAACCGTAACAATTTTGGTGCGTTATCACTTCCAAAATCTACTTGTTTTCGAACCAGCCAACAATATTATTGTTGGCGATTGATTCTCGTCAATCTTCTGAACACTTCACAAATTAAAACCGCCGAAATGGCGGTTTGAATTCGTGGCGCGCCCAGCAGGACTCGAACCTGCAACCCACAGATTAGAAATCTGTTGCTCTATCCAATTGAGCCATGGGCGCCGACGCACGATATTTTAAATTAAAAA
>ODAI012933067.1_pt1 | contig 25496 bp, 25 predicted proteins | sample 1539321 | NCBI WGS metagenome assembly ODAI01 (sample SAMN02144231, study PRJEB22623) | gut metagenome | biome: sheep rumen | host: Ovis aries | place: New Zealand
GGGGGGTCATGATAAGAAATATTAATAATATACTTATTTTAAATTTTAACTAAAACAGATGCTAATAAATTAGTAAGTGTATAAAAGTATTACTTAAGAGTGAAAAAACAAAATTTATGCCAACACTCAAAATTAAAAAAAAAGAGCATTAATGGATGTTGTTTCTTTTTTTGATTCTTAAAGCTACATCCAATACATCCTTTGACAGATATTCTTCAGATAAATATTTACTATAAACAGGCAGACGTTCTTTTAGGGTGTAATCCACCGTAGCCAATTGCCTTTCAAGGTTACTTACTGTGGGCCATGGCAGTTCAGGATTTATATAATCATCTGTAAGTGGAGATATTCCTCCAAAGTCATCAGCCCCTAAAAGTGCGAATAAGCTTACCAGGTTATTGTTCAGATTTGGAGGTATCTGTATGCTGACATCATCAAACATTAGCGATGCAAGTATGGTCAACTTCAACAGGTCAGTTACCTGGACTTCTGGATAATCAGCCATTGGAGTATTTTCCTTTGGTTTGAAGTTCTGAATGATGATTTCCTGAATATGGCCGTACTTATCGTTTAGCTTTTTAATCGTGAATAATGTATCTACCCAATCATCACTACTTTCACCTATTCCAACAAGCATTCCAGTCGTGAAGGGTATTTTTTCCTTACCGGCATCTTCGATAAACTTTATTCTCTTAACGGGATCCTTTGTAGGACTGTCCTTATGCACAACCGTTTTCAATAGATGCTTGTTTGTTGTCTCGAGCATCAGGCCCATCGATGAATTTACCTGCGATAAGTATTGAAGGTCTTTTCTTGAGATTATGCCCATATTGGTATGGGGCAATATTTCATATTCCTCCAAGGATATTCCAGACAGATGATGAACATATTCCACCATGGATGAAAATGAGTATTCATCAAGTTTAGCTTTAACCTCTTCAACTTCATCTGCCGATTCTCCAAATGTAAATAGTGCTTCTGTGCAATTATATTCATTGGCCTTATTTAGCAGATTCCTTACCTGATTTTCATCCATCAGAAGATTCAAAGTATTTTCCGGTGATTGCTTGAAGTTACAGTATCCGCAACTGTTTCGGCAGATATGAGTCAATGGAAGAAATACGTTTTTTGAGTATGTCACTTCCTTGATTCTGTCCTGATTTATCTTTTTGATACAATCCATGAACTCGACAATATCGGCGTTTAACAATTCATTTGCATCGTTCTTTGTGATTATATTCTCCATCCAATCACCATTTGATATATAGTTTACTCTGAACTTGTTTAATCATCTTCAGGATCCAGTTTTATTACTGCGGATTCCACGAACATAGGCCAGTACTCTGACCTGTCAAACCAGACCATCACATATACTGCTATGTCTGAATCCATTTGACCTATCATGTAGTCGGCTACACATCCGGTCATCTCGAATGAACTTTTCATTCTTTCAAGTCCACTTATACCTGCAGATTCATCTATTACCTCTGCAACTCTTCTTAGTTTTTGATCTACCCTATCTGTGAGGGATTTTGCCTTTTGACTTGTTATGTATACTCTTTTGATGTTCATATGTTCAAATAGTTCTTCGAGTTTCGGGATTATTTCATCTTCCTTTAGTTTGTCATGAGTTTTACCTTTGACTATCATTGCATCTGAATTATGTAATACAGGTTTTGATCCTTTGAAAACTCCAAGATATTCCATTATTTGACGTGATACTTCTATTACTTCCATATTAATTTCTCCAATTTGTCTCTTGTCTTAATTGACCTAATGATGCATTTTTCTGAGCAAATGCGTTGTGTTGATGTATGCTTTCCTCATTTACCTGTTTGATTGTCACTATTGAATTATCAGGTAGCTGTGGATATTTTTCGAGTAATCCTGCAACCATGTTTCTTACACAGTCCTCTACAAAGACCGGATTTTTATGTGCATTGGTTACTATCTTGTTTTCATCAGGACGTTTAAGTAATTCACATACAGGTGAACTCATGGAGTTCTGAATGATTTCTATCAAATCATCGACATTCACATCCTGATTTTCTGAAACTTCCAATAGTATGCTTCCTATACCTCTTTGATTATGTGAAGCGAAGGTTACTGATTCAAGTACTTTTTGTGTTGTCTGTTCATCCAAAAATTCAAGTAGTTTCTGCTTTGATTCCTTGATAACAGATTCCTGTGCACATGGACATACAGTCATTCCCACCACTTCGGCTCCGATCATTTTCTTTACGGATATTGTGCCGTCATCATGTTTTATTGCTATTGCCCTTGCTATTATCTGTGTTGTTTCTTGGGTCTTTTTGTGTGTGACGGGTGATAATTTATGTATTATGTATTCTCCCCTTGCCTCGGTTTCTGCGCGTGTTGCATATTCGTGTTTTTGGAGTAATTTTTTGACTAGATTAGCGCATAACGTTTCAATGTGGATTTCCGATTCATTTACTGCTTCGTCTATTATTTCAGATATTGCTTCCGGATTTCTTGACATGTGCACTCCTTTTTGTGTACTTGGCAAGTCTACAAAAGCATCGAATGTAGGTAATAATATTATCGGTCTTTTATCGCCACGCTTAATCTTTAATAATTTTTTAACTCCTGTTACTCCGACTTTAGTTAAGGATATTGGTGTTTCGGGTTCTTTGTCTTGTGTATCTGGAAATTCACATATGCTCATTTTATTACTCCTATTTTCTTGTTAGATTATTTGAAATTATTATATAGATTTTATTTATTTAAAAAAATATTAGTTATTCATTATATATTTCTGTTTGAAGAAATACAAATAATTTAGAGTATAATACATGAGATGTATTGAAAATTTTATATGATTAAAAATAGTTCTTATAAATTAGTGAGTGATAGAAATAGTTGTTTATTAAAAATGTTATTTTTAAATAGATTATTAGTAATCTATTTGCTATATAACATTCATTTATGTTGAATAATAATTATGTCATCTTCTTATATATTTCAAAGAACACATGATTGAATTTAATCTAAAACAATCATGGAAGAGTTTAGTTCTTCTTTGATGATGTTTAATACTGTTTGTGTATATGTTTTAATTACAGGTTCTTCTTTTAATAACAGTTTAATGAATTGATTTAATTCAAAAGTATCCCTGAATTTGGCTATTAATATAGCATCAAATTGACCTGTTACGTCATATACAGCTAGTAAATTCTTTTTAAATGGTTTTTTATCTACTAAATAAGTTATTGTTCCTCCTTGGAGTTCTAAACCAATTATTGCAGTTAAATTGTATCCTAATTTTTCATGATCAACTATTGGTACAAACTTATTTATTATTCCTGATTTGGTTAATTTATCAACACGATTATGAACAGTTCCTACAGAAACTCCTAATTCTCTGGAAATTTTTCTGTATGATTTACGTCCGTCTACTGTTAATAAATCCAATATTCTTTTGTCTAAATCGTCCATTGAAACAATTTCCTTATAAGGACGTTCATTTTCTTCACGTTCATTCATAATCTCACCATACATTATATTATGAAAAAAAAATCATTACTGAAATTATTAATTCATAATTATTATTTAATAACCAACATATATAAACCTTTTGAAAATCACCAGAATTATAATATATTTTATAGAAAAAATTACTATTATGTTAATTCTTAAATAGAAATTATATCTAACAATGTTATAATTTATGAAAAATTAACAACCACCATAACCCAATAGCCCATTTGGATAAATTAATCAAATTACTTTAAACTATTAAAAAGAAAAAATACCAATTTTAGTAACATTATTCAAAATCATCGCCCCTTTTTTTTAATGTTACATTCTATTGAAAAAAAAATAAAATTCCATGATAGGATACATACAAAAACTAATAATACTAAAAAGGATAAAGATAGTAATTAATAAAGTAAAAAACAATTTATAAAATATAGGTGAAAATAATGAAATGGTATGTATCTTTCATAATTGTAATTTTTTTACTTATAGGAATCGTTTATATAGCTTCATCAGGAGCATCCGATGATGTGGAACCATTGGGTAGACTGGCATTCGTAAAAATAGCCAACCCTGACATGTACCCTGAACATGTACATGCCAATTTACTTGCCCAATATGCAGAAGAAAGAAACTCCAAATGTGCAATAGTAATACATTATGCGGGAAGCTCAAACTATAGAAACTTCATGAATGGAAAGGTATACATTATAGAAATGGCATTCATGGACACGGCTGGTGCTCAAGTCAACATTGACTGGAATCAAGTTTTAGACTATGGAATAAACGGAGTACCTAATGACAAATGGGATTACAAGGTTGATGGAGAAATATATGATAACTTTGATGATGCATGGGCCAGAGTAATGGAATTTGCTAAAGGTCAGGGACAGGAAGGTCCTATCCCTATGGTATGGCACGGAACTGTAAGACAAGGAAGCATATTTATAAATCCTGGTTGCGGATTCCCATTATACTATCAAGTATGTTGTAAACAATACGGCCATATCGGCGGAATATTACATGCAGCTACCGGTTCATTATTCCCATACTTCAATAACCCATACCGGTCTTATGAAATACAACATGCATCAGAATTACAATATTACTACACACATAACATGTTAGACTATGAATAGTGTTTTATCCACTATTTAATCTTTTTTTTTAAATTAACTTTTTTTTAGATTATTTTCAAATAATAATCATCTTGCTCAAAAATATGAAATAAACCCACATCAATGTTTTATCAAAAAATACGTCGACAACAATCAAAAAAAATAGAATAAAAAAATAGAAAAATAGTTGATTATTTTAAAGTTTATCCCGTTTTTAAATCAACAATCAATTCCTTTAACTCATCCAACGGCATGTCAGTTCTCATACCGGTCAATTTAAAGTGGGTTCTTGAAATGAAATATCCCCTATTTGCAATTTCATCAATAACATCATTCATCTTAGGAGCACTGATTTTAAGTTTCTTACATAACTTATGAATATCATAAAATGTGATTGGACCTTCCGCCTCGGCATAACACTTTTCAAACAGTTCAATCATCTTATCCTTAGTATTGAGATTTAATGTACCTGCCATGTCAATCATCTTGGAGATAAACTCCTTGTCGGATATCGGACCTAGCCATAAAGGTCCCGCTATGTCATATTTATGTCCACATTCAGGACAAGTCCTATCCATTGCCGGTGCATATCCCGTATATGTGGTCCTGTATAGACATTTAGGACAATGAGCAATAAATCCGATATTATCCAATGATTGGTTTGTCTTCTTTCCACCTCTGTATACAGTTGCATAGATTCTCATGTAATGCTCGGTACTATGTGAAAACAGGACATTCAAATATTTCTGATTGACTGCTAAATTACGTGCTATTGCTGCAAGAAGGATACGTATCCCATTTTCATGACAGTACTCTGTTTTCTGAGGTTCTGCCCCATATTTTCTTAGACATGGATCATGATATGTACCGCATAATGCAGAAGTGTCCGTTGCGCTGATACATATTAATCCTCCAGGACGGATATTGGCTGAAGTAGCCTGTAAAAACATTGCAGGTGTTCCGAACGGATCGATATCCACAACGTCGAACAATCCCTTGTTGGATTGAAGCAATATGTTTGCATCAGTTTTATGTACTTCAACGTTCTTAACATCATTCAATTCGATATTTTCAAGACTTTGATTTATTGCCAATGGATTGACATCACATACTGAAACGGATTCAACCCCCTCAATTTCCTTAGAATATCGTATTCCACGAATTCCGGTTCCTCCAAATGCATCACATATCGTGATGTCATGGTCCAATTCTTTCCTGTACTGGTTTATCACTACGACAGATATGTCCCTATTCAGTTCCATCACCGGATTATAGAATACGGGAGCTTCTGATGATATCTTATCGAAATTGGGTACTTTAATCTTTACTAAACCTTCCTCAACAAAATGTGTCTCCATAAATTTAACCTCTAATCATTATTGACTAATCATGAATCTAATTATATATTCTCTTTCTTTAATTTAATATGCATTTGTAATTTCAATTACTTGAACTTTCTATAATGATATAATGTAAAATTAGGATGGAATTATTTATATTATAAGTTAAAGATATGTAAATAAGAATATTTTTTGTAATAAAAAATATAAAATTTTCAAGAAGAACTTTTATATATAAAAAAATAAGGGGTTATTTAATGATAAACATAGCTAAACCTATAATAGGTGATGAAGAAATAGAAGCAGTAACAGAAGTATTAAAGTCAGGAATGCTTGCACAAGGACCTAAAGTGGATGAATTCCAAAAGGCATTCGCAGAATACTCTGAAAGTAAATATGCAGTAGCTACAAGTTCAGGTACAACAGCATTACATGCAGCACTGAAAGCTGCCGGTGTCGAAAAGGGTGATGAAGTAATTACAACACCTTTCACATTTGCAGCCACATCAAATTCAGTACTATACTCCGACGCTACACCGGTCTACAGTGATATTGATCCAAAGACGTTCAACCTAGATCCTGCAAAAATCGAGGAAAAGATAACAGACAAAACCAAAGCGATACTACCTGTCCACCTATACGGACAGCCAGCAGACATGTGTCCAATTCTTGAAATAGCAGAAGAACATGACCTAAAAGTCATTGAAGATGCAGCACAGGCTCATGGTTCTACATACAAAGGTAAAAAAATTGGTAGTATTGGAGATTTAGGATGTTTCAGTTTCTATCCTACCAAAAACATGACTACCGGTGAAGGTGGTATGGTCACAACCAATGATGATGAATTGGAAGAAAAAGCAGCAATGATTCGTGCACACGGTGAAAGTAAAAGATATGAACAGTCCCTATTAGGTTACAATTATAGAATGACCGACATTGCAGCAAGCATTGGATTAGTACAGCTCAAGAGTATAGACAAATTCAACAAAATCAGAAACGAAAATGCAGAATACCTTAATGAAGCATTAAGTGACGTTGAAGGAGTAACAACCCCTGAAGTGGCAGAAGACAGAACACACGTATTCCACCAGTACACCATCCGTGTAGCAGACAAAAGAGATGAATTCAGGGACTTTTTAACAAACAACGGTATCGGAACAGGAGTACATTATCCTATAGTACTTTACAAACAACCATACTATCAAAAACTAGGAATTACCGGTGATTGTCCTGAAGCAGAGCTTGCAGCACAACAGGTAATATCATTACCGGTACATCCATCACTCACACAGGATGAACTTGATACTGTAGCATGCTGTGTTAAAAAGGCAGCAAAAGAAATATTATAACTTTTTAACCCCCTATACATTTTTATTTTTTTAAAAGACAATTTGGATTATTATCTATGAAAATCGAGAAAGAATCATTCAACAATTACGTTCAGAAAAATATATTCAACACAATTAACGACTACCAACTGATTGAAGATGATGAAAAAATAATGATTGGAGTCTCCGGCGGTAAGGACAGCATATTGACTCTTCATATGCTAAGCAGTTATAGAAATGAGTCCGATATTAACTTTGAGATAGATGCCGTCTGTATCGATGAGGGAATTTCAGGTTACAGAAATCATGGAATTGATTCTGCCATAACAAACTGCAGAATACTGGACATTGACCTGGAAATCATCTCATTCAAGGATGCATTCAATCATGACTTGGATGAAATTCAGGATTTGTATAAAAGCAGTTGCATGCCCTGCGGTATATACAGGAGATATCTGTTGAACAAGGCAGCATATGACCATGGCTGTGATAAGATAGCTACCGGACATAATATGGATGATGAGATACAGTCATTTTTAATGACATTTGCAAGAAATGATCAGAACAAGTTTTCCAAGTTTGGACCAGTCCTTGATAAGATTCATGAAAAGATGATACCACGGATTAAACCGTTATGGCAATTGCCTGAAAAGGACGTCGGAATATGGTGTGTCGTCAACGACATTGAGATTCATGATGAGGAATGTCCCTACTCAACGACGTCACTGCGCAGTGATGTTAAGAATTTCCTAAATAAGTTAGAAGAAGATAACAGGGGGATTAAGAAAAATATCTTCAATTCATTCAAGAAGACATTCACGGTCGAGTCAAAGGAGGTCACATTGGATACATGTAATATTTGTGGTCAGCCCACGGCCAACAGTCCATGCAACGCATGCAAATTAACCGAAGAGATTAATGAATTGTTAGAGTAAATCTGCCGTTTTGAAGCAGGTTCCACCATATATCTCCTCCTGCATTTGCTGAACTGCCTCAGTTGCTGTGGCAACATCGTCCGCAACTTTCAATATTCTTCTTTTTTTCACGTTCAAGCTTTTTCCACAAGTGCATTTTCTTGTTTTTGTAGTGTCCTTTGAATATAATACCCTTCCACAGTCACATCTAAATATCAAATACATTCTATCACCTTAACTATCATATTAATGTTCATATTCCAAATATTGAATGGATGTATGGCAGGAATACGTTGTTTATAGTCAAAAGCACACCGATGGTACATCCAAGATTCGTACCTAAAACCACCAGTATTACACGAAATAGCTGGTTATGCCATAGGTCCTTGAATGAATCAAAGTCGGCCAGGCTGTGCATATCATCCCATCCCACATGACGTAATTTTCCCTCGACAAGACCTGAAAACCATCCAGCAGCAAGTAACGGGTGGATTACAGTTATTGGCGCCACGATAAATGCGACTATTGCAGACTGTATCTTTGAACCGGATATTAGTGAACCTAGAAATGCTCCTGTACCTGCAAAGAGTATGTAGTTTATCAGCCCGCCCTGAATATTTATTCCCTGAACGAATGCCAGGATAAACAGCACCACGAATATTACCGGTATGAGATATAATATTATCTGTAGGATGGAGAATCTTGATTCCTCCACGTAGTTTATCGTATTGAGTTCAGGTATCGTGTCGGGGTTGTTTAGGAACGTGGTTATTCCTTCCTTGTGTCCCGCACCGACTACCGCTACAACATTGTTTTGTTCCATACTTTTAAGGTTGTATGCCATGTATGCATCCCTTTCATGAACCAATGCATTGTATCCTCCAGGAGATGCCTGTTTAAAGAAGTTCATGACTTCAATTATCGTATCATCCTGTTTTAATATTTCGACTTCTTCCTTCAGGTCATCTTCCATTTCATCACCCATTACGAATGACTTAATAAGCTCCCATATAAATGATAACTTTTCTCTTAGGGACATTCCATTTATTGTTCTTTTGAGTGTTACTTGGATGTTTCTGTCGATTAATGCTACGTCGGCATTTACTTCCCTTGCTACATGATATGCTTCCAACATTTCAGATCCAGGTTTTACGCCTACCTCATTACCCATTCTTCTCTGCATTGATGATAAAAATGAACTGACGAGCATGAACGTTAGATTTGATGCCTTAAGCATGTTTTTTAAGTCAAATTCCTGTTTACGTTCAACACCATTTTCCTGATCAAGCAATGATTGGAATCGTCCTATATCCAATTCTATGGCAACAATTTCCGGTTTTCTTTCATATATAACTTCTTTGACATGGTGCACACTTTCTTCTGAGATGTGTGCCGTCGGTACAATTTCCAGTCCAGGTTCATGTATCGGCTCTATCAGTTCAGAATCAGAGTTTGCTTCTTCATCTTCCTCATTTAGATTAATTGTTGGCTGGTATAATCTTATTATAGGTGGTTTGTTAAATATTCTTTGATTTTCAGGATTTGCTGTATTTTCATCATTCATATTATCACGTAGTAATTTCATTTTGTTTCTGGATTATTTCTTTAGCGACGTTGGAAAGTTAATCTCATTACTGGAACTTTGAAATTCCTTGATGAAGATTGCCTTAATAAACCATTACATTTGTTTTTTCGTATTGTCTGCAATCGTATTTTATTTAAATGAAATCATCATTAATATTTAATATTTATGTATCCATCTATTTTAAAATATTGTATTTATATATTCGTTATACAATTAAATAATTAAGTGATGAAAGGAATATATATTATTATATTAAAAAACTATGTGGTTAGATGAGAATAATTACTACACCAATGTGTGAGGACATACTCCGGATAGCGAATATACCAGAGTATGAAGTTGTAAAGGTAAATGAAATAGGTAATGCGGATTTAGTTATAACGTTATCAGAGACAGAAGTGGATATTCCAAAGATATCAGTTAAGTTAAATACATATACTCAGCTGCTTGATTCTATAGAAAGCGTTTCAGCCAGATTCAACACCGAATGTGACGAGAGTGAAATCAGCAAGATAAAGTCACTGATGGCTGATAACGACAAGAACAAATATAAGCGAGAAAATATTAAAGTAAAAGTATACAGTAATTTTTTAACAGATACCATTAAGGATATGGGATTTCTTGTTACACAAGAGGATTATGATTACGTTGTTGTTCCGGATTATATGAAGGATCAATTGGATGAATGTGATAACGTGATTGTAGTTCCATCTCATAGGAACGTGTCTTTTGATATTATTAATCGTATTAAACAAAGATATCAATTATTGGAGAATAAATTATGTACGAAACAATGACATTTTCAGGTGGAATTCATAAACATAATGAAATTGAAGAACTGATTGAGGATTTAGGCGGATTTGTTTTACAGAAAAACGACCAACAGTTGGACGTTACCATAACAATGGCTGTCCCGGCTGAAGATACAGATAAGATAGAAGCCAAGGCAAAGGAGCTTTTGGGTACTGTTGAGATATCACCTCTTGCCAGTACGGAAATAGCGGTAGTATCACCTACACTTGCACGTCAGCATCTTCCACATGCCGCATGTGATATCGCGGAATATTTGAGAAGATACGGTACCAAGACAAACATGATAGGTCTGGCACGTGGAGCAGGTAAGGGAATATCACAGATTAACAAACAGGAAAAGGACCTTATCGAAGAACATGACCTGGCAATATTTTCATTGGGAAGTTTTGATGATTGTATACGTAAAAAGACACACCTCTTTGAGGATATTGACATTCCTGTTATCGTAACAGGCAGTCCTGAAATTGCCGCCGAAGAGATAAATGCAAATGCGTACGTATCAGGTTTTGGACGTATACCTCGTAGATTGAAGCGTGGAGAAAATATCAGGGCGTTAAGACAATTGATAAAAGTATCTGAAGATATCATCTCCAAACAAAAAGAGGATTTGGAAGATGATCCTTTAATAGTGTCTCCTATTATCGTTAAAATTGCATTGGAACGTAACGTTCCTGAAGTAGCCCACATCAATGCACCAATGGCATTGGTCAGCCAGCTTGACGGAGTACGCGTAAAACTTCCTTATGACCAGTTCCATGAGGAAATAGCCGATGTGAATGTTGAAGGATATCGCCTGGGAGATATCTCAGAAATCAAGAAATCCAAAATGTATGACCAGATTCTGGTTAAGATTTTACCTGAAACCTCATTATACTAACCTTCCCATTCCTTTTTTATGGAACATGCCCCATTATTCATGAAATCATATCCTATTTTTAAACATGCTTCTTGATAAAATATTACAAAAGGTAACTTTAAAAGACAAAAGTTAATATAAAATAATTTTTAAAACATTATATATTGAAGAAATGTTAATCAATAATGTTTATACTCATTGGAATAAATTATTTATTCAATAAGGAGTTGAGAGAATGGCACATGAACATGGAGCCGATTTATCTGATGAAGAAAAGAAAGCAATAATGGAACAAAATATTAATTTAACTCGTAATTTAGCTAACATTAAATATAAAGTAGCTGTTATGAGTGGTAAAGGAGGAGTTGGAAAATCAACCGTATCCGTTAACTTAGCTCAAGCATTCAATGCTATGGGATTGAAAACCGCTATTTTTGATGTGGATATTCATGGACCTAATGTTCCTAAGATGTTGGGAATTGAAGGTGAACAGATGGGAGTTAAGGGAAATAAGTTACTGCCTGTAGAAACAGATGATGGAATTTTGGTTGCATCAATGGCATTTTTAATTGAAAACATTGGTTCACCTATCATCTGGAGAGGACCTCAAAAAACTGGCGCCATCAAACAGTTAATATCAGACGTTGCATGGAGCGACATTGACGTAATGATATTCGACAACCCACCGGGCACCGGAGACGAACCGTTAACAGTTCTTCAGACAATACCTAACCTGGATGCTGCCATAATGGTTACTACACCTAGTTCAGTTTCCGAAGAGGATGTTATCAAATGTGTGACAATGACCAAAATGTTAAACATCAACAATATAGGTCTTGTAGAGAACATGTCATACTTCGAATGTCCTAACTGTCATGAAAAACATAACATCTTCGGTGACAGTAAGGGCCGTGACTTTGCAAATGCTATGGAAGTCAAGTACCTGGGTAATCTGCCGTTTAGAACGGAAGTGTCTGAATCCGCTGATAAATATGATACGCCTATCGTAAAATCAGACCCTGACAGTACCGCCGCAAAAGCATTTGTTGAGATTGCGGAAAAAATTCAGGAAGAATACTTCAATAAGGACTGATTCCTTATTTTCCACTTTTTTTAATTTTGAATGATATTATTTTTGTGAGTTCTTCATGATGCAAGATGATGTTGAAAAAATCTTTTAATTACTAAAAGTTATTTATAGTATAAGGATAAAATAATATTATTGTAAACAATAATTAAAAAAAATAAAGATAAAAAAAAATAATTATACTAATCAACTATGTAAAATAAGATGAGGTGAAACAATGACAGATAGTGAAAAAAACTTCAAAGGAACAACAACCGTAGGATTTGCATGTAAAGATGGTGTCGTATTGGCAACAGAAAAAAGAGCAACCATGGGTGCATTAGTAGCAAACAAAGGTGCAGACAAATTATTCCAACTTGATGACAAGATAGGTGCAACCATAGCAGGTACTGTCTCCCATGCACAATCATTAATGGACGTGCTAAAAGCGGAAATATCATTATACAAGTTAAGAAACGATAAGGAAATGTCCCTTGATGCACTTGCAGTATTAACAAGTAACATCCTCAAATCAGGACCATTTATGGTACAGACCATCATCGGAGGAGTGGATAAGGATGGTGCCAAATTATACTCATTAGATCCAAGTGGAAGTTACATCAAAGACGACTGCATATCCACAGGTTCAGGTTCACCATATGCTTACGGAGTACTTGAAGACAGATACACACCTGAATTAACAGTTGAAGAAGGTAAAATTGTTGCAATAAAAGCTTTGACTTCAGCAATGGAAAGAGATGTTTACTCAGGAAATGGTTACAGATTAGCAACAATCACTGCTGAGGGCATGAAAATATACACCCCAGAAGAGATAGAAGAAATTAAAAGTAACATGTAACTTTTATTAAAAACTCTTCAACTTTTTTTTCAATATTAAAAAAGAACTATTATATATAAGATAGTACAAAAATATTATATAGATTTGTTTTAAAAACTTATTATTTTATTATTCAATAAAATTAATACTGACTAATTAATCTAGTTATATTTAAAAAATTCGAATGAATACTTATTATTAAAATATAACTGTCATTTCAATTTAAAGTAATTTAATACTTTTTAAAATTCTAATTTAAATTAATAAATTATTTAATTAAACTAAAGAACTACGAAAACTAAACTAATTCTTTATTATTATTAAAAATTAGGTAAAATAAAATAAAAAGAATACTAGAGAGAGTGATCAATTATGTGTGCCATGATTGAAGAAATTAAAGAAAAAATCATTGAAAACTTACCTGAAAGAGTTAAACTAGCAAAAGTAGAGTTTGAAGGACCAGAAATCGTCATATACACAAAAAATCCAGAGATAATAAAAGACAATGGAAGTTTAATAAGAGATCTGGCAAAGGATATACGTAAAAGAATTATTATACGATCAGACAAATCCGTATTAATGGAACCGAACGAAACAATAGAAAAAATAGAAGAGATAGTTCCTAAAGAAGCAGAAATAACAGACATATCCTTTGATGACGTAACATGCGAAGTAATTATAGAATCCAAAAAACCAGGACTCGTAATTGGAAAATATGGGGCAACATCACGTGAAATAGTAAAACAAACAGGATGGGCACCAAAAATATTAAGAACACCACCAATTACGTCAGAAACCGTTCAGAGAATAAGATTAACATTAAAAAGAAACAGTAAGGAAAGAAAAGAATTCCTACAAAAACTCGGTAAAAGAATTCACAGGGAAGCATTGTTCGACAATGACTGGACCAGATTAACATCCCTCGGTGGATTCAGAGAAGTCGGAAGATCATGTCTATTCCTACAAACACCAAACAGTAAAGTAATACTCGACTGTGGTGTAAACGTAGCAGGAGTGGATGACAAAACATCATACCCATACCTGAACGTACCTGAATTCAACCTAAATGACCTGGATGCTGTAATCGTAACACACGCACACCTTGACCATTCAGGATTCGTACCATACCTCTACCACTACGGATATGAAGGACCAACATACTGTACAACACCTACAAGAGACCTTATGACACTGCTTCAGCAGGACCACATAGACATATCCCATAGGGAAGACAACCCATTACCTTTCAACATAAAGGACGTAAAGGAAACAATCAACAAGACAATATGTCTAGACTATGGAGAAGTAACCGACATATCACCAGATATAAGACTGACCCTTCACAACGCAGGACACATCGTAGGTTCAGCCATGGCTCACCTACACATCGGTGACGGAAAACACAACTTCGTATATACAGGTGACTTCAAAAACGAAAAAAGCAGACTTCTAGAACCATCAGTGACAAGATTCCCACGTATAGAATCAATGGTAATGGAAAGTACCTACGGTGGTCATGAAGACGTAACACCTACAAGAAATACCGCAGAAAAAGAACTGATAAAAACCATATACTCCACATTAAACCGTGGCGGAAAAGTATTGATTCCTGTATTTGCAGTAGGAAGAGCACAGGAAATAATGATCGTGCTTGAAGAATATATAAACCATGGAATACTCAAGGACGTACCGGTATATCTTGACGGAATGATATGGGAAGCAACAGCTATCCATACAGCCCACCCTGAATACCTAAGCAATGACCTAAGAGATCAGATATTCCACATAGGCAAAAACCCATTCATATCAGAAGTATTCAAGAAAGTAACAAACCAACAACAAAGAACAGATATCCAGGAAAGCGACGAGCCATGTGTAATACTCTCAACATCAGGTATGCTGACAGGTGGAAATTCCGTAGAATACTTCAAACACATATGTGAAGATGAAAGAAATACAATAATCTTCGTAGGATACCAGTCAGAAGGATCCCTCGGAAGAAGAATACAGAAAGGATGGGAAGAAGTACCTATGGATGACGATGGAGTAACAAGATTATACCACATCAACCTGGAAGTTACCACAATAGACGGATTCAGTGGTCACAGTGATAGGAAACAGCTCATGGAATACGTACGCAGACTATCACCAAAACCAGATAAGGTATTGGTATGTCACGGAGATGCATATAAAGCATTGGATTTAGCAAGCAGTATCTATCGTTCATACAAACTTGAAACGAAAACTCCTATGAACCTTGAAACAACAAGGTTACAATAAACCCCCCTCAAACTCTCTCTTTTTAAAAATGATTAAAAAAATAAAATATAAAACTGAGAAATTAGAAATATATTTATATATTAATTAATTATTCATTTTTCAAGATGAAAAAATACGACATCATAAAAAGAGTAATAAATAAAAAAAATAATAATTACTATCATTTAAAAGGTGAAATACATGGTTACATATTCTGAAGCAGGTGTAGATATTAGTTTAGAAGAACAAACAGTCAAAGCACTTACAGGAGAATTATCCGAAACATTAGACTACCAAAACATAATAAAAAACGACGGCCACTTTGCAGCATTAGTCGACTTCGGTTCACAGGCAATTGCCATGAGTACCGACGGAGTAGGAAGTAAGATCCTAATAGCAAATCTGATGAACAAATTTGATACCGTTGGAATCGACTGTATAGCAATGGTCGTAAACGACATATTATGTGTTGGCGCAAAACCAATAGCTATGGTGGACTACCTTGCAGTAGAAAAACCGGAACCGGAAGTTGCACGTCAAATTGGAATAGGACTTAAAGAAGGATGTAAACAGTCAAACATTGCAATGATTGGTGGAGAAACAGCATCCCTCCCAAAAATAATCAAAGACTTTGACCTTGCAGGTACAGGTATTGGAGTTGTAGATAAAGACAAGATTATTACAGGTTCCGATATAAAAGATGGAGACATAATCATAGGTATAGCAAGTAGTGGAGTACACAGTAACGGTTTAAGTTTAGCAAGAAAAGCATTACTTGACATTGCAAACTACAAAGTGGATGACCCCTTACCAACAAATACAAGCATCACTGTAGGAGAAGCATTACTTGAACCTACAATCATCTATGTAAAAGCAATAATGGACCTCTTGGATTCCGACATTGAAGTACATGGATTAGGCCATATAACCGGTGGAGGATTCAGCAACTTAAAAAGGTTAAATCATGACATGAGCTACCTGATAAACAACCTACCTGAAACATTACCAGTATTCAAAGCAATACAAGCAACAGGAATAGAATCAAAAGAAATGTACCACGTATTCAATATGGGAATAGGATTTGCCGTAATATTGGATGAACAATACAAGGACCAAGCACTTGAAATATTAAGCAAACACCATGACTGCTATGTAATAGGACAGGTCGTCGAAGATGATCAAAACGTAGTAGTGATTGAAAAAGAGGATGAAATAATTAAACTATAAGGAGAACAAAAAATGAAGATAAGTGTTGAAAACGAAACAAAATTAATCGAGGAGATTCTACAGGCATATGGCGTGAAAGAAAATGAGGCAAGAATAGTTGCAGATGTAATAACCGACGGAGACTTAAAGGGATTTTCCACCCATGGAATAGGAAGATTCCCACAGTACATAAAAAGCATCAAGGCAGGTACAATTCTAACGGAAGGAGACTATGAAATAGAAAAAGAAACCGAAGCTACCGCATTGATAAATGGAAACCATAAATTCGGACATTACGTTACCGTAAAAGCAATGGATTTGGCAGTGGAAAAAGCATCAAAGACCGGTGTTGGAATTGTAGGAATTCATGACAGTAACCACTATGGTATAGCCGGTTATTACTCAGACCTAGCAAGCCTACAGGACATGATTGGAATAGTCATATCCAATACCGAACCTGCAATGGCTCCTTTCGGAGGTAAAAAAGCCTTACTGGGTACCAACCCAATAACCATCAGCATACCATCAGATGACATACACACATACATCTGCGTAGATATGGCTACAAGTATCACCGCAAGAGGAACATTACTCCAGGCAAAAAGAAAAAATGAACAGATACCTGAAGGATTAGCACTCGACAAGGATGGTAACCCAACTACTGACCCAGAAGAAGGATTGAACGGTTCAATATTACCATTCGGTGGATTCAAAGGATACGCATTAGCATTCATGTTTGAATTACTTGCAGGTCCACTTGTAGGAGCGGAAGTTGGAGATAAAGTACAAGGTACCGCAACTCCTGATGAAATGTGTACAAAAGGAGATTTACTTATCGTAATTGATCCAGAACACTTTGCAGGTTCCATGCAATTCAAATTCTTTGTTGACCAGTTCATAAGGGAAATCCGTGAAGAAAACGGCGTAATTCCTGGAGATCGTGAAGTAGAAAACATAAGAAACAACAAAGAAAATGGAATAAACATAGATTCAACATTATATGACCAGTTAACTGACATTGCTCAGGAAAAAGGATTGGATATAGAATCATACTTCGAGGAATAAATCGTCCATAACACTATCTTCACCACCTACATTTATTTACTTTTTTTAAGAAAGTTAATATCAACTTTAAAATAAATCATTAATAAACCCAATCATATAAGGAGACTAATAATGGATAGTACAGATGTCATTTATAATGGTATTAAGGAAGCCGGAATCAACTTCATCGTAAGCGTTCCATGTGCAAATCTCAAGAAACTGCTGGAACTTATTGATGAAGATGACCAGATAACCCATGTACCTGTAACAAGGGAAGAGGAAGGATTTGGAATTTGTGCAGGAGCGTACATGGGAGGCATGAATGTAGCGATATTGATGCAGAACTCAGGACTTGGAAATAGCGTAAATGTCCTAACGTCATTGTTTAAGTTATATAACTTCCCTATCTTAATGATAATAAGCCATAGGGGAACTTTTGGTGAAGGAATATGTGGACAGGTTCCTATGGGTAAAGCAACCACGAAGGTCCTGGACAGTCTGGACATTATCTATGAAAAGATAAGTCTACCAAGCCAGTCAACAGAATCCATAAAAAAGGCGTGGAACTTATCTGTCATCTCAGAGGAACCCATAGCGTTGTTGTTTGATATAAAGTATTGGAGCAGGTGTGAATGATGAAAAGGTATGATGCAATCAGGGCTGTCGTTAAAGATCTTGATGATGAATTGATAATATCCAATATTGGAGTTCCATCAAAGGAGCTTCATGAAATCAGAGAATCCAAACATAATTTTTACATGCTTGGTTCAATGAGTATGGCTACACCGATAGGATTGGGTCTTGCCATGGCACTTGAGAGAAATGATGATGACAGAAAGGTAATTGTCCTTGATGGTGACGGTTCGGTACTGATGAATCTTGGTGAGCTTGTAACTGTATATTCCCAGAAAGCTGAAAATCTGATTATTGTAATCATAGACAATGAAGCATATGGGTCTACAGGTTCTCAGAAAACATATGCCTCAGAGGTAAGTCTATCAAATATTGCACGTAGTATTGGAATAAAAGAGGTCTATTACATTGATGCAAAAGACAGTGTGGAAGATATAGATATGAAGGAATATATTGAAAAAAGTGGCCCTGTTGTACTTCACATCAAGGTAAATCCAGGAAATTCCGATGCCAAGAATATAAAATTCACACCATCAAAGATAAAAAACAGATTCATGAAAACAATCAAAGATAGATAACCAGTCAGTACATCAATTAATCACCAAACCCCTTATTTTTTTAAAATTGAAGAATATGCTATCTTTTACAGACAAACATTACAATAATACATTCTTCCCAGTTATCTAAAGATTATGAAACTTGATTATCAGGATTGTCTTAATGAAAAAAATCCGAAATAATTATAATAAAAAAAGTATGTTGATATCAACCAATAATCTGATGTTGTTACTGGTTGATTATAGAATATAATCTCATTAAAACTTTAAACATAATTTATAATAGGCGATTTTTTTGTTTTATAATAGGCGATTTTTAATTCGATTATATTGTTTGTTAATTTACCTTGGAGTGAAATAACTAAATACCTATACCCCTATAGGTATAATAAATAATATGCACCTTATCATATATAAAGGTTAACAACAAAATCATTAAAAAAACTTGAAATTCATTAAGAGAAATATGAATCAAATATTAATAAGATCCAAACAGATATTAATAAAAACGAAACATAATACAGAAATTAAAGGTAAAATATTAAAAATAAGTTAAATAATTTAAAATGAATAAGAATAACGCCGTCGACAGGACTTGAACCTGTGACCAATCGGTTAACAGCCGAACGCTCTACCTACTGAGCCACGACGGCATCTTTTTTTAAATGGGGCCGAGGCCGGGATTTGAACCCGAGTCACAAGCTCCACAGGCTTGAAGAATAACCACTATCCTACCTCAGCAAATGAAAATTTAAGTTATTAAAGTGCGGGAGCAGGGATTCGAACCCTGGTAGGCCTGTACCAACAGGTCCTAAGCCTGTCCCCTTTGGCCAGCTCGGGCACCCCCGCATACAAAATTATGTCCGCATACTTTATGAACATTTGAAATAATTAATCTTCTAGAATCTGAATTGATTAAATAATTAAATAAAACAAAGGTTCTAGAAAAAATGCTCCGACCGGGATTCGAACCCGAGTCTTCGGCTCGAAAGGCCGAAATGATTGGCCGGACTACACTATCGGAGCATATATAAAATGGGCCCAATGGGGTTCGAACCCATGGCCGCCCGGTTATGAGCCGGGCGCTCTACCTGGCTAAGCTATAGGCCCAGCTAAAAATAGCGCCGTCGGCAGGACTTGAACCTGCGACCAATCGGTTAACAGCCGAACGCTCTACCTACTGAGCCACGACGGCACTTCCATCTTACAATAGTCTATATATAATTGCTAATATATAAACTTACCTATCTATATGATAGACTGTACTTTACAGTACAATAATATGTTTGTCATCATAGTATATATACTTTATGGAAATATTATATTAAACTTACATAATTGTACCTGAAAATTTCAAGAGAAAATAATGAAAAAATAAAGAAATATGTACTAAAAACTACTAAAATAATAAGTAAGAATAATTTAAAATTTTTTTATGATAAAATAATAAGAAAGGGGGTTGAAACGTTATGGATTTAATTGAAAAAGTCAAAAACAAGGAAATATTTGATTTGTTAATAGAGGCCGACAAAATTACCAGAAGGGTGCATGGAAAACAAGTAACCCTGGAAAGGGCTATTTTCCTGTCATGGTGGTGTGAAAAGGGAGATTGTAAGTTTTGTTACATGTCATCACAGAAGGATAGAATTGCAGATCCTGACAAGGCCAAAAGGCATGTGAAGGGAATATATGCCGAAGCGGAACTGACCAAACGTATGGGATGGAACATCGAGTTTTTATCTGGAGGATACGGAATATATTCTACGGATGAAATCAGGGAAATTTCCGAGACAATATATGACATTACAGACAAACCGGTCTGGCTAAACATTGGTATTACAGATGATCTTGACCAGTATGGTGAGGAGATTGTGGGCGTTACAGGAGCTGTTGAAACTGCAAATCCACAGTTCCATGATGATGTATGTCCAAGCAAATCCATCCCCGACATCAAGCGAATGCTCAACACCGCAGGAGAACTTGGCTATAAGAAGGCCATCACCATCATTGTAGGTTTGGGTGAAGAGATTGAGCATTTGAATGACCTGTTTGATTTGATTGAGGAACTGGATATTGACAGAATCATTTTCTATTCCTTGAATCCTCATCCTGATACTGCATATCACCTGACACCTCAGCCTGCATCCCTGTATTATGCAAGCATCGTTGCTAGTACAAGAATAAGATTCCCTGAAATTGAAATCATCACGGGAACCTGGACTGATAATCTAGCCAATATGGGTGTTCTTTTAAAGGCAGGCAGTAACGGTTTGACCAAGTTTCCATTATTCAAAATGTATGGAAACCGTTTCGGTAAACGTGTTGAAGAGGAAGTTTACTGGGCTGACCGTGAATTAAAGGGTAGTTTCTCCGATATGGATTTATTGACAAAGGGAAACAATTTAAGACCGGAACTTGAACCGTTTATCCAAAGATATATTGATATGTGTTATGAAAATCTGGATATTAAAAAAATTTAATTCATAATTACTGTGAAAAACTATAAAATATGTAAAAATTTAAATTAATTAAAAAATAAAAATTAATATATAATATAATAATATTTTATTAAATAGAATATAGTAAGATTATTTTAATTGGAGGAATATTTATTACTGATATGATGTGTGGTCTTGAAATCCACGTACAACTTAATACAAATTCAAAATTATTTTGCAGTTGTCCAACAAATTACCAATCTGCACCAAATAATACAAACATATGTCACGTATGTTTAAACCAGCCTGGAGCAAAACCTTTCCCACCAAACCAGGGAGTATTAGACAAAGCTGTTAAGGTTGCTCTTATGCTTGGATGTGACATTTCGGACGAAATTATTTATTTCATGAGAAAACACTACGATTACCCTGACTTGTCCAGTGGGTACCAGAGAACCAGTGTTCCTGTAGGTATCAACGGTGAACTAAACGGTGTAAGAATTCACGAAATACACGTTGAAGAAGACCCTGGTCAATACAAACCTGACAGAGGTACCGTTGACTTCAACAGATCAGGTATTCCGTTAATCGAAATCGTAACAGAACCTGACATGAAATCACCTGAAGAAGCAAGAAGCTTCCTTAACGAACTTGTACGTGTACTTAACTACAGTGGATGTACACGTGGTGAAGGTACTATGAGAGCTGACGTTAACATATCCATCGAAGGTGGTAAAAGGGCTGAGGTCAAAAACGTTAACTCCATACGTGGTGCATACAAAGTACTCAAGTTTGAACTTATCAGACAGAAAAACATTCTTCGCAGAGGTGGAGAAGTACAGCAGGAAACACGTGCATACCTTGAATCACAGATGATTACCGTTCCTATGAGATCAAAAGAGGATGCTGACGATTACAGATACATTCCTGACCCTGATCTTCCACCTATGATAATTGACCCTGCACACGTGGAAGAAATCAGAGAAGAAATGCCTGAACCGGCTCACCTTAAAAGTGCACGTTTTGTTGAACAGTACGGAATCGACGAGGCAGATGCAAAAGTTCTCACTTCAGAACTTGCACTGGCTGACGCATACGAAGAAGTATGTAAAAAGGTTGACGCTCAAAGTGCAGCAACTCTAATGAGAGACGAAGTTAAACGTGTATTAAACTACAACAAAATCGAATTTGCAGAAAGTAAAATTACTGCAGATGACATTATCGAATTAATTGAATTAATCGATTCCAAACAGGTAACACCGGAAGCAGCACACAAGCTTATTGAACAAATGCCTGGAAACGACAAAACACCTACAGAAATTGGTAAGGAAATGGACATTATAGGTGTTGTTGAAGAAGATGCAGTAATTGCAGCAATTGACCAGGTCATTGAAGAAAACCCTAACGCAGTCACAGACTACAAAAACGGTAAGGAAAATGCTGTTAACTTCCTTGTTGGACAGGTAATGAGATTAACCAGAGGAAAAGCCAACGCAGGTGAAACCAACAAGATCATAAAAGAAAAATTAGACGCATTATAGTTTTCCTCCCCTCCCCAAAACATTTTAATAAGTATAAAAGGAGTGATAAGATGAGTGATTACAAGAAAGTGAAGGACTACATGACCAGAGACGTAATTACAGTAGACCCTGATATGCCTATAGAAGAAATAAAAAGAATCATAAAAACCACGGGACACGACGGATTTCCAGTAGAAAAAAATGACCAGATCGTTGGAATAATCACTGCATCAGACCTTCTGATAAAAGATTTGAAACCGACAGTTAGAGGAATGATGTCAGATGATATCGTCATAGCTAACGAAGAATTATCCATAAACGATGCCGCAAGGGTAATGTTCAGAATGGGAATTTCCAGACTGCCTGTCACCAATGAAAATATGAAAGTTCTTGGAATAATCACAAACACAGACATTCTAAGATCCCACATTGAACGTTCAACACCTGAAAAGGTTGACCAGTACCGTAAAACACTTGAACAACTCTACGGTGTTAAAACAGAACTCACCAAGGAAATAGTTAACGTATGCGACCTTAAACCTACACAGGACAAGGTCTTTGCTGATGAACTGCAGGGAAGAACCTATGAAATAGAAAAAGGACTTGCCGAACCAATAATGTCAGTGAAAGTAGACGACCACAAATACCTTGTTGTGGACGGACACCACAGACTAGTGGCCTCAACCAAGATGGGCAACGATAAGATATCAGCATACGTCATTACAATCGACAAACCTATCAAGCTGGGTATTGAAAAGACAGCAGAAAAGAATGGAATATACTCCATTGACGACATTGAAATAATAGCCGATGCACAGCATCCTCTAATTGCAATAACCGGAAAACTACGCGAAAAGAATACAACAATAAAGAAGTGAATATGAATGAAAGACGAAATTATCAGAGAAGTCTACAACACATTAGTTGACAGAAAAAATAATCCAACCGATTCATACACATCACAACTAATGCAGGATTCCGATAAAAAGGCCGAGGACAAAATACTTGAAAAGCTTGGTGAAGAGGCAACAGAAGTAATCCTTGCCAGCAAAAACAATGAGGACCTTGTTCATGAATCAGCAGACCTAATATTTTTCACAATACTAAACCTTGCATACAAGGGAGTTGACATTGACGAGCTGTTTGATGAACTAATCAGTAGACACAAATAAATAACCACCCTCCCCCAATTAAAACCCTTTTTTTATAAAGTTAATTACTTCAGATTGATAATTTGTCAATTACCTAAAGAATTTAATAATAAATATTGGTATAAATATTATCATGAAATTAACCAAGGATTCTCTAATTAAGGAAGCTGAAATTTTCTGTGCAAGAGAAAGTGCCAGAGACCATCCGGAACTTGTGGGAATAAACGATGGAAAATCCATAGGCACTTTTATTGAACATGAATTTAAGAAGTATCTAAAAAACAAATACGAATTCAACTTGGGATCTTCTGCACAGGGAATAGACTTTCCAGATGAAAATATAAACACTGACCTAAAAGTTACATCAGGCAAAAAACCTCAAAGTTCATGTTCGTTCACTGATGTAAGACAGAAAATATACGGCCTTGGATACAATTTGCTATTAATAATATATACCAAAAAAGATGAAAACAATACCTCATTCCTTAATTTTGAATCCTGCACATTTATCAAAGCAGACGAAACTGGAGATTATGTTCTCACAAAAAACCTGATAAAAATGGTTGAAAACAATTGGAAAAAGGATAAAATCAGATATTACCTATCTGAATCAAATCTTCCGTGTGACGATAAAACACTCGATGAACTAACGAATGAAATCATTGAAAATCCGCCCAAACAGGGATATCTTACAATATCCAATGCATTCCAGTGGAGAATAAAATACAACTACAAAGATAAAAACGAGAATTTGTCACCATTTTCCAAAAAGGAATACGGAGACTACCAGACCCCACTACTCTTTGCCAGGAAAGTCATAGAGTATGCATTAAACAAATATGATATAAATCCCGAATTAATTATTGAACCAACCTGTGGTGTTGGAAACTTCATAAAGGCATCCAAGCAATACTTTAAAAATACTCCAATTGTAGCTATTGACATAAACACAGAATACACGGACAGTATCCGTGAAGAATTTGAAGACGTTGAAGTATATAATGAGGACGTGTTCTGTTATGACTTTAGCAAAGTGATGAATGAAGACATAAAGGAGTACCTTGTTATTGGTAATCCACCATGGGTGACAAATACCGAGTTATCAAAACTTGAATCATCCAACCTTCCAAAGAAAGACAATTTCAAAAATCTAGACCAGTTTGAAGCCAAGACGGGCATGAGTAACTTTGATGTTTCCGAGAATATAATACTGCACATCATAAATAATTTCAAGCAACATTATTCAACAATTATTTTCCTGTGTAAATACAAAGTTGCGTGCAATATTTTTGAACACCTGATTAAAACTTGCACATATCCTGCAAAGATAAA
>ODAI014128931.1_pt1 | contig 25494 bp, 19 predicted proteins | sample 1539321 | NCBI WGS metagenome assembly ODAI01 (sample SAMN02144231, study PRJEB22623) | gut metagenome | biome: sheep rumen | host: Ovis aries | place: New Zealand
AAACAGAGAAAAAGTAAAATTATCTGCTTTTTTTAGTCATACTGCCCCGTCTTTCTATTTCCTCCAGTTTTATTCGGCGGAAGTGGCAGCGGGGATGAAGGAAAGGATGGGGGAAGAATGATTAAACCCAGCGAAACCTGAAGTTTTAGGGATTTCGCTGGGTTGTGACGGGAAAAGATATAGGCTCCGTTTTGATTATTTCAGCCTTTATTTGCGTCTGTGTGTTTTTGAGAAAGCGTATGCCGCGCCAAAAGTTGCGAGCACGGCGACGCCGGTGCCCAAAGGTGAGGCAGGATGGTCTTCGCCCGAGCCATGGTCCGTGGGCAGCATGGGCGAGTTGCCGGTTCTATAATTGTTGTTGCTTTCGATCATGTCGTCGCCGCGCTGGAACATGCCACCGCCCGATTGGGCCATGCCCGTGAGGGCCAGACCGAGGATGATTGAGGTTGTCAATACTATCTTTTTCATTTTATGATTTGTGTTTATTTGTTATTCAATGACAATTTTCTGCGTCATGATGTTGTTTCCGTTGATCAAACGCAGGACATACACGCCTGCGGGGATGCCGCTGGTTGTTGTACGGCTGCCACATTGTGACAGCCCTACAGTGCGAATCACACGTCCCGTCACGTCCACAATCTGCAACGTTCCTTCACCGTTGATGACGATGTTGCCGTTGCTGATGAAGGCGAAGGCTTCATTGTCGGCGTTGGTGCTGTTAGCATCGAACACCAAACGGAAACGTGAAGTGTAGTCCGAGGTTTTGGCGGTGAAGGTGTACTCATTGGTTTTCAGCAAATCCACATCTGCGCCGGTCATATTATCAATAAGGTGCAGATAGTTCATCTCCACGCCTTCGGGATTCACGCTGAGGGTGTATTCCCCGTTCTTCGCGGCCTTGAAATGGAGCGGCAGCTCGCCTTGTGCGGCGTTACGCACCACGGCGTAGTTTGTGCCACCTTGTGGGACAAAGATTTGGCTGTTGCTCTCGTTAAGCATGAACTTTGGCAGCGTACCACCCTCCCCAAAACGGACAATGGCGCGGTCGATGACAGTGGACGTTGAACCACCGAGGTTGATGACAACTTTCTTTTCGCTTGCAGTGACTCTTGTAGCCTTGGTGAAGGTAACGGTCTCACCGTCACTAGCTGCCAACACGAAGACACCTTCCATAGCGGTAATGTTGGGGTCTTCCGAGACAATGATCTCGGTGCCTCCACTATTCATCCTATAGAAATCTCTTTCACCAATGGTGGCTGTAGTGCCAAAGGGGTTGCCGATAAGATTCCAGCCTTCAAATCCTTGGCCGCCAACTTTTCTCAACGTGACTTTGCCGTCACCGCTGTATGGTTCACCCGTGAAGGAGAGGGTGACGTCAGTGTCATGAGCATAGAGGTAACCTTTACCTGATTCAAGGTTGAAGGCTCCATTAGGTTTGTAGTTGATCCATTCCAAACCATCAACAGGGTTTTGCTCAAAGTAATAGAGGTCGTAGTTACCATTTGTCATTCCCTCTATCTCGGCAGGGTTGATGCCATTGAACGGCGGAGCGATGAGGTAGTAGTCGACAGGGGGCGTGCTTTCGTAGCCAGTGATGGGCAAGGTGTAGGTCACAGTAGAACTCGGTGTCAAAAATGAGAATTCGAACCAATCGCCTAGCGTGCCAATAATGTCGTTATTGTTGAAAGTGATGTCGTTGATACACACCAAGTCAAGCTCTTGGTTGGTGGAATGGTCAAACAGTCGGAAAGTGATGGCTTCTCCGCTTTGAACATTGCTTACCACTGTAAGTGCAACCACATACTGGCTCGATGGTGGGAAAAATTCGGGTCTCATGCTGCCACGGCACTCATCGCCACAGAAAGCACCTACCTCAAGGTTGGTGCCAGTCTGCTCCACACCGTCGATAAGGATGATTCCACTCATCGTCATGTTATACTGCGTTCCTCCTATTGGGGACCAATGGTTCGCAAGCATCACGCATGTTATAACCATAAAGGCAAAGGTTAAGAATACTCTTTTCATTTCTTTTATTATTCTGTTTGTATTGGTTTGTTGTATTTGTATGTCTTTTACTGTACTATAAGTTTTCCGTTGTAGGCATTTCCAGAGCGACATACCACCCTGACCAGATAGATTCCTGGTCCTAGCAAGCCTTGCAATTGGCCGTGTCCTATGTTGCCGGTTTTATGGGCAACAATGTCGCCTAACGTGTTGTAAACAATGACTTCACTTGATGTCTCTTCAGTTGGGATAACAATTTGGTAACTTTCGTTGCATCCAATAGGATTCGGGTAGATGTGCAGCGTCTCATCAGTTGTAAACCTTACCTCGTAAGGTAGATCAAGACTGCCGACAACGGCATTTTCACTGTATGTCAAGCGATTAATCGTTCTTTCGTTGACTTCGCGGTTATTCCTGTCAAGGACTGCAAAACTCATTTGTTCACCTTCTTCGCCTGCCACTGTCACAACAGCGTACCATCGGTCGGTTGGCTCAAAGTATTGTAACACAGCGCTGCCACGGCACTCGCCATCTACAAAAGCGCCCAACTCCAGATTGTCGCCTTTTTGCTCTATACCGTCAACAAAGACTGTTGCCAAAACAGTCAAGTTACTAGCATGGGCATGAACATCATTCATCCACATTCTTTCAGTCTTCTCCATCGGTTCATAGTCGCCTCTGCTGGTGGCGTAAGTCAGCGTTTGACTACCAGATGCATTTGAAAGGTACATGTAACTCTCGCCTGGAGTCATTACGAAAGATGTCGGGAACCAACCGTAGTTGGCATAGTATGTTGCCGAAGTGTTCTGTCCTTTAATCAAGTCGTTGGCCGCGGGTGTAAAGCCAGAAATGGCTGACGACAAACTTTGCTGCATCGTTACAGGGTAGCCAATCCAGTTCCACCCCGACTGTAACGTGATGGAGTGGGCCGACGGATTGGCTTCCGCACCCGACATCACGGCTTGGCAATCGCCTGATACGCTGATTTGATAGCCTGCTTCATTAGTCAGTCCCACATTGCTCAAGGATCCGAACCAGTAGTCGTATCCCGTCTGTGGATAGTAATTCTGCACAAATGGCACTTGTGTCTTGATTATCAATCCATTGTGACCAAGACTCTCCTCAAGCATCGTAAGACCATCAATGCCTTCTTGCTCAATATAGGTGCTCCACCAATGCCAACCTGACGACAGATTCCTAACATGCTGTCGATCGAAGTGTGCCACAAGTTCTGTGGTATTCATAACCGTGAATGTATAGGGGTTATCGGTCGATACAGTTATGCCGTCCAATGACCATCCTCTGAAGACATATCCATTGTTGGCATTAGCTGTCAGCGTTACCTCTGAACCAGGCAGATAGTTGCCAGTGCCGGTCACTATACCAGCGCCCTCAGGATCCACCGTCGCACTCACACCAACCTCACTGGTGAAGGCAAACTGGTACCAATCACCCATTGTACCTATGATGTCGTTGTTCACAAAAGTGATGCTGTTGGCGCATTGTAATTCGAGTTCCTCGCCAACCTCGTGGTCGTATAGGCGGAAAGTGATTAGCTCGCCGCTCTGTTGGTTACTGACCACTGTCAAAGCCACAACATACTGGCCTGATGGCGGGAAGAACTCTGGCATCATACTGCCTCGGCATTCGTCGCCACAGAAGGCCCCAACCTCTAGTGTCGCTCTGGACTGTTCCACACCGTTGATGAGAATGATGCCGTTCATTGTCATGTTGTACTGCGTACCTCCTATTATTGTCCAATGATTTGTGATGCTTCCTTGTTCCACAAAATTGGCCACGTAATCGGCTGCCTCGGTGACGGTGAAGCTGTAGGTCTCGGTCGTGGCGACCACCTCATTGTCCCTTGTCCAGTTGATGAAAATGTAGCCTTCGTTTGCTGTAGCGGTGAGGGTACAGGTAGCGTTTTCATAGAAGGTACCCGCACCGGTGATGGTGCCACCCGAAGAAGGATTCGGAACGGCATTGATTTGATAAGAGGTGACCTCTAGGGTGGGACGGACGAGACGGACAGCATATTTGCCCACATAGGTGGAAACTTGAGGAGTAAGGAAAGTGTCGGCGAAGAACAGTATCCAAATCTGTCCGGTATAAGATTTCGATGCCGAACAATATCTGATATCTGAGCATCCTGACGATTGAGGTAACAATACCGCACCATGGGCTTCAAAGACACTTTCCCATACATCGCCCGAAATGATATTGCTATTATAAGAAGCAGCCGATTCATTATAGTTGTTCACAGCATACCAGTCTGCATTCCAATCGTCCGGGAAGAGAATGACGCCATATTCTCCATTAACGGTGGCTTTCGCATAACGAATACCCGATAATGTTGTTCGGTGGTTAAACAAATAACTCCATTCGTTACCTTTCACTGTGCGCCAGCCCGAATTCTCTACATTGCCTCCATTAGATATCGCATTATAACCCCAATCCGCTTGTCCTGATTCATCATATAAATTGTACGATTCTGCTCCGTAAGCCAAATGCATTCCACAAGAACTCCAAGGTTGATAACAATCTTCAATATGCGGATAACCACTGGTGGCCCAATCATATTTATCAATCCAGCCATCAAACGTTGCAGAGGCATTCTCGTTATCCTCCAAACCGACTGTCTCCCATTGATTCAAGGCAAACCGCCATGTATTGGTTGATGCCTGGTATTGCAGGTTGCCTTGTGAGAAATACACTTGATCGCCATTGTTGTTTATGGTGAACTTGCCGTCGATGGCTCCAGTGGGAGCGTCTCCATTGCACATTTCAATGAAGTTGGTGAATCTACTCCACACTTCCGCGTTCTGATAAGCCTCCAATGTGCCACAGGGGATATAGATGGGAATATCAAGACTCACCCCACCAAATGTGGAGTGCCACGGATCAACATAAGACAACTCTGGTGGTGTTGTCGCTTCAATTGTCATCATGGTTAGTCCAGTGGCTCGAAATGCCCAAAAACCGATTGAAGATACGGAAGCAGGAATAACAATAGAAGTCAAACCTGAACAATCCATGAAAGCACAATTGTCAATAGTGGTTACCGTGTTTGGAATGATTGTGTTTTCGCAACCAGCAACCAAATGATTAGTGTTGGTTTCAATAATGGCATTACAGTTCCCCCTAGAATCGTAATAGGGATTTTCAAAATCTACAGTGATTTGTTCTATATTGGAACACATTTGAAAAGGATTAGTCCCTATCAAATCTACAGACTTGGGAATAACCACATCTATAAGACCACAACCCATAAAAGCTCTCTCACTAATAGACACCAACGTATTTGGAAAAACAATTGAAGTCAATCCTGAACATCCTTCAAATGCAGCGAATCCAATAGAAACCAATGAATTGGAAAAAATAACTGACGTAAGCCCAGAACACCCATTAAACGCCCAATCTCCAATAGCTGTCACAGTATATGTCTCACCATTGTGCATGACAGTTCCAGGGATGACGAGGTCGCCCGAGGCATTTTGACCATCCCTATGGCCGATTACGGTGGCGGTGTGGTCGCCATCGTTGTAGGTATACAGCAAGGTATTGTTCTCAAGGAAGCAGGCCTCCAGATTTCTGTCGAAAAGCGCGACAAAACTGATTGTGTTTTCCGTGGAGACCACATTGCCGTTTTCTTTCCATTGGTAGAAAGTGTATCCCTCGTTGGCAGTAGCTGTCAGCGTAACTTGTGCATAATAATCGTATGTGCCAGCACCGGTTATCGTGCCGCCTCCAGTAGGATTTGGTACGGCCTCGATGGAATAAGAAGTGTTGGCTTGGGCGGGACGGACGAGACGGACAGATTTGCCATCATGTCGATAATGCCACCCATTCAAATTAAAATCCCCATAATCAATAATGATACCTCTAGCCCAATCTTCATCCACAACTGAAGATGACCAATAATCAGCCCTTCCTTCATGACTATCAACACCTGTTCTCAATCCCGTAACAGGAAGAAGCACTGCCCCATTGACCTCAAAAATGTTTATCCAATCTTCAGCGGTAATAATGTTGTCATTGTAGTTACCGCTGTTGTAGTTATTCAGTTCATAAATACTGGCTTCCCAATCATCGGGTAACAAAATTACTCCGCATACATTGTTTACTTTTGCTCTTGCAAACCGAATCCCTGATAAGGTAGAACGAATATTAAGAACAAAATCCCATTCAGAAATTGTCATTGTACGCCACATCCCCGCTTCATTGCCCCCGTTACTAATTGGATTATATCCCCAATCTGACTTTCCTGTTAGGTCAAACAATTCGAATGTGCTATTACCATAAGCCCAATAATCAGAATTGTTGGTAGAAGTGCTCCAAGGCTGATAGCATACTGCCCCATGATTATAGCCACTAGTACCATAGCAAAACAGGTCTCGATCAACATCCTGAGCAGTACTGAACTGTCCATTATCACCAAGATAGTCCCATTGGTTATCAGCAAACTTCCAATAAGGCGTACTGGCACTGCCTATGTATTGCAGGTTGCCCTGTGAGAAATACACTTGGTCTCCACTGTTGTTTATGGTAAACTTGCCGTCGATAGCTCCAGTGGGAGCATCTCCGTTGCACATTTCAATGAAGTTGGTGAATCTATTCCATACATCCGCATTCTGATAGGTCTCTATTGTGCCACAAGGGACATAAACGGGGATGTCAAGGCTCACCCCACCGAACGGAGAATGCCATGCGTCATACCAATACAATTGCGGAGGTGTCGTGGCTTCAATGGTCATTGAGTTCAATCCTTGTATACGAAATGCCCATAATCCAATATATGTAACAGCTGCGGGGATAGTGATCGAAGTAATGCCGTCGCAGTCAATGAAAGCACTTTCCCCGATCTTGGTCACGGTATTGGGAATAACCGTGTTCTTGCAGCCTTTGACCAGCTTGTTGGTACTTGTCTCGATGATGGCGTTACAATTATTCCGTGAATCGTAAACAGAATTGCCTTCTTCCACGACAATTTGTTCAATCGGACACCAAATGAAACCTCCAAAAGAAACCACTGAACTAGGGATATAGAGAGACGTGATGTCTTTCCCCACAAAAGTGGTGCCTTCAACAGTTGTAACCGTATTTGGGATAATCGTATTATTACAACCAATAATCATTGTATTTGAGGCAGTCTCAATAATGGCGTTGCAGCCTTCTCGAGAATCATAAACAGGATTATTTTCCGCTACCACAATTTGTTCCATATGTCTACAAGACTCAAACGCTCCGTGGTGTATTGAGGTCACTGATGCTGGCAAATAAAACGAGTTTAGGTTTTCACAATTCCTGAAAGAATAACCGATGGAAGTTACTGAATTGGGAATAATAATTGAAAAGAGATTGCTGTTGTAATCAAAAGCCAAATCCTCGATAGATGTTACTCCAGTGAAATACTGAAATTCGTTAAATGAGGTAATAGGATGACCGTGGAACGCATCATTCAAAGCCGTCACTGCAGCAGCTTCGGCGTAGCTCAACTCGCCATCGCCGTTGGTGTCCCAATGTTCAACACAGATCGCTTTCACATTATCATCAGCAAAAGTGATGTTTTCAGCTTGCAGTTTCGCCATCCCCATCGTACTCAGCAGTAGGACGAGCAGGACGGAGCGGAGTGCCCTTTTGGAATGTAAAGATCTTTTGTTCATAGTATTAAGATTTGAATTGTTGTCTTTTACGTTATTATTCACGCTGCAAATATACAAAAAATTTCAAAACATACAAATTAACTATTTGATAATCAATATGTTAATTATCCAAATCGGATACAGAAACTGTATCCAAAATGGATAATTTGGGATGGAAATGGATGAAGTGGATGGGAAAAACTATTTCACCTTCTTCTCAAAATGCTGGTAGTCCTTCACGCTGCGCCAGTGGCCGCCCCCAACAATCTCCAACTCTACAGGCACTTCCATGTCTTAGGCAGGCAAGATAACTGTCTGGAACATCCTTGATTTGGTCGAAAGTCTTGTTCTTTCCGCCCACTTCAAACAAATGCCTGCGATTGAGATGTTATGATTTCCTCAACGGTAAGACAGCCTTATCTTTCACGCAAAGTGACATTTTTTATCGTTTGTGCGAATTATGACGAATTTTGGTTGGTTATGATGAAAAACGGGATTGAAAGTATTATTATCGAAAAATCTTTGGGGATTGATAGTATTTTTCGATAAAAAACTTCGGGGATTGATAGTATTTATTTTCCAATAATTTGTGTAATACAAAGATTATTAGTAATTTTGCAGCGTATTTCAAATAAATCATCTTTGACGAAGTGCAACAATGCCCGAAGGCACGACAAGCCATCAAATACTTGGTGCAAGACGGCAGGTATGATTACATTGAAACAGGTTCGCTCATCAGCATACGCCAAAACACCGACGGCATCACCATTCCCAGCGAGGAAGATAGGATAGAGATGTTTCCGATGGATTACGAGGAATTCTGTTGGGCCATGGGCGACACGGCTACCGTCCCACTTTTGAGGCAGCTATTGGACAAAAAAGCCTCGCTCGGTGCCGACATGAACCGCCAGCACATGCGCAGCCTCAGGCTGTATATGCTTGTAGGTGGTATGCCGCAAGCGGTGAGCGAATATTTGGGCACGAAAAACCTGCGGGCGGTTGATTCCATGAAACGCAAAATCATAAAGCTCTACATTGACGATTTCCGCAAGATTGACAAGACGGGGAAAATAGGGAGACTCTTCAGTTCCATACCATCGATGCTTTCGCGTGGGGTATCGCGGTTCTATCCGACATCCATTGTCAAAGGTGTGAAAACGGAGAAGATGGAGGAATATCTGATTGCCTTGGAGGAAAGCAAGACGGTCAATTTCGCATTCCACGTCACCGATCCTCAAGTAGGCTTACCTTTGAGCGAAGACAGAAGCCGATTCAAGTTGTATGTGGGCGACACGGGACTGATGGTTACATTGGCTTTTTGGGACAAAAGTTTCACCGAAAACATCCTATACGACAAACTGCTTGCCGACCGCCTGCCCGCCAATCTTGGCTATGTGTATGAGAATCTTGTGGCACAGATGCTTCGCAGCGCAGGTAACGAACTTTACTACTACACATGGCCCAAAGACGACAGGCATAACTACGAGGTGGATTTCCTGCTTTCGCGAGGAGCAAAGCTATGCCCATTGGAAGTGAAATCGGGAAGCTATAGCTCCCATGCTTCGTTGGACGCTTTCTGCCAAAAGTTCCCATCACGGATCGGAGAGCGCTACCTCATCTACACCAAAGAGCTTCGCAAGGATGACAACACCTTGCTTGTACCAGCTTACATGGCAGGATTGTTGTGACGCCATGATGGCTTATTTGGGGTAAAAACGGGCGAAATCTTCCCAAAACAGGTCGGTTTCGCCCACGTGGGTTCACTTCTCGAAATGGTGGTAGGCTTTCGTGCTGCGCCAGTGGCCATAGTGTTAGTTTGGTGAGGGATAAGGAATAAAACAACCCCGCCACATTTTTATTTGCAACGAGGTTGAAGTCATGTGAATCGGCTTTTTATTGCTTTCTAAAATAATAGAGTTGATGGCTACCGTCTTCATAACCATCAACCTGGATGATTAGTCTTTTCGTTGTTTCATTAACCTTTCCAATAATCCGTAGGCCATAATTATTATTGGTTCCTTGGCTACTGATAACGGGGTTATCAAAATAGATAATGCTATTATCCTCCTCTCTAAAAGTATAGCGTGATTCTATTATTTCATTATCATTGCAATCGTAAAGATAGAGTTTTGCCGTGGTTTCCATGAAGATAACATAAAACTCATCCGTATACTCTCCATCACTTTCCCCGTCATCGTCTACTTCAAACCATTCGGTAGATTTCCAGGTACCAATGATTGTAAACTCTTCCGTTGGTTCAGGTTCGGGAGTTGGTTCGTGTTCGGGGTCTTTGTTGCATGATGTGAAATTGACACACATCAGAGTTGCACATAGCGCAATCATTAAGTTCGTTGTAGATTTTTTCATTGTTTTATCCCTTAGTTCGTGTCGGGCGCAACTTTTGTTTGAACAGTTTAGTTTGACATTTGATGCTGCAAAAATACAACAATTTTCCATACAACCAAATTAAATATTTGATAATCAATGCTTTAATTATCCAAATCAGATACAAAAACTGTATCCAAAATGGATAATAAGTAAGGGAAATGGATGAAATGGATGGGAAAATGGCTGAAAAATCGAAGGGAAGCTACAACAACGGCGTCATATACAGCGGCAGGTAGGTGATATTGCCTTCCTCCTTGTAATCGGCTGAATGTAAGACGTACGGCGTTGAGAGGTAAGGACTGTACTTGTTGATGCACTTCGTCAGCGAGGAAAGGCTGTAGCCTGCTCCCGACTTCACTTCGATGGGAGAGATGTTGTGCCGTGAGGTGATTTGCGGCTTCCTGACCAAGAAATCAATTTCCATTCTTTCCTCGGCATCATCACGAGAAACGTTGCTGTAGAAATATAGTTTGTGTCCCGCCGCTGCCAACATCTGCGCCACGATGTTCTCCACCAGCATACCTTTATTAATCTCTAATTTGTCCAACAAAAGTTTTTGGTATAAGTTATTGTCCATCAACTCGTTTTCGTCAAAAGCATGTGAAACCAACAGCCCAGTGTCGGCAAAATAACACTTTACCCGCTTATTGTCCAGTTTCAGGCCCAAACCCACATTTGGCTCGGTGGCGGCAAAGCAAAGGTTTACCACACGAGCCTCGTCGAGCCAAACGAAACTTGACTCGTAGCTGCGAAACTTGGCGTTCTTTTCCAAATCCGCCAAGCGGAACTTCTTTTCATGGCGCTGAAGTTCAGCAGGGATGGTGTCGAAAATGCTTTTCACCTTCTTTTCAAGGCGGTCAGCATGTTTTTCGATGTCCTGACGATACAGGTCGAGGATCATGCGTTTTTCCCTGTCGACCTTGCGGAAATCGCGATGTTCGACAAAGTTCTTCACCACTTGAGGCATTCCGCCAATCAGCAAGTATTTGCGGAAATAATCCATCGCCTTGGCATGGACGGGGCCAAGTGGCCGTTTTTTTTCAAAGCAGTTTTTGACGAAAGGCATCATCATCTCGTCGCCCAAAGCCCAAAGAAATTCCTCGAAATCCATAGGATACATCTTGATGCGCCTCTCTTCCGATGGAATCAGTATATCCTTGACATTCTTGTTGATGGAAACCAACGAGCCAGTCTCGATGTAATCATAACGCCCGTCGGCCACCAAATGCTTGATGGCCGCCCGCGCCTGCGGATACTCTTGAACCTCATCGAACACAATTAAGGAGTTGCGCTCATGCAAGGTCACGTGAAAGTGCAACTGGAGCTGAAGAAACAACTCTTCGCGGTCATGCAGATAGTTGTCGAAGATGTGGCGCAATGGCTGCGACATGTCGCTGAAATCCACAAAAATGGCCGATTTATACTCTTTGGCAAACTCTCGGGCGATATAACTCTTTCCAACACGCCGTGCACCGTCAAGCAGAATGGCTACACGGCCTTGGTCTTCCGCCTTCCATTTCAATAACTTATCGTAAACTTTTCGTCTCATAACGGCTGCAAAGATATAACTTTTGCACCTTTTCAAGCAATTTTTTCTATACTTTTTGCACCTTTTCAAGGAGTTTTCCTGTCGCATTTTGCACCTTTTCAAGCTGCTGTATTGCGATTTTATCATTTTTGCAGCCTGTCAATTCAAGAATTACCGCGTCCAAAATGGATAATTCGGCTTGGAAATGGATGAAGTGGATGAAAAAATCACTTTCAATTCCAGAAAATTGCGCTCAGGGAACATTTTGGTCATTCAAAAATTGCGCTCAAGGAACATTTTTGCCTTTTAAAAACTGCGCATAAGGAACATTTTTTTTGATTTCTTCTTGTAATTCACGGATTTATAGTATTTTTGCTGCATATTAATAATTGTTGATATGACAAAGTTTATTTTTAGGCGTAAAGCGTACCAAAAAATGTTGCAATGGAAGCAAGAGTCGCATGGCGAGACGGCACTTTTGATTGAAGGCGCAAGGCGCGTGGGCAAGTCTACCCTCGTACGCCAATTTGCTCAAAACGAGTATAAGTCATTTGCCCTTTTCGATTTCTCGAAAGCCTCGAAGGAAGAAAAGGCTTTGTTTGAGGACTTGTCAGACATGGACTTTTTCTTCACGCGACTCAGGCTACTGAAAAACATCACACTGTATGAACGCGAGACGGTGATTGTCTTTGACGAAGTACAGAAGTATCCTATTGCTCGTCAAGCGATTAAGGCACTGGTAGAGGACGGCAGATATGATTATATCGAAACGGGTTCCCTCATCAGCATCCACAAAAACGTGGAGAACATCATAATTCCTTCGGAAGAGGAAGTTTTGGATTTGCATCCATTGGATTATGAGGAATTTTTATGGGCGTTGGGTGACACCGCAACTATGGATTTGTTACGTGAAGCATTTCAAAAAAAGCGTGGTTTTGGCGATGCGGTCAATCGCAAGCTGATGCGTGATTTCCGTTTGTACATGCTTGTCGGTGGAATGCCGCAAGCGGTAAGCAAATACCTTGAAACTAAGGATTTAGCCGCCGTTGACAAGGTCAAGAGAAGCATTATCCGCTTGTATCGCAACGACTTCCAAAAGATTGACAAAACAGGCAAAGCGATGTCTTTGTTCATGGCGATACCCTCGCAGTTAGCCAACAACGCCAACCGTTTCCAGCCTACTACTGTCATTGACAAAACGAGGGCAGAGCAGTTGGACAATCTTGTTTTTTTGATGCAAGACAGCAAGACGGTCAATGTGTGCTACCATGCCAATGACCCCAATGTCGGCTTTGACTTGACAACCGACCGCTCGGCATATAAGATGTTCACGGTTGACACGGGATTGTTTGTTACGTTGGCGTTTTGGGACAAAAATTTTACGGAAAATATCATTTATCAGAAACTGCTCAATGACAGCCTTTCTGCCAATCTCGGCTATGTGTATGAAAACATGGTGGCACAAATGCTTGTTGCGGCTGGCAACCGCTTGTTTTATTACACTTTCCCTGATGGTAACAAACACAATTATGAGGTTGATTTTCTGTTGTCGCACACAACAAAAATTTGCCCTATCGAAGTAAAATCCGAAGGATACAACACCCACCGTTCGCTTGACGAGTTCTGCAAAAAGTTCTCTTCTCGGGTGGGAAACCGCTACCTTGTTTACACCAAAGACTTTCGCAAAGATGGAGAAACCCTATTGGTGCCGGTATATATGGCCGGACTGTTATGATGCTCAGATAGGGAATGGATGAAGTGGATGGGAAAAAGACAGAAAGATCAGATAGGATAAAAGTCCTTTGCATCCCTCCAAAACATCCACCCAAGTGGCCTCAAAATCGCCTGTGTACCACGGGTCGGCGACATCAGCAGGGTGCTGGGTATAGTTCATTAACAGGCTGATTTTGTGTTCGGTGTCCTCGCCGAACATTCGTTTCAGGTTGCGCAGGTTGTTGCGGTCCATGGCGATGACGTGGTCGTAATAGGCATAGTCATGCCGAGTCATCTGACGGGCTGTCTTGCCTTCACAACCGATGCCGTGCTCGGCCAGCTTGCGCCGCGCAGGTGGATAGACGGGATTGCCGATTTCTTCGGTTGATGTTGCTGCTGAGGCAATTTCAAATTGTTCGCTTAAACCTGCATCCGACACGAGTTTTTTCATTACGAACTCGGCCATGGGACTGCGGCAGATGTTGCCATGGCAGATGAAGAGAATCTTTTTCATTTTCCAAGTAAGTCATTAATCACCACCGAGGCGCAGAAAATGCCGAAGGCGGCGGGAAGGTAGGAAATGGTGCCCACGTTGGAGACCTTGTTCTGCTCATCAACACCCTCGGTGATGATGGCCGATGCATCGACTGGCTCAGGCGAGAAAACGACCTTGATGCCTTCGAAAACGCCGAGGCGGTGCAAGCGTTTGCGGATATAGAACGCCAAGCGACAGTGGTTGGATTTGGCAATGTCGGCGATTTCAATCCTTTCAGGATGGAACTTGCCGCCAGCGCCCATGCTACTTACGATGCGCTGGTTGTTTTGCTTGGCATAGTAGAGCAAAAACACCTTGGGTGCCACCGTGTCGATGGCATCAACCACATAATCAAATGGTTGTTCCATCAGGTCGATGATGGCTTGGTCTTTTAGGTATTGGTTAAGGACGGTCAACTCAATCTCGGGGTTGATGTCGCGAAGTCGCTCGGCCATCACCTCGGCCTTGGGGCGACCGAGGGTGCTTTCCAAGGCCAAAAGCTGTCGGTTGCGGTTGGTGACATTGACCACATCGCCATCGACAATCGTCATTCGGCCAATGCCCGCACGCGCCAACTGCTCGGCGGCATAGCCCCCCACGCCACCCAATCCTACCACAAGCACATGCTTGGTTTTCAATGTGTTGATGCCTCCATCGCCAATCAAGAGGCGGGTTCTGTCTTGCCAGTGTTCCATAGGGCTGCAAAATTACTAAAGATTTTCGTTTGCAATGCCGTTAAATCCATTTCCAACAGTTTCGCCGCCGCCTCATACACCGTCTCAATGCCGATTTCCGCCACATCGGTCTCAAGGAAAATATAGTCCAAGTCGATGAATCTGAGTGCTTTATAAATCTTTCTGTCGGGATGCAATAGACTCTCGCCCACCGAAAGATAAATCCCATGACTGATGAGCTGCCGGGCATCCTGTTCTGTGCCGTTGAAGCCGTGCAGGATCCAAGGCTGCTTCGGTCGGTGTTTTTTCCGCAGGGCGATGATTTCGTTGTTGCTCCTCGCGGCGTGCAGAATCATGGGCTTCTTCAGGTTTTCGGCAAGGACAATCTGTCGCTCAAAAACCTTCATTTGTCGCTCAAAATCGCCGTGGAACTTGTCCAAACCCGCCTCGCCGAGGGCGACCACATTGGGCATGGCCAGACGTTCCTTCAAAATCGAAAACATCATTTCTTCTTGGAAATCAATCTTTTCAATCTCCCAAGGGTGGATGCCGTAACTGTAAAGTCCATGCTCGGGACAGGGTTGCTCCAAGCCCATATTGATGATTTCGATGAACGCACTTCCAGATCCAGTGCTATGGGTATGAATGTTGATGAAACGGGTCATAACGCCGCAAAAATAATAAAAACATGGCCTGTTCAAGAAAAATATCTACTTTTGCACATTGTAACAATAAGTCTAATCCATGAACAGGACATACAAAATCAACCTCAGGAAGGAAGCGGAAGGTGGATATACGGTGTTTGTGCCTTCACTTCCAGGATGTATCACTTACGGCGATACTGTTGATGAAGCTATCGAAATGGCCAAAGAAGCCATTGAACTTTATATCGAGGAATTGCAAGACAGGGGCGAACAGGTTCCTGATGATAGCAATGTATTGGAGTATTCCATGAATTTGATGGCTGTATGAACCTGAGTCCGACATATTTAATCCGATTGCTTGAAGAAAACGGTTATGTCTTCAAAAGGGGAAAAGGTTCTCATCAGGTGTATTACAATCCAATGAATAATAAGACCATCATTGTTCCTTATCACAATGGGAAAGACTTGAAAAAAGGAACTTTTATGGCCATTTTGAAGCAGGCGGGTATTGGCTAAAGTTTTAAAAACCGTCTTATGAGATTGAACAAATCAACGCTTACGGGGCACCTCGCTTGTTTTGGTGCCTACTGCATCTTCGGGTTCAACATCGTTTGCTGCAAGAACATCTCAAACGCCAACGTATTGACCCCCATGGACTTACTGTGTTTCCGTGCAGCGGGCGCCACACTGATGTTTTGGTTGCTTTCGCTCTTCATGCCCAAGGAAAAAGTGCCGCTGAAGGACATGCTGCAAATCTTTGTGGCTTCCATGCTGGGACTGTTTCTCACCCAATGGAGTTTCCTGAAGGCCATCACCATGACGACCTCCATCGACACGAGCATCACCAATACCTGTACGCCCATCCTGACCATGGTTGTGGCGGCCATCGTCTTGAAGGAGCCTATTACCTTCAAGAAAGTGGGCGGCATTTTGGTAAGCTTAGCTGGCGTTCTGATCTTGGTTTTCAACTCGGTGGGACTGGGTGGCGGCGCTTCCGAGACCAAGCCCCTGGGCATCGTCCTCGTGGTCGTCAACGGCCTAACTTTCGCCCTCTATCTCGGCATCTTCCGCCCGCTCATCTCGAAATACAATGTGGTCACCTTCATGAAGTGGATGTTTCTGTTCACCATGCTGGTGACGGTGCCCTTCAATGTCAAAAAACTGATACATATTCCTTTTGGACAGATTGAAAGTCCTGTGGCGTGGCAAATTGCTTTTGTGGTGTTTTTTGCCACTTTCGTCGCTTATTTCCTCATCCCCATCGGACAGAAACGCCTGCGGCCCACGTTGGTCAGCATGTACAACTATGTGCAGCCCATCATCGCTACCATTATTAGCATTGTCATCGGTCTGGACCACTTCACCTGGAAGAAGGGAATCGCCATGGCACTGGTTTTCACTGGTGTTTGGATCGTCAACCAAAGCCGGGCGGCGGCCCCGAAGATTCAGAAATAAATGTTATCTTTGCCGCATGGAAACGAACCTGCTGCAAACGAATATCGCCTATCTGAAGGGCGTCGGGCCGAAGAAGGCCGAAGTGCTGAAGAAGGAGTTGGGCGTGTCCACCTATCAGGATATGCTCAACCAGTTTCCGTTCCGCTATATCGACCGCAGCCAGATCCAGAAGGTGGCCTATATCAACGATGACTCCGTGTACTATCAGTTGGTCGGCACCATCTCCAACATCAAGATGATTGGTGCACCGAGGGCTACGCGCGCCACTGGCGTTTTCACCGACGACAGCGGCAGCATCGAATTGGTGTGGTTTCGCGGACTGAAATGGCTCAAGAACCGCTTCAAGCCTGGTGTGAAATATGTGCTTTTTGGTAAAGCTAGCGAGTTCAACCACAACTTCAACTTCGTCCACCCCGAAATCGAGGAATACGACCCCAAGGACCCGCTCATCGGCGAGGGCTTGCAAGGCGTTTACAACACCACGGAGCGCATGAAGGACAACGGTCTTGGCACGCGCACCATCGCCAAACTGCAAAAACTCATTCTCCAACAGGTGTTTGAGTACATCCCCGAAACCTTGCCCAAATCGCTCATCGAAAGCGAGCAACTCATTCCGCGCCGCTATGCCTATTACCAAATCCACCTGCCCTCCAACAATATCGAAATCCAGCATGCCACGCGCCGACTGAAATACGAGGAACATTTCTTCTTCCAACTCAAGCTGTTGCGCAACAAGATGCACCGCGAACAGGCCATAAAGGGTCATGTTTTCAGTGTGGTGGGCGATTATTTCAACAGCTTTTACAAAAACCACCTTCCTTTCCCGCTCACCAATGCCCAAAAGCGTGTCATCAAGGAAATCCGTAAGGACTTGGGTTCGGGGCATCAGATGAACCGCTTGCTGCAAGGCGATGTGGGCAGCGGCAAGACCATCGTCGCACTCATGGTGATGCTTTTGGCCTTGGACAATGGCTTCCAAGCCTGCCTGATGGCTCCAACGGAAATCCTTGCCACACAACATTTTGCGACGCTTCAGGAGCAACTAAAGGACATGAACATCAACTTCGCCCTGCTGACGGGTTCCACCAAAATTGTGGAACGAAGGAAGATTTACGCAGGCCTGGCCGATGGCACGATGCAAATCGTGGTGGGCACCCATGCGCTGATTGAAAGCAAGGTGTTGTTCAAGAACTTGGGCCTGGCCATCATCGACGAGCAGCATCGTTTTGGCGTGGAGCAAAGGGCGAAATTCTACGAGAAAACAGAGATACCGCCTCACACCCTCGTGATGACTGCCACACCCATCCCGCGCACCCTTGCCATGACGCAATACGGCGACCTCGACGTCTCGAAAATCGACGAGCTGCCACCTGGAAGAAAGCCTGTGCAGACTTACCATGTCTACAGCGACGACCGCTATCGCATCATGATGTTCATGAAGCAGCAAATCGCGCTCGGACGGCAGATTTATGTGGTCTATCCCTGTATCAAGGAGTCGGAGAACACGGATATGATCGCGCTTCAGGAAGGTTACGAAGCCCTGCTGCATGACTTTCCCGAGCCGCAATACAAACTCTGCGTCTGCCACGGTAGGTTGACGGCCGAGGACAAGGACTTCGAGATGCAACGTTTTATCAATAGGAACGCGCAAATCATGGTGGCCACCACGGTCATCGAGGTGGGCGTGAACATTCCCAATGCCACGGTGATGATCATCGAGAACGCCAACCGTTTCGGGTTGTCGCAACTGCATCAATTGCGCGGTCGTGTGGGGCGCGGTGCCGACCAATCGTATTGCATCCTCGTCACCGACCACAAACTTACCAACGACGGCAAGACCCGCATGAAGACCATGTGCAGCACCAACGACGGCTTCGAAATCGCCGAGGTCGATTTGGAGTTGCGCGGTCCGGGCGAAACAGGTGGCACGCGCCAATCCGGACAAATCGAAATGCTGATTGGTGATTTGCAGAAAGACGGTGCATTAATCCCTCAAGTTCGCGAAGCCGCCATCCGCCTCTTGGCCGACGACCCGAAACTCATCAAGCCTGAAAACCGAATGCTGCGCGAACACTACAAGGAATTATTCGCGCAGACATTCGATTGGAGCCAGATAGGGTAGCCCTCCCCTATTTCACCGTGAACCTCACGCCCACATAAACCCTGATGCCGCTCAAAGGACCCCAAACCATCGAGGCGTCGAAGTCGTCGCTTTGCGGGTTGTCGGCGGAGATGATGGGGTAGTTCTGTTTGTAATTGGTCAGGTTTTCGCCACCGACATAGACTTCCCAATACTTTCCTAAGCTCTTGGTAACCTGTGCGTTCATGATGACATAGAAGGGCGAGCGTTCAATTTTTTGGCCATTGGCCACGGCGGTGGCGTTGCCGCTCAGGTCGGTGACACGGCTGTCGCCGTTGAACTGGGTCGTCAGGTCGAACTGCCAAGTGCCGGGCGCATACGACATGGTGACCAAACCCTTGTAGCGGTTCACGAAAGGTTTTTCGCGCAAGGTGTCGTTGATGGTCATTTTCACGTCGTTGTAACGGAAAGCCAAGGTCAGGTCGAAGTCCCTGAAAATCTCGCAGTTGGCCTCGATTTGGGCACTATTGGAGTACGACTTTCCGTCGAGGTTATAGATGCGTACTTGGTGCGCGTCGGCGTCGCGGTCGAGGACGATTTGGTTGACGAAATCAGTGCGGTAGAAGTCGGCATTGATGACAATCTCTCGCCAGCCGATGTCGATGCCTTTGGTCAGGTTAAGGCCGTAGTTCCATGCTTCTTCCATCTTGGGCGTGTCCACAAAGACGATTTGACGTGCCGAGGCAAACATCGTGGAGTTTTCGGCCAAGACGTTGGGCGAGCGGTAGCCCTTGCCCGCCGAAAGGCGCAACGTCAGCTCGTCGTGCGTCTTGAAGCGCACATGCAAGCGCGGCGTGTAGAGCAGTTTTTGGTAATAGGTGTTGTAGTCGGCCCTCATGCCCGCAATCACACTCCAGTGGTGGTCGTCGTTGAAGACATACTCCGCAAACACTCCAGGCACATGCTCAACGCGCTGGAATGTGCTGTCGTTCAGGCTTTCGTCGTATTTGTCGAAAGAATAGCTTGCCCCGACGGAGTATTTGTGGTGGTCGTTCACTAAATAGGAATCGAAAAGGAGGTTGGCGTAATAGGAAAGCTGGGTGGCGTTGTAGTCGGTCCTGCCGAAATAGGCGGACTTCAAGTCGTGGTAAACGAATTGCTGTTGCAGACCGAGGCTGGTATTATCGCGGTCGAAGAGGAAACCCGTCTTGGAGAAGGCCTCGTAGCGCGCCGTGTTGATGAGGAAGTGCATATTGTCGGAATCGCCAGTGCCATTGTGGTGCATCATACCGCCGAAACGTCGCTCGCTCAATGCTTTAGCGCCCCACATGCCCTCGAACCAGTCCTTGGCGTAGTTGTAGCGCACAAACAAGTTGCCTTGCGTCACCATTGGGTCGTCCATGAAGCCGTCGCCGTTGTCGTCCATCGACATGAAGTTGTGGTTGGCGTGGCCGAGCACCATCATGCTGCCGTGTTTGCCCACGTTCCAACGGGTGTTGAAGTTGAGTTCCGTCATGGTCATCGTGCTGCCGTAAAGGTTGAGGAACAGTTTTTCGCTCTCACCTTCTTCGGGTTTCTTGTAGTCCACGTTGATTTGTCCGCTGATGGATTCATAACCGTTTCTGACAGAGGAAGTTCCTTTCGAAATCTGGATGCCGTTCATCCAAGTGCCAGGGACATAGTTCAGGCCGAAAGCCGAGGCCAACCCGCGGAAATTGGGCATGTTTTCGGCCATCATTTGGGTGTAGAGTCCGCTCAAGCCGAGCAGTTCGATTTGCTTCGCGCCTGTGACGGCGTCGCTGTAGTTGACATCCACCGAGGCGTTGCCCTCAAAACTTTCGGCGAGGCTGCAACAGGCCGCGCGGCGCAAGCCTTCCGAGGTGATTTCCTGCACGGCTATCGGCTTGATGGTGTTGAGGTAAGAAGCCTTTTCGCGTGCCTTGATTTCCACCTCGTTCAGCATGTGGGCGGAGAGGAAAACGTGGTCGTAATGCGCGGGGTCGTGCATGTGGTGGATGGTGTCGTTTTCGTAGCTTATGCAGCTGAACACAAGGCAGCAGACGGTTTCGTGCAGCGGGATTTTGTAGTGCCCGTGGGCATCGGTCACCACGCCCACGTTGACGGTTTTCCAATACACATTCACGCCTGGCAATGGCATTTTCTCGCCTTTCTCGTTTTGTTCATAGACGGTGCCTTCGATGAAGCCTTGGGCAAACGCGCCCGTGGCGAAGGCCAATAACAAGGTGATAAGTATTATTTTGTTGGTTTTCATCGGATTCAAAATTTAAGATTTAATATTCAAAATTCGGTTGTAGGGACACACCGCGTGTGTCCGTGATAATAGGGCCGTCACACCGTGGCAGCCGTTTGTTTTGGCGGATTGCAAATCCGACAAAGCGAAGTATCAGAAAACCAAAGGGTTAATTTTCAATGCCGAGAAAAACACCAGCCTGTCTCTTGCAGAGAGGAATGGTGGTATTTTTCGAGCCGTGAAGAGCTGGAAAACCTGTTTTGCTTTCGGCATCAGGTTTTGGAGGTCGAGATGGACGAAAACAAAGGGTTGGAAATGGATATTAACGTGCTTTTCGGGTGAAAAAACATAGTTGTCGGTGAATCGGATTTTGCGCTCGAAGTCCTCGCAGCAGCACTTGGCATTGAACTGGGTTTCATGCTGTTGCGCGAAATGTGCTTCGTGTTCGTGCTCATGGTCGTGGCAATGCTGGCACGATTCCGCCGCCTCGCCAAAGCTGCCCGAAAGGTGATGCTCCGCCGTGCAATAATGGAACTTCACGTCCCAACCCACGGAAACGAACAGCACCACGAGAGCCAACAAAAACGAACCGATTCGTAACAAGCGTTTTTTCATGCCGCAAAATTAGTCATTTTTTCCGTTTCCAAGCCTGCGAGCGTCCCAAAAGCCCTGCCTTGTCCAACGAACCACGCAGGATGAGTTCGTCGGTTTTGGCTTGATAGGTTGCCTTGCCGTGGTAGGTCTTTTGGCTTTCGGGGTCGTAAATCTTGCCTTTCAGTTGATTGCCGTGCACTTTCATGCCGATGAAAATCTTGGTGCCGACAACGCCTTCGTAGTCTTTCGGATAAGGTGCTTTCATCACCTGATACTTGCCGTTGGCATCTTTCTCGTAAAGCGTGGTGATTTCGGCTTGATAAGTGCCGTTTTCCTCGTAGATTCTGACGGTGGAGCGCATGTCACCCGTCTTGTCGTCAAAGGTGTTCCACTGGCCGAGCATCTTGCTGACTTGGGCTTGGGCGAGGGTGGCCGTGGCGAGGAAAAGGAGTAGGAAGAAGAATTTCTTCATCGTTGATATGTTGCGTGTATTGCCTGCAAAAATACAAAAAACAACCGACTTTGAGTGGGATTTTGTATTTTCGCCACCTAAAACCAACAACAATATGGCCGACGGATACTTGGAAAAACGTTATGAAGAGGTCTTTGGCGCAGGTGCCAAGAAGACCGTGGTGAAACATACCTCAGTGGAAACCTTGATGGAGAAAAACCGCAGCTATCGCGGCTACCAGAAGGACTTTGTGGTGAAACGCGAGATGCTGGAGCGTATTGTGGCGGTGAACGCCAAAATCGCCTCAGCGAAAAACCAGCAGGTGCTGCGTTTCAAGTTGGTGACCAAGGAAACGGGTGCCGACTTCATCCTGCAAAACATGAAACTCGGCGGTTTGCTGCCCGAGTTGCATTTGCCCTTCCCTGGCACCGAGCCTGAGGCGTTCATCATCATTTGCAGCACCGTGCCCGAAACCAAGTTTGTGGACATCGACCTTGGCATTGCGGCACAAAGCATGTTACTGAAAGCCACCGAGATGGGCTTGAACGGCATCATGATTGGGGCTTTCAACAAGGCGAAGATTACGGAACACTTCGCGCTGCCTTACGAGCCGTTGCTGATGCTCGCCATCGGAAAGGGTGCGGAAAAAATCAAGCTGGAGCCCGTGGATGCGGGCGACAAACTGGCCTATTACCGTGATGCGGATGGGGTGCAGTTTGTGCCGAAAATCCAATGGGAGCAGTTGATTTTGGAATAATTTGCACTCATATAGTGCATTTTTTTGAAAAATTTGCACTCATATAGTGCATTTTTATTATCTTTGCCGCGTCAAAAAAACAGGAAACGATGGAAGCGCTATATCAATTCATGGAAAAGCAACTCGACGCGACAGTGAGTCGGTTTGTGCGCTACAAGTACGACGCCATCCGATGGCAGAACAGAATGTTGGGACTTGTCGGGCCAAGAGGCGTGGGCAAAACGACCTTGTTTCTCCAACACATCAAGAAAAAGCATTCGCTTCATGACACACTCTACGTCACGGCTGACCACCTGTATTTTTCGACGCACACCCTTTACGAAACCGCCGAGACCTTCAACAAAAACGGAGGCAGGTATTTGTTTATCGACGAGGTGCACAAATACAGCAATTGGTCGCAGGAACTCAAGTTGATGTACGACTCGTTTCCGGACTTACACGTTTATTTCACGGGTTCGTCTGTTCTCGACATCGAAAAAGGCGAGGCCGACTTGAGCCGTCGCGCCCCAAAATATCTGATGCAAGGACTTTCATTCAGGGAGTTTTTGGCCATTCGGCATCAGATTGACGTGCCTGTTTTCAGTTTGGACCAAATCTTGGCAAACGAGGCGCGTATCACGGGGATAAGCCATCCTTTAGTGTACTTCAAGGAATACCTGAAAGAGGGCTATTATCCTTTTGGCCAGGACGTTGACTTTGAGACGGAACTCAACCAAGTCATCATCCGAACCATTGAGATGGACATTCCGCAGTTTGCCAACATGAACATCGGCACAGCGAAAAAACTGAAGAAACTGATGGTCATCTTGGCCGGTTTGGTACCCTACAAACCCAATATGAGCAGCCTCGGAAGCCAAATCCAGGCCAGCCGCAATAATGTTGAAGACTATCTGACCTTTATGGAAAAAGCCGGACTGTTGGCCCAACTGAAAGACGGCACAGGCGGCTTGGGCGAACTCGGCAAGGTGGAAAAAGTCTATTTGGACAATACCAACCTTTTGTATGCCTTGGGCAACGGACAAGAAGACGCTGGCACCATCAGAGAGACTTTTTTCTTCAACCAAATGCGCGTGAATCATCAGGTTACATCATCACCCATTTCCGATTTCGAAATTCAGGGGAAGACGTTCGAAGTCGGTGGGAAAAGCAAGGGAAAGCGACAAATTACAGATGCGGCGGAAGGCTATATTGTGAAAGATGACATCGAATATGGTTACGGCAATGTGATTCCCATTTGGGCGTTTGGGCTGAATTATTGATTTTTCTCACGCAGAATCGAGGCTTGTAGGGCTGTCACACCGTGGCAGCCGCACCTAGGGAAAATCCAGTGCGGCTGCCGTGGTACGACAGCCCTACAATCCCTTTATTTCTTCTTTGGCTGTTTTTCTGACAGCTTGAAGTTGATGGGGATTTGGTAGCTCACGCGAACAGGTTTGCCATCCTGCATTCCGGGTTTCCATTTCGGCATGGACTTGATGACACGAACTGCTTCTTCGTCGCAGCCACTGCCGATGCCGCGAAGGACTTTCACATTCGACACGCTGCCGTCTTTTTCAATCACCATGCCGACGAACACGCGACCATCAATACCTTTGTCCCTTGCCTCTTGCGGATAAGTGAGGTTTTTGGCCATGTACTCCATCAAGGCTTTTTCCCCACCAGGAAATTGCGGTATTTCCTCAACGATTTGATAGACACCGTTTTTGTCGGGTTTCATATTGTCTTTTATTGGTTCGTCAGGATAGGTTGCCGTAGAAGACTTGGTTGAATGTTTCCCCGATTCATCTTCCGCAATAACCGTTCTCACTATGGTTTTGTGTTCATTATTCATTTGATCGAGTTTGAACGTCACGGGCAACTGGAACGATACTCGGGCAGGCTTGCCATCCTTCATTCCCGGTTTCCATCTCGGCATTCCGCGAACCACACGAGCGGCTTCTTCGTCAATGCTTTCGCAAACACCTTTTAGTACTTTGACATTGGAAACCCAACCATCCTTTTCCACAACAAAGGACACGAAAACTCGGCCTTCCTTGCCTTCGTCGATGGCATCTTGTGGGTATTTGATGTTGCTTGCGACAAATCTTGTCATAGCATCGATGCCGCCAGGAAACTCGGGCATTTCGTCAACGATGTCGAAGACGGTGTCGTTTACGGCTTGGTCCAACAATGAACGATAAAGCTCATCTTTGACGACTTGGAACGTGCTGTCGTTTTCAGGTTTGTCTCCCAATGTCGAAAGACTTTCCAAAAAGATGAGCAAGGACTCATCTGCTGAGATGCTGAAATCATCATCGGTATAGCGGGCTACACCGTCATTGATATCCCAATTGAGGTTCATGTAATCGGCTGATGAACCGTCAGCTTTGTGCGTGGTGATGGTCATCTTTGGAGTAAGCTTGCCCGTTTCTGGGTCAATGTCGTCGGAAGTCACGTATTTGACATAGGAGCCATCCTCGTTGTAGATTACGGTGTCCTTCAATTGTATCGGGAAACCGTCATCATCGTAGATTTCAAAGGAGCCTGCTATTTCAATCGTAAAAGGTTGATTTTCAGCTTTCTTTTCTTGCGCCGTCACTTTCGTGTTGGCAACCAGCAGGACGGCCAACACCGGCAATGTGGCCAAGAGCCTCCACCAGAGACCCTTGGCCTTTTCATTCTTTGTAATCATCTTGATTCTTTTTTTAGTTAGGATTAAACTGAAGTTATTACCAATTCCGCTGAAATCGACAGCCGTGCACTGCTGCAAAATCAGCATCATATAGTTTCTTTTGTCAA
>ODAI011974599.1_pt1 | contig 25492 bp, 15 predicted proteins | sample 1539321 | NCBI WGS metagenome assembly ODAI01 (sample SAMN02144231, study PRJEB22623) | gut metagenome | biome: sheep rumen | host: Ovis aries | place: New Zealand
AGCGTTGGTCTGGAGTTTCGCCACGGCGGCGGTGTCCTTGTCTGCCGCATTCTTGTCGATCTTGTCGGAAACGAACTTCGCCAGCTTGCGGTAAGGGCTCCAGAAGGCCTTCCTGATGCTGATCGGATTGTCCACGGCCTTGGTCACGACGGCATCCCAGTCGAGTCCGTCGCGGTCATAGAAGATGGCATGCTTGCCGACTATCAGGTCTCCGGTTTCGCCTACTGTTACCGCCGCCACGATGGGTAGCACTCCAGGTTTGGTCTTGGTGCGGCAATCGCAATAGATAAGATACATACCGCTCACTGGTGCCATCACACCATGCGCCGCGGCATCGGCAACTCGCAAGCAGAGGTGACACGCGCGCTGATCGATAATCAAAGTTCCGGCTTGGAAGATAGCCTTGACATCCTTGTCCTTGCTGTAGAAATCCTGCAGGGTAACGAAGTTCTTGAGCACGGTATAGAAATCGCGGTATAGGTGCGTGAGGCGGTCCACCATGCTGATGTCGTTGGCTTCTGCCTCAAGTTCCTTGTCTTTGGCAACAATTTCCAGTAGCTGTTCTTTGGCGTTTTCCTTATGAAGTTTATCAATCAGTTCCGCATCCAATGCTTCAAGGTTCTCACCTTTCTTGTCTGCCAGCCATGCCGTGTACTGCCCGAACTTGGCACCAATCTCATTCCAGAGTTCTTCGGTGAGGATTTTCGTCTTAGCCGGCACGGCAATCTTCACTATGGTATTGAACTTATCCGCCCAAACGGGGTTCACGGGTTGCGTGAGGTCTATTTCGGCTTTTGCCGTAACTCGTGCCAAGGGATATGATGCGATAATCTCCGTTTGCGAAGTGAGATTATCCGCACTGATGGCTTCTATGTTCGCCGTCTGCACGTCCAATGCGCCTGTGCTTTCGGCATTGAATTGCGCCAGTTTAGCACGCAGGAAGAAGTCCCGTACCTTGGCGTCAAGAGCCTGATACGCCTCAAGGGCTGCCACGGTATCATCGCCATAGGGCAGTTCGGGCTTAGCGGCTTTCCATGTCTGATAATCCGCCAACGCTGTATAGAAGTTTTCTATCTGCTCTTGGCTGATACCGTCGGCGCCACTACGGTCTTTGACGGCTCCAAGCACTTTGACAATGGCTTGCAGAGCTGTTTTCTGCTCATCGGTGTCAACAGAGGCTTCAGTAATTATTCCGTCACCATTAAAACGTGTCTGAGCAAAAATCGCTATGCTGTCCGATGTGTCAGCCACGGAAATTTCTGTGGCATCGGCCTTATTGAGATTTGAGAGTATCTGTAGCGCCGAGCGGTAAAGTTTCTGCCCTGGCTCGCTATCCTGATTGATATCACTCAATTTAACCGTATCGCAGCCCTTTAGAAGTCCGTCCATATCGCGCAAGACTTCTGTGAGCCATTGAGCGGTGGCCAGTATGTCATTAACATGTATCTTGCCGTCATCGTCAACGTCTATATATCGCATACTTTGTGTGTCTATTTCCAAGCCACCTATCGGACATGACAGCACGGTCCACATTTTTTGGTCCAATTCGGCGAGATGTTTGATGTCTTCACCCGACTGTATGTTAACCCTTGTGGCGCCTCCTATGTTTTGGAAAGTCCACTTGTACGCATTGTTTTTTAAGATTGCCATAACATTTATTGTTTATTGATGTTTACCATGCAAAAATAACAAAAAAAAGTTGAAAGACAAAATTTTGTTTATTTCTAAAAAAAGTATTACCTTTGCAAGCGCAAATGAGGGCTCCGGTGGTGGAATCGGTAGACACGAGGGACTTAAAATCCCTTGGCCTCACGGCTGTGCGGGTTCAAGTCCCGCCCGGAGTACACAACAAAAAGCCGCTTAAGGATTTTGTCAATCCCTAAGCGGCTTTGGCATATTTACATCCTCAAGTTAGTTCTTTTGCTAAATCGCGGCTGACCGAGCAAAGACCAAAGTTGTTAACTAATTTTCAGTATGCTCTTGCATATTTAGAAAAAAAGTTGCACCTTTGCAGGATAATTGAGCAAACCACCTATCAAAACTTTATAAATCGATATAAAAAAGCAATAAGAATTAAAGTCGTTTATTAACGACAGGCATTAAAACATATTAACAAACAGGCTATTATTCGCGTTCGAGAAAAAGGTCCGGAAAACTAATTTCTTAACAGATTTAGAATAGCGATGTTCACGGAAGTAACGGACTTCCTAACTCCATACAATAATGCACTGATAGCATCAGTGTGAGTATATCTATTGTATGGATACGGGTTTCTTTCCGGACCTCCCGTGAACGCGAGTAGATATACTCACATTTCTTCTCTGCCATGTGGATGTATAGCCATAACGACTATCAATCCATGTATCAGAAAATCAGCTCGTTTCTCACCGCCGGCATCAATTCCGCATGGTGCGTTTACGCTCTGTTTGCCATCATTATTTTGCTTAAGATTACATTATTCCATTGGTTTTGTTTCCAAACGATAATAATATCAAGCCTATGGAAAAATCCTCTTATCTTCTATGTCTTTTGGGCGCCAAAACTTTGCATATCGCTTTTCATAGCGTCGTTTGTCTTTATCACAAAGCGAAAGTGGTGGAGCGTAGTCGTGCTGCTATGCATTGACGCGTGGTGCATATCTAACATGATTTACTATCGCGCCAACGACATGTTCATCACTCTTGAGGCGATAGAGATGGCCGGTAACCTTGACGGTTTTGAAAGTTCAATATCATTGTATTGGACGTGGAAATTGATTTGGTTTATAGCAACCACACTACTTTACGCATTGTTTTTGCCGATTCTCTCAATGCCGACACGTTATGGCAAGATATTTATGATAGTCGTTTCGCTGATTATTCTTATAGAGTTGCCGGTCGGCGCGGCACGCTATGTGCGAAACATTCGCGCATGGGGAGAAGAATTTGTGAATGACACAATGTTAGACTACATAATACCTTATAAGCGCATATTAAGATGGAACTACAATACATGGGATACAAATTTTGTAATCAAGGAAGGCATTGATAACAGCTATGTAGAAGAACATTCTATCATTAGTTACGCTAATTTGATACCTCTTACGAAATTAGTAAGATTATACAAACGCATTTATTTCAGGTCGTATCGCACAAGTCAAAAGATGGAGTACAACATGATAGAACAGACAGAAATAGAGAAATATGTCGGCGTTGAAAGCGGTTCTGATATTATTCCTAAACACAACCTGATATTTCTTTTAGTGGAAAGTTTTGAGAGTTGGGTGATAGGCTTGAAGGATGAAAAAGGAGAATACGTATGCCCTAATATCAATAAATCAGTATGGGGTGATGATGTTTGTTATTTTCCTAAGGTTAAATCGCAGGCTAAAGATGGTGTTTCCGGAGACGGGCAAATGATTTATAATACCGGACTGTTGCCTCTGCAACGAGGTGCGGCCTGTATGTTGTATGGTGATAATGTGTACCCTAATTGGGCTCATTTTTACCCGGTTGCGACTACTGTTATTCCAACGCAATTAAGCACATGGAATCAAAAAGAAGTTACCTATAGTTATGGTTATCAAGCAGCGATATGTAAGTCTGACGATTTATTAGAATGGTGGAGCGATAATGAGTTGATTGACACCTGCAAGTTTTTTTTACAAAACTTAGGAGATACTTTATTTTGTTCACAATTCATAACAATTTCCATGCATACTCCCTTCAACGGGCATGAAGATAATTCTTTGGTTTTTCCTTACGACACTCCGGAAACGCTGAAGAAATATCTTAATTGCGTGCACTATACCGATAGTTGTTTAGGCGGTTTTCTGGACTTCTTCCATGCCCAAAAATATGACAAAAATACCGTATTGGTCATCACCGGTGATCATACGATATTCAAGGATATGATGCTGCGAGAGTTTCAACCTTTCGCGCAAAAGCATGATTGGAACATTAAGGACGGCAAAAACTATGTGCCTCTAATTGTCTATTCGCCAGACATTAACGAACGTAAGGAAGTAGATGAAGAATGTTATCAGATGGATATTTTTCCGACTGTGATGCACCTGATAGGTTGTGAAGATTACTTCTGGAAAGGCTTTGGTGTCAACGTGCTCGACTCTGCCGCGCGTCATAATCGTCCGTGCACTGAACAAGCTGCCTATCAGTTATCCGACAAACTGATACGCAGCAACTGGTTCAGCACACGCCATGCTGCTCTGGGCGGCGAGAGGGATGCTGACATGTAGCGTCGGGCGATGTTTGTTGAAATTAGTGTTGTAAGTCAAGGGGTTCGCTCCGCACGCTGTGTGGCTTTACGCCCCGCATCAAGCCACGTGTCGCCAATGGAATAACGTTAGTCTGGAAGTGGTACTATATCACTTCCAGACTAACTAAAATCAATTTTGACTTTATTTTATCCGGTTCTAAAGTCCTTTGAGAAGTTTATGAGTTGTTACTTTTCCGTTGATGTTGACCACGGCATTATATATTCCGAGTGGGGCAATGATGTTGTCAAGATATGTTTGCATTGCTTCTCTTGAGGCAGTTATCGCCGGATCGTTGGTGTGGGCTATGAGTTGTCCTGTTGCGGAATAGAGTCGCAATGTGGCTTCTTCCGCAGTGTTGGTGGTATTGTTATAACTTGGCGCAAGAATAACCGGAGCTTGCAGTGAGCCAAGATGTTGATTGGCGACATTGATTATTTCACACCTTGATTGTGCAGTACCTTGACTTGTTAGAGCTACGAGCTGACGTCCGTCGGCTGTTTCAAATCGCACGGTGTCGGAGATGTCGCTCTGGATGGTAATGAAATATAGCGTTTCATTGTCATGGTTATATGGCTGAGCCACAGCCGCAAGTTGTTCTCCCACATAAGCATATATAGTCTGATTATGCTCTGACTTTTGCTGCCAACCGTGTCTATCATCTTCCATTTTGGCTATCATGGTCATGTTATTTGCCGCTAATGGATTGGTGTAAGCAGGTTCTTGTATCAGACCAAAATCAGCCCCTCTGACATTTCGTCTCGCCGAGGTACTGATTTGGTCATAGAATTGCACTTTAACGTCCGAGGTTCCCAGTCTGCGGAAAAGGTATCCTTCACCGGGACGCAGCGCCTTGAGGTCTCCTACCCATTTATTGTCGCGTGAGAAAGTCGCGAAATTGTCATGGCTCTTGATGATATCTCCCGGTGTTGCGTAGTCGTAGTATGCCGCAAGAGCTTCTGTGATTGCTGTGGTCATGTTGAATAGACATGGGAAAACATTCCATTGTCCGCCACCTTTGATGATTATATACTTGTCTTCAGCTTTCAACTGGTTGCCACTTATTCGCAAGGTATTGTCGGATTTGCTGTAAGCCATATACATCTGCTTATAATCGAATCCCGGCAATGTTCCATCAAACTGTTCATTGACAGCTGAATAGCTTGAGAATTGGCGTGTTGCCGGGTTTTTGAACATATCGCCTTGCTGCCATGGTATCGAAGCACTCATGTGATTGTTAAGAGTGGCGTTTTCAGGATTGATATCAAGGTTGAATGAGATCCATGTCCATCCCGCATTGAGCGAGATATTCTGCGACTCGTTGCCCTCGGTTCGCATCATAACCGGTTCTTGGTTGCCGCATCCAAAAACAAATCCGTGAGCAAAGGTCACCTGCCTGTCGGGAGTGAGTTTGAGCATTTTGCCTGTTGACGCTCGCCAAAGTTCGAAGCTTATGTCCTTGCCGACCATAGTCTCGTTTCCATAGACCGTGAGAAATACTTCGGAGCGGTTGGCGACGTTGTCGAAGTTTACGTTCGCCATTCCGACACATTCGTTATGATAGAGTGCCACGACTTTGTCAGCATTATCGGTGTCGTAGTTGTTATCTATCATTACCTGCGCGCACACCGACATATTCATCGTATAGGCATTTTTATTGGGTTGTTCCCACGGGCAGGAAGCAGTAATCTTATATTCTACGCGCAGAGGTTCCGAGAGTCCATTTTCATCTGTGAGATATAGCATATCGCTGTAATTACCAATCGGGAGTGATGTTTTGAATGTCATCTTGACTTCTTTATATCCCATAGGTTCTATAGAACCGACAGCTTCGCTAATTTCGAGCCATTGCGGTACAGATTCTATTCTATATTGATGTCGCCGTCCGCTCAGGTTCGAGAAAGAGATATCCATATATGGTTCTTCATCGAAATGTTCGTAGTCGATGTATTCGAAGTTGATTTGCCTGGTATCCCACTTCAGAGAGTTGCGATCAGCATAGGCCACCCACGTAACCGGTGATGGCATGGGGTTGCCGTTGAGGTCTTCCACATCGCGTACCGTTACATACAACGTCTGCTTATTTATTTCACGGTCATGCATATTGAGGTTAATGAGTAGTTCGTCGCTGTTAAATGCCCAATCAAAGTTCAGTTTGCTGAGTAATCCGAATCCCTGAACAGGAGCATAGTTAACTTTGTCTGATAGATTTAGCGGTTCCTCTGCAATAGGCTGATAGTTGCCTTGTGATGTCAGTTGTTCTACGCCAACAATCAGCGGCACCTCTTTATCCAACACGTCTCCGTTAGGGTCTTTGAAAATCCTGCGGTCGTTGCTTGAGAACACAAGTTCTATTACTCTGTTCGGATTTTGTTTTTGTTCTTCAAAAGGCAGGTATGCCATCAGCCCCATCTCATCTCCCATAGGTGTTCGTCTGCCGTATTCTTCTATGAGCGCTTTTGGCAATGCCTGCTCAAAGATTGCTAATTCATCGACATTGCCTTCAAAGCCGTCTCCTCCGAGGTACATATCACCTGTGATGCCTGTCATCAGTGTGGCAGGATATGTGTCCGCTAAATTGCCGTCAAGGTATATCGCCACATTATTGTATGTACGATTTATGGCTAACACTAAATGATGCCATTGATTGGTATCTATTGTCCCGAGGCTATGCGTCGTAGTATCGTTGAGCCACCAGTTCAATTTGCCGTTATTTATGCTGAATCGCTTATCTGAGGCGCTGAAGATAGTACCTGATGCGCTATTATTTTTGAACCAAAGCATGTAAGTGGCGTCATAGACCGATGAGCGCGACATAAGATTTTTTGCCAACGCTACGCGTTTGTCTTGTGGAATAGATAATGAAATACCTTTTGGCAGGTTCCATGACGCGTTATTGATGGTCAGAGTTGCTCCTGACGCGAAGTCTTTAATGCTATTGCCTATTCCTTCGTTCATTTTATAGTAAGCTACCAGTTCATGTTCATATCCTGTGAGATACTTCTTGTCCGTAGCTACGATTTCTTCCTGCGTGAGTGCTTTGGTCCATAGTCTGACTTCGAGCATATTGCCGTTAAAACCTCTTCCGAAAACCAATGGCGCCGTTACGGTATATGGCACATCGGGATATGGCAGAGCTTCAGGGTCAGTGACATCTAATGTGCCTGAATAGAACCTGATGATATTATCTTCATAATCATAAACCACAGCGACACGTGTGAAGTCTATCATTTCGTAAGGCAAAGGTTTAGACTTGATGGTGGTATTTCCAAAGCTCAGTTGCAGTCGATTATCGTCCGTTATGCCAAACGAGACGCCTTTTCCGTCGCTGCCGTGTTCGAAGAATAACATGGCTTCTGAGTTATTGGCAGGTTTGACAATCATGTCAAGAGTGTAAGACTTAGCTTCGAGTGTACGGCTGACTTGCGTTGTGGCATAGGATTGGGGAGTGCCGTCGAAATGCAGCGATGCATGCGTTGTAAGACCTGTCTGATTAGTGACTCCCATGAGTTGGAAATTATTGTCTTGGTCGAGGTAATTGCCGGCTATGGGTTCGTTGAAACGTAGTTTGAGGTGTTCTCCGACGCCCAGTATGGCATTAACGGGTTCCGGTTCTCCGAAAACTCTTGGCGGACGAGTGTCTTTGACGCCGCTCACAACTGTTGACGCTTTTGTGACATATCCCGAACCGAATCGGCAGAATGCTACCGCTCTGAGATCATAGCGCTGTTCAATGGGGTCTTTTTCGCCATAGAAGCGGAATGGTACGATACGTCCGTTTTGTATCATAGCCTTGTTGCCTGTGGCGAGGCTATAGAGGCTGTCGTTGGCATAGAACGAGCATTGGTTGACCCAGTCGTCTTCGGACTGCGTGGTTAGCTTATATTGGAATTCTATGTGGTCGAAGCCTTTTTGATGAACATTGAAGCCATTGATTTCCACGGGCATATAATATCCTATGGAGTCGTGTTGTGACAGGGTGTTCATAATCCAATTCTGCCGCGGCATAGTAATGTTCACAGGGCTTGATTCCGGCAGATAATGAACTGAGAAGTTGAGAGTGGTATAGGTTTTGGGGCAGTCGGTGAGTGAGAGCATGAGTTGCAGGTCGTTGTAGTCATCAACGACTCCGCGCTCCACTTCCATAACTTTAGTGACTGCCTGACCCGGTAAGAGATAAATGGGTATGGTAGCGATTAGTGGTGCTCCGTCCATCCAGATTTTAGCACCATCGGGATTGCTGGTTCCTACAAGTGACAGGTCGAACATGATGCCTGTTGAGGCAGTACCGGCAAGCACTTCGGAATTATCCATTATCGTGACGCGGAATACCGCTTTCTGGTCCGGCATAACGGCTGTCTGCTCATAGGTGTCGATACTGAGTTGTGGTTTATGAACCCATTGAGTAGCATTATTGAGCACGGTGCCGGGGTTGTAGAACTGTGTTTTCTCTTCGGCTTCGTGTGGACAATAGGAGCTTCCCGCAATGGTGTAGAACACATAAGAGCCATAGAGCAAGTCATCGTCAGAGCCTTGCTGCACGTTGTCGCGTATCAGTGCCGACTCCGATTTCCACACACTATCGAGGTTGGCGCGATACACGGCCACTGTGATATCGCCATGGTTGTCGGCGCCGATGGTGAAGCCTGCTGATTTTTTCATGTCACGTCCCTGACTGAGGTCAAAATCGCTGCTGTAGTCGAAAATAGGTTTGTAGTCGAACGTGAATTTGCTGGTATTGCTCACGGTGCCCATAGTTTGTTGCTGCTGTTGATTGGTACCATCCTGAACACCTTGATCATTTTGCATACCAGCTATGGCATTAGCCACTGTTGTTCCTATCTTCTCATCTTTTGAATTTTTGAAGAATTTGAAAATATTGACAGCGTTGGATAGCAATTGTTGCGAGAAATCGACCCCTGTTCTTTGTGCTGTTTGCAATCCGAGAGAAGGTGATTGCGGCAACTCGTTATACGCTACTGTAGCAGAATAAGTGTCGCTGTGGCTTACTGTGGTGCCGTTGCTCACCGACCACGTTCCTACGCTTGTGCCGCGTCCCGAGATGCGGGCATTAACTTTCTCATTCTCATTACCATTGAGTATGCTGACCCACTCGGCAATCATGTTATCGAGCGCCGCGACACGGTTTGTGAACAGCTTGCCATTGTCGGGCACCAGCATAATGTACTTGGTTTTGGGTATGGAGTCGGTAGCTGATATTCGTTCTGCACTATTTATGTTCCAATAGACTGCTTCACCGGTAGTATTGGCGTAAGTCTGGGCAGCTATGGAATCGGGGAAGTTCATCAACAGGTTCTGTCGTTCCATGGCAAGACGCGGTATCAGGGTGTTGAGGACATAGGATTGCGAATAGGCAAAACTGCCACCTATATGCGAGCCGAGCACTGTTTTTAGCCCTGTGACGAGGTAGTACGTCTTGCCATCGGTTGTGGTGCCTTGTGCGAGTTTTTTCATCAGCCCAGCGTTGAAAGCCGGTTGGCGTGCTTGGTAGAGGCTGTCAGTGATGATACTCACGGTTTTGGCTTTTCCGGCCAGTTGACTTATTGTGGACCCGACAAACACGTCGTTCATGCTGCCCACATCATGTATTGTGTGTCCACTACTGGTAGAGATGCGTTCTGTGGTTGTCACGCTATAGTTGTACTGGTAACCCCACTTAAACTCATGACTGACTGGCAGCGGGACTGTAAGCAGACGACTACTCTCAAATGTAGAGCCGGTATATGATCCGCTACCTAACGGAGCTGCTACTACGCCGATGTCTTGCGATATATTCACACCCCAGTTGAAGTTGAGTTGGGCACCTATGGTCCAATCGTAACTTTCCTTATATCCAAATTTATATGTTGTTCCCGCTTCGACCCATGCCGATGAACCGTTGCCTCCCGGATCACGAATTATGTCATGGAGCACAACTTCGCTTTCGGTCTGCATCAGTTCGCCTTGTTGTATGTCAGTTCCCGCCACGAAGGCCTGGAATGCCGTTGTTTCCACATAGTTACCTTCGTATTGCAGCACAGCGCTGACGCTGCGAAGCGTTTTGTTGCCACTATTTTCGGTGTCTATCTGATCCACCATGAGCGACACGGACTTACAGCGTCCTGTCTGGTCAAGAACGTAGGTCGTGCTTTCCGTGTTGCTGTGCAAACCGTTTCGGATTGTCACACTGCCTCCACGCTGTGGCACATCGTCAACCCGGCCGGAGTGAGGGTCATTGTTATAGTAATAGCGTTCGTAGGCTCGAGCCGTAAACTGATATTTTCTGCCACCAATAAATACCGGATAACCAAGCAGATAGTTGACAGAGCCATCCTGTTGCATTTCATACAACCGCACTTTTTGACTATTTGACATATCAAACGAACTGACTTCCATTTCTTTTTCGCCAAAGCCGTCATGTTCAATGCCATAGAGAACTTGCGTGAGTTTGACGGATACCGGGGCATGGTAAATACGGTCATAAACGGCGTTATATGCTATAGAATCACCATTATAGACCCGTGTCTGTTGTGAGGAATTGGAGAGTTGGTAAGTTCTGTGCGGTACCTGCTCTTGCGACACAATGATTTCCCTTGTATCATGGTGATATTTAGCCGTATATTCCACCAACGGAGCGTTTGTCAGGTCAAAAGTTTCGCTTCCCTGCCCTGACGCGAAGAGCGTGGCATAGCCATTTGCGGTAGCCTGAACCACTTTATACTTGACGGGGAACAGGTCTATCTGATACTCACCGGTCAGCGAATCGGGCTTTATGATTATTCTTTTTTTCTCAAACGTAGCGTGCGTCACCCCCACTACGCGTTCCGTGGCAGCCGACAATGGGTCAGTGCTATGAACAATATGTTCTATGGTTTGATGTATTGTATCTTTGGTAATGTCGTCGGGGTCATGTACTATTTGTGCCGTATTATCCCCCTCGAGTTGCAACACAAGTTGCAGTCCGTCTCCGAGGTTATTCATGCCTATGCCGAAGCCTTCGGGAAGGTCGCGTTGGTCATTACCCCCCGCCACACGTCCCACAAGTCGCACCTTGGTGGTGTCATAGAATCGCACTTGGTCAAGGGGTTTAGTGAGGGCAAAAACTTCCTCTCCACCCTCTACGCGTAATATGCCGTCACCTTCAAAGGTATGTCCGGGTTTGAAAACCTGTAGGCGACAGGGTTGATTAAGCGGCAGTACGAGGTTGAAGTTGCCGTCAGGACCTGTGGTGAGAGGCACGGTGCCTCGACGCACTGTGTCGCCATTGAGCAGGAACATGGCGCCGGCAACGGGGATAGTACTCATCTTATAGAGCACACGACCCGTGAGGCGTGTGGAAGAGGTGTTGACAAAGTCTATGCCGCCGGCAACGGCATTGGCGGCTGACAGACTAACAGTGGCTGTGCCGGAAGAAGTGTTGTTGAACGAGAAAGAACCGTATTGCGATGTGGGCATCACAACGCAGTTGGCATAGAGGTGAGAACCGAGCTGGTGACAGGTGACGTCAGTGATGTTATTAGTATTGACTCTGAAAACCGGTTTGAAAGATATTCCGCCGACAATGGTGGATGTGCTACTCCATGCGTTTTTACACTCAATAGTCATGTTTTGAGTGATTGTAAATGAGTGTATCTCATTTCTGTTGGTATTGTCGATTTCGGAATTTTTTATTTCCAATACCGTTCCATAGTCAAAGGTGTATGTTCCCTGCGCAAGGTTATGCCAATCGTTAATCACTACCCCGTCGGGATTGGTGATCCGAACATAAGTGTATTGTTCGGGACTTGTTCGTGCTTCTGTTAATAGTTCCCGTTCGATACCTGAATACTCGATGATGACTTGCGGGTCTTCGCACTGCATGATTCCGTCAACATATATCAGGCTGTCGAACTTATACGCTCCCGTTGCGTCGGTTAGCATAGTACGCACCACATTGCCTGCCGAGTCCTGCAGCGCCACAGTAACTCCCGCCATGCCAGAGTTGTCTGCCATAAGCACAGAACCACTTATTTCGCCGTATGGTGTTCTCCACCCCTCGGCAGTTGCCGAATGGTCGGTTGTTCTGCCATTACACGAATATGATGTCGTGATGGTATATTCATAATGTTTGTTGGGCACTGCCGTTCGGTCCATAAAGTCGTATGCGACACCTCGGTAGAGAGTGTCAGGGGCCTGGTCGCTATTGAGTTCTATTCGTGTGAGCACAAATTCGTCAACGGCATTGGTATTGACTTGCCATTGCAGCAGTACTCCATTCTTCAACGCTGTGGAGGCATCACCCTTACTGGCGTTAAAACTCGTGATGTCAGCCGCCTCGTCAAAATATAGTTCCGGTCCTGTGATAGGTTTGAGAGCCAGTTGCGCTGAGTCTTTCACATGAAGGTCTGAATGGCTTTGGTCAATACGAACGCCATAATTGTAGTGTGAACATGCCAAGTCCGCCACATCACTGTAAGTTGCTATCCATGATCCATCCGGTTGCCTGCGAATGCTATCTTGCGGGATAATATATTCTTGTGTGAGTCCCGTTTCGGGTATTGTACGTCGCAGTACGAGGTTTGCCGTACGATCCCACATACAACGACCGTATGTCTGACCATGATACGTGGCGGAAAGCACGTTATAAATACTATCAAATAAATGTTGCCTTACGTCATCCTGCAATCCGGGTAGTTCGCTATATAGAGGAAACTTTTCACATTTATACGCACTATATATACCTCCCATGCCCTGATAGAAATCCAACTGCAATTTATAGTCTTGATCCAAAACTATTTTTTCAAATTCGTAGTAATGTTTATATGCCCAGTATTCATAGTAATCTTTGTGTGCCATATAGCCTACTACCAATGTTGTTCCGGCAGGCATTCGCATACGATACTCCCCATCAACGGTTACTAATTGTTTTTTGATGAGGGAATCTCCCTCATGACTGAGAATAGTAAGATACAAATCCATACTCATGTACCAAGGACTAACAAAGGCGATATCAACACTGTCTTTTAGCACACTATTAATTTTGTAGTCCATTTTGAAAAGGTCCTTTCCGGGCAGCATTTCCGATACTTCGGCATTATCGAGATGAAAACTGAAGTGAACCTTTCTGTTGTTGTCAAAATCGTCGTCAAGAGTATATGAAATCGGTTCTTCTGCCAAAGGCGCGAGGAAGTTTTTGTTATAAAGCATTGCTGTCTGCGCCAACTCATTGTTCCATCCCCATCCTGAAGCCGAAGCACGACGTATTCGGTAATATACCGGCACAGCCGGCAGAACAGCTTTTTCCGATGTGAGTGTGACATCCACAGAATATGTCAGATTACCGTTTGGGTCATGAAGCGGTACGTTGGTTGCGGTATGGGTTATGTGGCGCGCTATTGTATCGGCACTGACGTCGGCATTTCCGGTCCACGTCTCACGGCTGTTGTCAGTATATGAATATGTGTACGTGTTTGGCACGCCCTTGAATGTTACCGTATCGCCGTCATATTTTTTCTCGGGAGCATAGCTTCGTTTCATGGCTACTATGCCTACTGACTGAGCATCGGAATAATCATTGTTCAGGGCTCGCTGTATTTCATAGAAGTCACCTTCCATGATGTCTTTGATAGTGGGGTTTTTCACTGTCCACTGCAAGGTGCTGGCGCCGGTATAGGTGCCTGTGCTATCCATTTCGGCAGAGGCGCTGAAGTCGTAGATACGGTGGTATGGCGGTATGTCAACCTTATTGGTTCTTACAGTAATTGTATCATGGGTGGTGGCATTACGGAGCACATCAAAGTCAACAAATATCTGCTCCCGCACAGTATCCGTAGTAGGCACATAGATATTTCCCGAGCGACTGGTATTGCGCCATTTTTTATTGGGCTCGAAGGATGTCTTGTAGCTGTAGGTTTCCTGGAATGTTACGAAAGGCACTGCGGCATATCCGTAACCGGCAACTCCTTCTTCGTTGAGGGTATATAGATAAGGATTGTAGAGTTGCGGATCCATAATATTGTCGTTGGAACGGAAGTTATCACCAAAGCCGCTGAAGTCTTTTTCATAATTGACATTACCGGTGTAACTCTTACTGATATATAGGTGCATGCCTATCCGGAATGTTTGGCCAGTTAGTGAATGAGGTGGATACCAATCAAATTCGAGGAATGTTACCTGCGGGCAATCGTCATGTTCTGTTTGCTTGACAATCAGTTTGCCGGACGTCATGCCCTGACCTACCAATTGATTAACGCCATTATACATTGAAGTAACCACGGCGTCACCAATCAGCATCTTGAGATACGCGGTACCCTTGGTGTTGTCCTTGTTCTCATTTTCGTCATAGCGGTCCGAATTAAATTCAGCAATCTTTTGCACCGAGCCCGCGCTACCATTGTTCATAACCTGCAAATAGGCATAACTCGACGAACTGATATAATAGTCGAAAGCTCTGCCGTATGCCCACACGGGAATCTTGAAATGTATTACGTCCTGACCGGTTGTCATCACGGAGTAGTGCCTTTCGAGTTCCAAATAATCGTTGGCACGCACAAAGGGGAGAACAAACAACAACGTGTACACGAACACTATAAAACGCAACACATTATTGAGCACCGATTTACTAAAACTATTGGTATTCATACTACTGTGGTTTACTATGTAATAAATACGTATAATACTATAAATGACTAAGAGAGCTACAATTACGTATGCAAAGATACGAAAAAAAAAATCCATGAACTTTGTGTTTCCTAAAAATCTTCGTAAATTTGTGGTCGAAAAAAACACCAATTGACAATAAGCGCCCAAAGGCATGAAGAAGTATTTAGTCTTAATCTTTACATTGCTGTTATTATGCGGTTGCGCCGTAAGTTTTAAGTTCAATGGCGCCAGCATTGACTATACAAAAACCCGCACAATATCCATTCTTGAATTTCCTAATCACGCGGAACTTGTCAATCCTAACTTATCAAGTTCTTTCAGCGAACTGCTGCGCGACCAATTCAGTCGCCAGACTCGCCTTGAGTTAGTTCCTCGTGACGGAGACCTTCATATTGAGGGCGAGATAACGGGCTATCAGGTTCAGTCTATGGCTATCAGCGCGGACAGCTATGCAGCACAAACTAAACTGACCCTGACAATCAAAGTGCGCTTCAGCAACAAATCGAACCCCGAAGATGATTTTGAGAAAAGCTACAGCGCTTATCAAACATTTGACAGCAACCAGATGCTCACTGATGTGCAGGATGAACTTTGTCAAATAATGTCAAAAGAAATAGCCGAAAACATATATAACGACACTGTTGCAAAATGGTAGTGAGTTTATCCACAGAACAGTATGCCGCTCTCACGCTTGCTCCCGAGCGTGCCGGTGCCGAACATTTGCCTTTTATTGATGACATCATCCTACGCTACCCTTATTTTTGTTCGGCACGTATGCTTCGCCTTTATATCTTATGCCACCTCGATGATGTGCGCAGTGCTCAAGAAATCGAACGCACGGCTGTCTATGCCCCTTCGCCGGCAACCTTATACAATTACGTGCATCGGCAGAGCAAGACCGCAAATGATGACGAACAGATTCCCGCGGGCAGCTATTTCGACACCCTGAGGCGCATGGAGCAACAGGCCAAGACTACGCATAAGAGCCTCGCGGAACTGGCACGTGAGATGTCTCGAGCACAACATAAATCAATAGAACAACAAGACGGGCAACCAAAAGAAACATACAACACGGAAAATCAACCGAACGTTGACGAGCTCATAGAATACAGAGAAAGTATAAAAAAAGGCGATTTTGAGCTTGCTATAGAAATATTGTCGCAAATAAATTTGCATAATCCAAAAAAAATTACTTACTTTGCAGAACGAAAGCGATACTTGGAACTTGTGTCCGGCATAGCAGCTCAAAAACGTAACGGATAAATATAAATCAATAAATTATGTATAGTTTTGTAATAGCGTTAATCATCATTATTTCGATACTTTTGGTTCTTGTAGTCCTCGTACAGCGCAGCAAGGGTGGCGGTTTGGCACAAGATTTCAACAGTGGCAACAGCATTTTGGGTGTCAAAGGTACCACCGATTTCATAGAAAAAACGACATGGACCCTGGCTGCAGCATTGGTAGTGTTGTCAATAATTGCCGTAGGCATTCACAAGAACAGTGTTTCTAACAGCGATGGCGATTCTCGAATTTCGCAGCAAGTTCAGGAGGCGCAGGAAGAGACTCAAGCCGCTATGCCGGCGAACTTCGGAGAAGAAGCACCGGAAGAAGCGTCAGAAGAATAATATAATAATACAGAATACAGAACGCGCACATTTCTGTGCGCGTTTTTTTTATGCATAACGATATAAGACATAGAAAATAATAAGTATCTCTGAAAAAAAACTTTAACAGCTTTTTCACTATTATGCTTCTGTCCAAGTCAATGATGGCAGACACTATTGTTTGCAACTATGTTGCAACTATGCCAATCAAGGCTATGCAGATGCCGTAGAAGGTCGAATTTACCGCCACGGAGATGCGCTTCAAGGTGTGCTTCAGTATTTGTTTATACGACAAAAAATTACTACTTTTGCATAACAAATAACATTAAGGAATAATGAAGCACATATTATTAATATTAGCAGCCGCACTAATGTTGAGTATTGGCTGCGGCTCAAAGCAAAGTAACAAACAAATGGACATGAAAGACAAGAAAGCCCTTGTGGTGTATTTCTCCCATGCCGGTGAGAACTACGCGGTGGGGAACATCCCCGTTGGCAATACCAAGGTAATAGCCGAATATATCAGTGAACTGACCGGCGCTGATATGTATGAGATTACAACTCATAAATATGACAGTATGTCATACAAAACCTGCTGCGATGTGGCTCAAGAAGAACAAATCAATGATGAGCGTCCACCATTTGAGGGCAAGATAGTGCCCAGAGCAAAAAACAAAGAGCAGGCAAGGATTATTGACAATCCCACTCAGGCGGATTTTGACAACTATGATGTGGTCTTCATCGGCAGTCCTGTATGGTGGGGAACATATCCGCAAGTTATGTTCAGTTTCTTCGACACCTATGACCTTAACGGCAAAGTGATATGCCCTTTCACGACGCACGAGGGCAGCGGTTTGGGCAACTGCGTGGGCGACGTGCGAGCCAACTATCCGCACGCTGATATGAAAAAAGGATTCAGCATCTATGGTCACAATGTTGGCAATGGAAAAGCGGAAGTGGAACAATGGCTCAAAGAATTAGGTTTTTGACACAAATGCGCAACTTCATATCTTACGCATTATTGGCATTGCTGGCATGCTCCTGCGCTCGTGAGTCTGATAGTTTGGAATATGCCCTCGAACGACAGATGAGAACCTACCCGCAAAGCTGTCTGCAGGATATCTACAAGAGCTATTATCAGGACTTTTTCGGTTCGGAACACATGATTAGTGACACGGCATCAGTGCGCGCTTATCTTCGTCAGGAGATAGAAATGACCAAGCACGACAGTGTGCTAAATCCCTATTACGATCCAACCGGCAGTGAGGGCAATTACGTGCGTATCTACCTGCGTTGCGTGATAGACAGCATAATTGACGAAGACGACCTGCTGACGTATTTTCTTGAAGCTTCGCAGCATCGTGAGCCACAGAATATAACTTGGGAACAGCGTTGGGCGGAGGTAATGAACGCGGTGGCAAGAATTAAGTCACAGCCAGAGCAGTGGACACAAGACAGCGCAATGCTCAACGAGTACAGCCGCCACAACTACGCCGTGCGACACTCACAATTATACCGCGATACATATCATCCTCACTATCGTATTATCAGGCGCGAGACATTCGAGAAAAAACTGCGCGACAAAATGGAATAATACGGTAATAATAAGGTACTCACATTCGGAAAAGGAAAAAAAATTTTGCTTTTCGCTCATTTAATCGTACCTTTGCATAGTGCAATGAAGCGCCTTCACGTTTACATATTAAAGCAGTTTTTCAGCGTGTTTCTGCTCACGCTGTTGATATGCGTATTCATCCTGCTGATGCAGTTTGTATGGTCGCACATCAACGACCTTGTTGGTAAAGGTGTTGGTATCAGCGTATTAGCAGAGTTTTTCATATACGCTGCCGCCAGTGTTATTCCACTGGCATTACCGTTGGCTATTTTGCTCGGCGCACTGATGACTTTCGGAAACCTTGCCGAAAAGGTGGAACTGACAGCCATGAAGGCTGCGGGTATCTCGCTGATTAATATCATGAAACCGCTGATAGTGGCTATTAGCCTAGTGAGCATAGGGGCTTTCGGATTTTCTAATAACGTGCTGCCTGTGTCGCAAGTAAAATTGTGGACACTGATATTCTCGCTACGCCAGAAGTCGCCTGAACTTGATATCCCTCTTGGTGAATTCTATTCGGGTATTGAGGGGTTCCAGATTTACGTACGCGATAAGGATCGTAAGACAGGTCTGCTCAAAGACATGATGATATACGATTTTTCGGAAGGTTTTGAGGATGCCACAGTGATGGTAGCCGACTCAGGCCGCGTATATCTGTCCAACGACAATAAATATCTGCGTCTGAGCCTCTATAACGGCGAAAGTTTCGAGAACCTCAAAGGTCAACGCGTGTCAGGCTCCAACAAGATACCTTATCGCCGTGAGACGTTTAGCGAGAAACACCTGCTCATAGACTTTGACTCGGATTTCAGCCGTTTTGACGAGTCAATACTTCATGATCAATATGTTGCAAAAAACGCGAGCCAACTGGCTCATTCCGCCGATTCTGTGACGCTGATAGCCGACAGCATAGCCACCAAACAGAGCGAAGAAATGATTGCCACACACTACTTTAACCGCGAATATCCCACACTTGATGTTGCAAAGCCTTCGGCAAGGCTCATAGCACACAGCGATATAGAGAACCTCTATGAGACCCTCACACCCCAGCAGCGATATATGGCTATGACTTATGCCTGCGACAATGCCCGCAAGATGAACGACCAAGTCAAGTATAACCGCATCGTGCTCCATGACCCGCAGCAATATGTCCGGCGCCACAGGATCGAATGGCACCGTAAGTTTTCGCTATCGCTCGCATGCCTGATATTCTTCTTCATAGGTGCTCCGCTCGGCGCCATCATCGGCAAAGGAGGATTGGGAGTACCTGTGGTGGTGTCAGTGGCGATGTTCATATTCTACTACATCATTGATAATTCGGGCTATAAACTAGCCCGTGACGCACAATGGGACCCATGGCAGGGAATGTGGATTAGTACTGCTGTATTGCTGCCTATAGGCATTTTTCTGACATACAAAGCGGCGCACGACTCGGCTTTGTTCAATACCGACGCATGGCTCAAGATGTGGGAAAAGATGAAAAAGAAACTAATACGTAAAAGACAAGGATAACAAGATTATAATACCGATTTATAATGAACAAGATAGAAGAGGCAATAGCTGATTTTCGTGAAGGCAAATTCGTAATCGTAGTCGATGATGAGGATCGTGAGAATGAGGGTGACTTCATTACCGCGGCGCAATATATCACCCCTGACAAAGTTAATTTCATGCTCAAGAATGGTCGCGGTGTACTATGCGTTCCGCTACCCGAAGAGCGTTGCCAGCAATTAGAACTATATCCGCAAGTAGCTAATAACACCTCCATGCTCGGCACACCATTTACCATCATGGTAGATAAAATCGAGGGCTGCACTACGGGCGTATCAACTCACGACCGCGCAGCCACAATAGCTGCTCTTGCCGACCCCCACTCCACCGCCGATACTTTCGGACGTCCGGGACATATCAGCCCACTATACGCCAAGCACAAAGGCGTGCTGCAACGTGCGGGACATACTGAAGCGGCGATTGACCTATGCCGACTCGCGGGACTCACACCGGCCGCGGCACTGATAGAAATCATGAATGAGGACGGCACCATGGCACGTATGCCGCAACTGGAGCTAATAGCCAAGGAACACCAATTATGCCTGATAAGCATCAAAGACCTCATAGCATACCGACTACAGCAAGAGTCCTTGGTGGAGAAAGGCGAAGAAGTACATCTGCCCACAGAATACGGCGACTTCCGACTGATACCTTTTCGCCAAATAAGCAACGGACTGGAACACGTGGCACTTATCAAAGGCGAGTGGCAGCATGACGAACCGGTATTGGTGCGAGTACACAGCTCATGCGTCACAGGCGATATTTTCGCAAGCCGGAGGTGCGAATGTGGTGAACAACTGCATAAAGCAATGCAGATGATAGATAAGGAGGGAAAGGGAATAATAGTATATATGAACCAAGAAGGTCGGGGCATAGGACTTATGAATAAAATCCGTGCCTATAAGCTTCAGGAAGAAGGCTATGACACAGTAGATGCCAACATACACCTCGGTTTCCGCGCCGACGAACGCGACTACGGCGTAGGAGCACAAATACTCAAAGAACTCGGGGTAAGCAACATACGCCTGATGACCAACAATCCCGTGAAACGCGTGGGGCTGGAGTCATATGGTCTTCATATCGTCGAAAATGTGCCGATAGAAATTACACCCAACCCTTACAATAAATTCTATCTTGAGACCAAGAAGCTACGCATGGGACACCAACTCAACAAGTTATAGAGAACCGGCACTCCAGAATGGATAATACACAAGAGCCGCGACGCACGTCGCGGCTCTTGTCATCTTTTATACACCTTTATTTAGAAATTTACACGCTCAAGCATACGAGTCTGCACACCGCAGTACTTCTGAGTATCACAGAGGAAATCAATAATGTCACTATTAAAAGGCGATGTCATTTTCTCAATCCTACGGGCAATAAGAGTTTCGGCATCAAAAGTTTCCAGCAATTTTTCTTGCCACGACTGCTCCGCGGGATAACTCTCAACGACATAGTCATCCTCTATCTTACCCATAACAGAAGCATATTTGATAGCGTCATCAATTCCGCCTATGCTGTCAACAAGTCCTTGTTTGAGGGCTTCATTGCCTACCCACACACGTCCGCCGGCTATCTCAAAAATCTGCTCCTGGGTCATACCACGACCTTCGGCACAACGACGCGTGAAAAGATCATAGCCATAATTGATAGACTGCTGCACTAGGGCCTTCTCCTCATCGGTGGGCTGACCGCTAACAAGATTCTCATCAAGATTGGCATAACGACTCGTCTTAACATTATCATTCGTAACACCCACTTTATCAGCAAGTTTTTTATAGTTAGGAATCATGCCGAAAATACCTATGGAACCTGTCAGGGTGGTAGGTTGAGCAAAAATCTTGTCAGCTCCGCAAGAAATATAATAGCCACCTGATGCTGCATAATCACCCATGCTTACCACAACAGGCTTTTTATGTTTCAGTTGCTGAACGGCATACCATATCTGCTCACTGGCAAAAGCGCTGCCACCGGGCGAATTGACACGAAGCACAACGGCTTTAACATCATCATTATCAGCTACCTCGCCTAAAGTTTTAACAAATTTATTACCCACTATACCACTGGTGCCTTGGTCAACAATATCTCCCTCGGCATACACAACAGCAAGCTTGTTACTGCTTTTCTTACTCTTACCCTCTACGGATGTCATCTGCTTATGAGTCAGAATTTTATAGTCATCAGTACCGGTCGCCAACTTGAGAATGGAGTCCATGTCAGCCTCATAAACAAGTTTGTCAGCCAATTTGGCATCCAATAAAGCGTAAGCGGGTTTAAGGGAAATAGCACTGTCAGCTAACGCTTTCAGGCTATCACTCTCAAGATGTCTCGCTTGAGCCGTTTCAAAGCACATGACATTCCATAATTCATTGAGCATAACCTGATTTTGATAGCGATTATCATCACTCATGGCTGTCAACATAAAAGGTTCCACGGCAGACTTGAAATTGCCGACACGGAAAATCTGCATTTCTATCCCAAGGTTCTCCGAAAGTTTTTTGTAGAAGTTCACAGTCATTGACAAACCGTGCCAATCAATTGCTCCGTAGGGATTTACGAATATGCTATCAGCTGTTGAGGCAAGATAATAATTAGCCTGACCGTAACCATCGGCATAAGCTATGATAAACTTCCCACTCTGCTTAAAATCAAGTAAAGCATTGCGGAACTCACGCATAGAAGCCAAACCGCCACTCAACTGACCACCATGCAGATAAATACCATCAATCTTGTCATTCTCCTTGGCTTTCTTGATGTTTGCCAGCAAATCATCAAGTCCCATATTTTGCGCCTCATCACGACCTAACATCTGCTGCTGCAACGTGTAAACGGGGTCTTCGCTAATGCGTTCGCTAAGAGTACCATTCAAGTCTATTTTGTAAACCGAATGGGAGCTAACAGAAGTTGATGAATTGCCGGAAACAGCAATTCCTATCATAGAAACAAAAAAAACAATAAAAATCAAAAAATTAATGATAAAAATGGCACAAATGCATGCCATCATGTACTTGAAAAAATCTTTCATAACTCATAGTTTTAAGTATGACAAAGTTAAGTATTTTTAGTGTAATATGCAAATCAATAAAAAATTATGATATTCTATTGGTATATTGTAATATTTTTCTTACCTTTGCAGTCGCAAAACGTGATTGCCACTGTGGCTCAGTTGGTAGAGCAACGCATTCGTAATGCGTGGGTCGCCGGTTCGAGTCCGGCCAGTGGCTCACAGAGAATACTTTAGCAATTAAGGTATTCTCTTTGTTTTTTTAGGGAAAACCTGTGAGTTAAACGGTCGGCTCGCGCGAAAAAAAGTACCTAAAATCAGGCGGATTTTAGCCCAAGGAAAATCAACACAAAATTAATAACTTAGCAAACTCTACTTATATGTGAATAATACCACCTTTTTGCAGATAAATACTTGCCGATGTCAAAAAATGTTGTATCTTTGCAACATTTGAAGATGGTAACGGAGGAACCGCACGCTTGATGACTAATTTTATCCTTTCGCATCGCAGACTATCTGAAGATTGGTTCGGTAGCCGTAAACAAAATAAAATTTTGAAACATTACAAAAAAAATGAAAATCAAAATGAAAAACAAAATCATCATTACACTACAAGTATTGCTTACGATGAGCACATTGTTCTGCAATGCTCAGGAACAGAAATTGTTGTACCATGAAGAATTGACGGCCGAGCACGAAATCCATTTTTCTGCTCAAACAAAACAGGTGCCTATTGTCGGGACACTGGTTTCTGTGGACTATTCGGACGGCGTATTCATTCTTCGCGAGAATCGTGGCACCGACCAATACGGACAAACTAAAACCCTGTGGCATATCGTAGATACTACAGGTACTTTTCTTGCCAGAAATCTGAATTGGGACTGTATGCCCTATACCCTCCCTGTGTTTAATCAGGGTTGCGCCATCAATCACAATTGTGGTTTGACGATTATTGATAAAAGCGGCAAAACTGTGTGCGACCTATCAAAAACCTACGATTTCACGGGCGATAAATTTGTCGATGGCCTCGCACTTGCTGCCGGCAAACAATTCCGCGAAGGCTCTGAAGCCTATTATCGCATTTCCTACATTGGCACAGACGGAAAGGTAAAATTCCCCAATCTGACGGTCAAAGTATCAAAGTGGGACGTGTCGCGCGAAGCGCTGCAAGTAGCGCCAGTAAGAGACGGTCTGCGCCGCCACTATGATTTCAAAACGAAAAAGTATGGCTTCATTAACGAACAGGGTGTGTATGTTATCCAACCTGAATATACTGCTGCACACGATTTCAGTGAAGGCATGGCAGCCGTCTTGATGACAACTGACGATGGCGACAAGTGGGGATTTATCGGTACAGACGGAAAAACACTTATAGCCCCTATTTTTCGCATTGAGCCAGGCGATTTTCACGACAGTCTGGCCGTTGTCACAAAAAATACCGGCTGGAAAACCATTATGCTCAGAGATGGACGCTACTACAACATCGATCTTAAAGCCGTACTCGACTACAACGGAGGATTTACATATTTCATAACGCATGATAGCAAACAGTTCATTGCCGACACAAAACTCAAGGGCATCGAAGTCTATGCATCACGTCATCAGATTAATCTCTTTGGCATGGAAAGACTAAAAGCCATTCGCGACACCTCGACACCTCTCAATTTCGACAAAGGAGGAATTTACACACACGCCATTATGCCTTATTTATACCCTCCATATGGAACATTTGAATACTTTGGAGATGGCTTTTTCTGGTTCGAGTCCAACTCTGCGGACAATGAGTCAGGCATTATACGTGCTGACGGAGAGCGAGTAATGGTATTTCGCAAGAGTGAATGGTAAAAGAATGTCCGATGCCATAAAGCCCAGAATATGTTAGGGATACTATTCTCAAACAATGTGTCTGAATAACAAAAAAAACTCGCGATAATTTGCATTTAGCACATCGTTCTGCATGTGAGGGACGGCAGGATTTACCGCACGACCTACCATGCGGTTCATGGCAGATTCAGTGCCAACAAGCTTAAGCTGCTTAAGGAATTTGTTTCCGCGCACAAGGATTCTCTGTTGTATGCTTGGCAGCAGTGTTTTTTGCATCACGTTAACGTTAAGAGAGTTGTTATTACAAAGAAGATATGATTAAGAAAGCGTCATATATGGGCGGTTACAGGATTTTGGTGACCTTTTCGGACGGCACGGAGCGCCTTATTGATTTGCATGATTTCATAAGCCGTTCCGGTCTGCCTAATGTGCGGAAGTACCTTGACACGGATTTGTTCCGCGGGTTTTATGTCTGCGAGTGGGGTCTTTGCTGGGATGATAATGAGTTTGACATAAATCCTGTTGACATATACAACGGGGTGTTTGACGCGTGACTTATTGCTGTTATTATCGTTTATCCGCGGGGAGGTTTCCTCGCGGATTTTTTATTTTTGGGGTGCGACTTCAACGGTTTTTGTTTTCTAAAATTGATATATACTTATTTAGGTTAGAAATAATTACATCTTTTTCGTGGCATTTTTAACAAACAGTATTATCAGTAGTTTGATGTTAAGGATAAAAACATTAGTGCCATTAATAAAAGATGTTGTTTCATTTTTGTATTTTATTTTTTGCTGTCGGTAAAACTTTTTTTCTCGCTATAAAAAAAGGCTGAAGCCCTCTGTTGGGTTTCAGCCTTTTTTGTTACCTTTGTTTTTACCATAAAACCTTAGTAACATGTGTAAAGATAGCAATTTTAGCGGACAGCCGCCCTCCCAAGAGTTATAAGGGGCAGACGCATGAGCCCAAGGACTGGGAAAAGCTGTTGTACATGATGG
>ODAI011860203.1_pt1 | contig 25491 bp, 39 predicted proteins | sample 1539321 | NCBI WGS metagenome assembly ODAI01 (sample SAMN02144231, study PRJEB22623) | gut metagenome | biome: sheep rumen | host: Ovis aries | place: New Zealand
CTCCTTATTTACTTTTTCCAAACACATACACAGCAGTCTTTACTTCCTTTAGTACACATTGAGCACTCATTAATAGTGTTCTGCCTTATATCTTCCAGTGATATATATACATTCATATTCAACTCTCCATATATTTTCTAAAACCAATTATAAGAGCTTCTGCTGATATGTCATGGTTAGTATATTCTTGATAGTGTTTAATCCATTCGCAAGCCTTATCAATAAACTCTTGTTTTGTCCATTCAAACATCTCCATAGATGCGTAATAGATATTTGGGCAGCCGTTATTCCATACACGACATACATCAGCAACTTGGTATTCTTTTGCCTTAGATTCGGCTTTTTCTTTTAATGACATAACTATTCTCCTTAATCAACAGTCTTTAATTTTCAAATAATACTCACACCCGTCTATAACAGGCTTTTCAGGATAATAGAAACTTGCATACTGAAAGCCACTATGCTTAATATTCTCGCCAAGCCAAAAACGATAGCAGTCTTTTTTCTTCTTGCACTCCTTTTGTGAGCAGTGCATCATATCATGTTGGTATGTTGGCATAGTCATTCCTCCTTATTTGAACCCCAATCTTCTCCAGTCAGTAATTTCCAACAAGTCTTGAAGCCTTCTTGATAAGCATCCATGATGAGTTCTGTGACATTTACTACAATAGGATTTACTTGTTTTAATCCTTCATGCATGATTTCCATTGCTTTTTCTTCTTTATCCATATAGTCATTCCTCCCATTCGATTTTAACAGTTGCTATATAACTTTCATCACCATTTGCAGCATTTCTCGCAGATTCCTCACTCTTCCAGATTCGTTCTGTTGTCTCTGGCATACCGTATTCATCCTTGTGGATGTTTACCCAGCCTTCATGCTTCACGGGTGCCATAAAGAGGTCTCCGTTAGAACACCTTTCATCATTAAAAACATGGCCTCTATCGGTCGCGCTAATCAAGATTTCTTTGTTATTTCTTTCGACTAAGGCCAGAATTGGATAATAGTCATCCTTACGATCCCAGCAGATAATCCTCGCTGGCAATCCTTCTCTGGTGCATACTGGTGCACCAGATTTTGCTTTCTCTAAATCAAATTCCTTCATATTTATTCTTTTTTAGTTTACGTTCTATCTTATCCGCAAGCAGGCGCATGAGCCGTGCTCTGTCCTCTATCCTGAGATTCCTGCCAGCCGTGCTCTTGTAGTACACGGCAGCGTCACGCAGGTACCGCACGACCTTCCTTGCATCCGTCTTGCTTATCATTGGCCATCTTGGTAATACGTTCGACAATCTCATCGCACAGCTCCTTCTCAGATGGAGTGAGGGGCTTGCTCGGGTCTCCGTCCTTTACATACTCCACCCATGAGCCGTAGTACACGAACTCGATGTTCCTCGGTTTCTCAATGTAGCCTCTTCGCAACATAGGCCTCCCTCAGCTCCTTGAGCTCCGCTATGGACTTGTCAACGTCCTTGACAGTCCTCGCCTTTATCCCGTCAATGGTGAGGCAGATCTCGTCACCATAGTCCTCTATGCGTATCTTGCTCCTCGCCTCGCTGCGGAGGATCTGCTCACGCTCCTTAGTAAACCAGCTCATCATATTCATTTGATATTAAAGGGCACCGACAGGCCATTATCATAAACCTTCGGATTAGTACCAAACACCCGTCGGCACCCTACATTAGTATTATCTCCTTCCCAGTCATCCTCCTGTACTTACGCCTCATCTCAAGCACGCTGACGCGCTTGTCTATAGGCATCTGCTCGTTATCAACCGCTATCGCATTGGCGAATCGCAGGTAGTCCACAGTCTTGACGTAGCCTCCTCCCAGCTTCATGGCCAAGAACCTCGGCATCGCCTCCCACCTTTCGCAGCAGTGGTCTGGCATCACGTCGGTGCGCTTGACTGAGCACCTTCGGAACGGCCAGTTGTCCGCCTTGTACCTGCAGGAAGCGCAGCACTCGCTTATCCTTACTCCATTGTCAAGCCTTCTCATTGCCTTCTGGTATTAAATCAAAAACATCTATCAGCGTGTCAACCACTGGGTTCTCGGCCCTCATGTGGCGCAGCCTGCGCTCCATGGGCGACTCCCTACTCTCCTGCAGCTCACGGATCATGACGTCACCGATATCTATCTTCGCCTCCTTGTCCTCTGCTGAGGCTGTCCTCTCAAGGATGTCCGAAACGTCAACCCTGCACCCTATCCTCTTCAGATCATCGGCCTTCTCCTTCCACTTTCGGTAGGTGGAGCCGTCGGTGTCGGTGTCTGGATAGAGTATCACATCCCTTCCATGGATGTCGTAGCAACGCTCCGCAGAAAGCTGTGACAGGCCTCCGCAAGCCATCCACACGTACTCAGGCATGTAGGCCGTGCCTATCACAGCAGTCTTCTCGCTCTCCACCACCACGATCTTCTTCCCCTTGCTCCTCTCGCTCCGAAGCTGATGGGCACCGAACAGGCACTGGGACAGTTCCCAGTCGTCTGGAAGAACACCCCGCATTTTAAGTATAGGGTGCACCCACTTTATGTGATCACGATACTCTTCCTTGATACGGTGCCCAGTGTCTGGATCGTACTGGATGATCTTACCGCTCCTGCACTGACCCTTACTGTCGATCTGCCAGAAGATCACCGAGCCGTCCCTCGTTGCACCCAGCTTGAAGATACGCATCAGCGCCTCCATCTCATCAATGCTGAAGAGGGAGGAGAGGAAGAAGATGAAGTTGCTCCTGAAGGACATGGAGTCACGTACATACTCTATTGGAACCGTACAGAGCCTCTTCACGGGCTTTTCAATCCTCTTGGGGATAAATACCTCACCTTCGTTCCTTCGGGCGTCTGGATGGTCCCTAAACCAGTCTGATGGCGTGTAGTGGTATCCACACGACACCTCGTGGTTGCATCTGCCCACAGTGACGTCGAGGAGGCTGCCGTCCTCACCTCGGTAGTAGGTGAACGACTTCTTGTCCCCACATGAGGGGCACTGGTGCCTTGACGACGGGTTAGTGTATTTTTCCAGCTGGTACCTCATGGCTTGATGCGTATTAGTCCGTCAACCTTACCTATCATCAGAAGACCGCAATCAAGGGCCTGCTTGATACGCTTGTATGAAACCGAACGTACTGACCCCGAATCCTCCTGGAACTTCTGCGCAAGTTCAGCCCTTGTCATCGCACGGCCCTCGGAGAGTATCTCGCGGAAGTAGGAGGCAGCCTGCTCAATGACCGGGTTGACCTTGCTCACGTCCGCCTTGACTGGCACCCCGTCATCATCAAGGGTGAAGGCGAAATCGTCAACGGGCATGTTACGGCAGTCCGTCTGCTCCACGTTGAAGACCCCGTCCTTCGTCCTTGTGACTGAGAACACGTCCGAGGACTTGTTCACGAGCTCCGTTCCGAGGTGCCCTCTCATGTTATTGTCATCCTTCCCCTTGTTTGTGTGCAGGATGTTCACTATCGCCATGTTGTAGTCCTTTGACAGGGTCATCATCTCCTGTACCAGCGTGGTAGATTCAAGCTGATCGTTGAAGTCTATGAGCAGGTCACGTATACCGTCAATGAAGATCACGTTAGGCCTGCATCGTTCAATCTCACCCTTGATGTACCCCAGCCTTTCGGTTGTCTCCATGTCTCGCAGGCTGTAGGCACGGAACCTGTCGTTGTTCCTCTTGATGTCCCATCCGCACAGCGCGTGTACCCTTCGGGCTACCCTTGCGGTGTTCCTCGGGTTCTGCTCTGTGTCGAAGAACATCACCTTGGCATCGCGCAGGTCAGACTCCACGCCTACGCAGGCTCCAGAGAGGATCGCAGCTGCGAAGACTGATACAAGGTATGTCTTACCCTGCTTCGCCTTCGCCTTGATTGCCTGTATGTCACCGAGGCTGATGGCCCCTACCCTGCCGATTCTTATGGCGAAGGTAAGCTCCTCATACTCCTTTGACAGGTCGATAAGGTGACCGTCAGGCTCGTCCAGCTGTGTGGCCCTCTGCTTCAGATCCTCTTCAAGTATTCCCATGTCTTATCAGAATGGTAGGTCGTCCTCGTATTTCAACTGCTGCTTGGGTGCAGGTTTCGCGTTCTTTGTGATGTCTGCTATCACCTGCTCGTCGGTCTTGGCTGGTGCGGGTTCTTCCTCCACCTGCTGAGGCTTCTCCTTCTCGCACTTGATGCAGCGCACGTTGGTGAAATACTTCTCCTTATACTCTTTCGATTCAATAAAGAGAGTGACTGTCACATTCTCACCAACCTTCAAGTCGAACTCATCAATCTTATCCTGACCGAAGACTTCGAACTCTACCTTGCACTCACGATCTGCAACACTGTTGTCAATCATGACATACTTCTGGGAACACCATTCCTTACCAGTCTTTGATGAGGTCCCAGTCTTGTGCTCACCTATCTTTACAATAGGCCCTGAACATTCTACTTTCATCTCTATTAGATAAATTACTTTAATAAACCCTCTATTATATTCTCGGCAGCGATCACGCGCTCCCTTACACTCTGCTCCGCATCTTCCGCAAGAGGTATGTGCACCATGTGCAGGCCAGCCTTCTCGAAGTGACTGTAGAAGCAGATGAACGAGTCCGTCAGCTTGGAGCACATCATCTCCGCCTGGAGCTGCCAGTAGTACTCTGGCTTGACAGCCTTCAGCGACTCCGCATCGGTGATCTCCGCACGGCATCGCATCCATGTCTTAGGCTGAGGGCACTTAATCTCGAGGACTGCCTCCCTACTGTCAACCATCGTCATGATACGGTCTGGGCTCGCAGACAGGTTAGGGATGCTGTCGTGTATGAACCTACCGCACTCCCTTACCGATACCACGTTGTCCAGGAATATGCGCACCGCTGCTGCTGCCTCCTCCTCATGCTGATGGCCGTACTCCGTGTACTTGTTCCCGCTGAAGTTCAGTTCGTCGTACTCGGTGAAGTACGCCTCATCCTCCCTGTACTTAGGAAGCAGGTTACGCTGAGACGCCACTTCGTAGATGTATGTCATAGCCGTGTCGCCGAACATCTTGTCCTTGCCACGCCCTGCTTTCATCAACTGATGCAGTTCGCTGCCGTTCCAGTTACCAAGCCTTGACATCTTCCATGCAAGGCTGTTCTGCTCTAATCTCTGTTCCATTCTTACTGTTGTTTATTGATGAGCTTCTGCTTCGCCTCTGACAGGGCGTTCATGAAGCTCTCGTCGTTATGCAATAGTTCGTAGTCGTTGTAGATGGTCGTCAGCTCTTCTACAGACCCAGCCTTCGCGATCTTCTCCCAGATGTCTTCCTGCTTATCGTCGGTCTCCACTGTAGGCATGTCCTCGCCTCCGTAGATATACAGGCCGAGTCCATGACGGGCACAGGCCTTCGTCAATGATCTCTGTATGGCCTTGTTCACGTCGAAGCTCGTCACGTTCTCAGCCTTTATTGACCTGTTATTGTAGTCAAGGACTGGAAGGTACTCGATGTGCTCTATGCCCTCAATGGTCACCCCAGTCTTCACGAAGCAGTATCTCCCGTCAGTATGGTACGGAATTCCTTCTGCATTCTCATACACTGTGTATGTGGCATTGGGGAAGTTGTCCTTCACCATCTTCCACGCCCATGCCCATGAGAGGTACTTCTGGGTTCCCTTCCTCTCTATGTGAGCAGAGCAGTCTATCGCGCTCAGTGTGGCGAACACTTTACTGTCACTCATACCTCATCCTCCGTCACAACTGCGTTGATGTCAAGATCACCGATGATGTCGCCCTGCTTCATGCAGATGTGCTGCAGGCAGCGCAGGCGGTTCTTGTACACGTCAACCTTGGTCGATGCCGTTCTCCACAGGTCGTACCAGTAGTCCTTTGACTTCTTGGTCTCGGTCAGTTCCTTCTGCAGCGAGTCTATCTTCTCCTGCAGCTCTGCCTTCGTCAGGCACTCATTCTTTTCTTCTTCGTTCATAGTCTCTCATATTTAAATTAAACAATATCATTCGCGGGGACGAGGAGAATCGGACTCCTCCGTAGTACCCTAACAGCCCCTTCAGCTCAAGAAAACTTTTAAAGAAGCAGGACTGCTGTGAACTTTGCGCCAATTTATACTTTTCTTGATTCAGTGGTACAAGGCACCGAGCGTCCCCCTATGCATTTCAGATGCCATCTTATTATCTCCCTTGCTGCTGCCAGCATGCCTGCCCTCGTGGGAGCGTTGGAGGATCCTATGCACTCCCCTCGCTCGTTGTAGACAAGCATGTCGTCGAAGCAGCCATCGTAGTCGTAGTCAATCATGGCGTAGCAGCCAGACTCCCTGTAGAACTCCTGCCAGAACAGGTCTGGCTTCCCGTCACGCCTGCTCATTAGGAATTTCCTATTTTTATTCCTCTATTCATGAGATTATCGTCAAGTATTTCTGTAACGTCAAATGAGAAATCAGCCGTATAGTAGAAGTCGTACATTCGTAATTTCTTTAATAGTTCGTACTCCGACGTATCACGATAAGAAGACCGGCCGTCAAAATCACAGCCATATTCACCCTTTCTAATGTTGTCTATCTCCTTGTTATATTCTTCTGCAGAGCTCTTGTATTCTTCAGGTACCTTACTGACGTCTATCTTTCTTATCATGAACACTGAAAAAGTAAACGAGTCCTCATCAGAAAAATAGTACGAATAGGCAGGATAAAAAACCTCTCCATCTATAATGTATGAACTCTTCAACGAGCTATTAAGTTTCTTGCATTTTATATATGCGATTGAGTCAATGTGTGCTTTCAACGAGGCCTTTGCCTCTTCGTACTCTACCAACACCTTTGAAATCCTCTCTTGTAATAATTCCACATAATCCATTATCTGTCCTCCATAATCAATAAATTAGTAATCGTTCTCAGTCACGCCTGCTCATCGAGGTAGCTGCTGTATGGCTCGACAACGAGGCTGTAGTTCCTGGCATTCTTCTCCATGATGCGGGAACGCCTCGTATTATCGTCAAAGTACACGTGGGAGTTTCCTCGGAACACTATGTAGCCCCTCTTCTTCATCACGTGGCGGTGGGCAGACTGGATGCGCGCTGCCTCGTTGAACTTTATCTTCGTCTTCTGTGGGAGCCCCCACTTGATGCGCATGCGCTCCTTGCGGATCGTCTCCCTCATCGACTCCTCGGCCTTCGCCCTGATCTCCTTCCAGCGCTTCTTGCCGAAGTACTCCTCGTTGCTGATGCCAGCCCTGCTGTAGCATAGGCCTGCTGGTCGCTGCCCCTTCGGCATGAGGTTGTAGTCGATGATCGTCCTCGCAGCCTCCTGAGACACCTCCATCTGCATCTTCCTCATGAACTGGGGAGTCTTCTTCAGCCCGTACCTGCGCTTCATCCTCTGGAGGGTGCTCTCGCCTATTCCGAGACGCTCCATGATCTCTGCGTTGCGGGTGTGCTTGTAGTGGTCGCAGAACCACTTCAGCTCCTTCTCTGTGAGCTCGCGCTTGCGGGTGTTCCACCCGTTCCAGTTCGCTCCCCTGCGGTCCTTCTTCCAGCCGTACCTCGGCGCAAGCACCTTGGCAATAGCCTCCTTTGATATGCCGAACATCATAGACAGCTCACGGTTGAAGGTCGTCGGGTAGAGCCTCGCAAGCTCCTGCATCTCCTCCTCGGTCAGTTCTCGCCAGTTCCTCATCACTCGAAGTCCTTGTCTGGTCCGAACATGTCCTCGAGGTCGTTCTCGAAGCGACGCTGCTCATGGGTGATGTACATGCAGGTGATGGTGAACACGCCTGCGGAGATCCAAAACAGCCAGCCCAGCTGCTCCATGGTGGCTATCGTCAGTATAAATGCGACAGTCCAGATGGTCAATGTAGTCTTGATATTCATAGCGTTATCTTTTAATCATCGTTACGTTCTTGTAATACACCAGATGCCTGTGTCCCATGTAGGACACGATGAGGCTACCCCTGTTGACACCAGTCCCTACGCCAGTGAGGTGGCACAGCGCCTCATGGTACCTGTTGGCGGATGGGATGAACATCCTGCACTTCACAGCCCTGCAGCTGTAGTCGATGATGTTCTCGCACACGTTCTCATACTCGTTCCTTGTCATATCCTTCATATTTCATTGGTTAATTCATTCAAAAGCTGTCTGTCCAGCAGTCAAGCGTCTTTCCGCTTTGTCATTCCTGGGCTTCTCAGGGCCTTGGTCGGATACCTATCTGGTTGTGGTAGAGCCTTCGTAAAACCGCCCTATGCTCACGCACCAGACGGAAAGACAAATTCAAGATTAACTGATTGAAATAAAACATCTATACATGGCATGTCACGACTTCATAATGTCATGGCGCAGGATGAAGCGGTCAAGGTCGTCCTTGCGGATGAACACCAGCCCCTCGACCTTGTAGGACTTGAACTTGGCGTTCAGGCACAGCTTCTTGATGTAGCTCTGGCTCACACCGAGATAGTCCGCTGCAGCCTTACGAGTGAACCACATCTTCTCAACCGACTTCACCTCCGCTATACTCATAGTATCAAATGCTCACCTTGATAACTGCCTCCGAACCTCCGTAGTTCTTCAGCGCCTCCTTGCGGATCATGCCCGCCAGTTCACTCTCAGTATCGTACTTCAGCGCACGTCTAACAGTGTAGACCGATACACCGAAATGCTTGCTCAGGGCTGTAATTTTGCCCTGCGGAACAATAATTCTTGGAATTTCCTTTTTCTTTGCCATAAATTTCTCTATATTTGCCGTTCACGTATCGGCGTTGCATTGTGCAACATAATTGTGTAACGGATTACGAATGCAAAGTAAAGAAAAACTTTACAAACAATCAAGAAAAAGTTGAACTTTTTTAAAGAAAAAATTTACTATGGTACATATCGGACTGAAAATCAAGGGATTGGTTGATAAAGAAAAACTTGACATCCCTTACGTTGCTAAGAAACTGGGCAAATCAAAGCAGGCTGTCTATGATATGTTCGGCAAGGAGGACTTGAATACTGGTATACTGAGGAAATTCTCCGACATTCTGAAAGTGCCCCTCAAAACGTTCGTCGAAGAGGATACAGATGACAAAGGGGAGAACACTGGTATACCATACTACAACGAGCTGCCTGCCACCGCAGGTACTGGAGAGATGGCACAGATTGAAGAGGCTCCGTCTGGATACATAAAGCTGCCTCGTGTGGTAGGAAAGTACGCTTTCCCTGTCGTTGGGTACTCCATGGAGCCGAAGGTGTACTCAGGTGACATCGTCGTGGTGGACAACGTGGACAGGGCAGAACCGCTCGATCCTGACAAGATCTACCTCATCATCACGGCTCATGACCGCATGATCAAGCACCTCGAGATTGACCCTATCAACGAAGAGATCGTTTGGTGTGTCAGTCCTAACTACAGGAAGTTCTCCATAGCAAAGGCTGACATCAAGTTCATTTATAAGGTAACATTAATAATAAGAACGGCATGAAGAAAATCGTATTGCTATTGATGCTGATGCTGCCACTGATGGCAGAAGCACAAATGAAAGAAGGAATATACAGCATTCTTGGATACCAAGTGAGGATCAACGGCAATGAGACATTGTCGGAAGAACCTAACAATACCAAGTGCTTCGTAGGCTTTAAGGATTCAATGGTTACCATATACATGATGAACTATCCTGCGCTTTCATACAGATTATCTGATGAAGAGAAAAGTGAAAGCGGAATCATGTATATAGCTACAGATCCATTCACAGGCCATGTAACAGTAGTATATACCACAGATGAGGGTAACGGACAACACAACCTATTCATCAGAAGGGGAGAATCAAGAGATGACATATTCATTCTCAAGTTCACTGCTCCGTTTTAGTTTGTAGACCACATTGTCGACCATTGACACACGATGCTTGCAGATGGCTGACAATCAACTTGATACATACAATAGACCAGTTTCCCAAGCCGAGGGTCGCGAGTTCGAGTCTCGTTTACCGCTCTTCTTGAAAATCAATTGGTTACACTCACCGAAGGCGGTGCATACAGGACCTCAGATGCACCATCCAAGGCCTTTAGGAGGTCATATTCGGACACATTCGGACACTATTTTGTAGACTAAACTGTAGACCACATGAAGATTCACCTATACACCAAGTTTACTGAAGGCACAGGTAAGCTGTACCTCAACATCACACCTGACGAGGGGAAGAGATTCCTCCTCTACACAGGCATCACCTGCAGGGAGAAACCTGTAGGCATGGTGTTCTCTCGGAAGGAACCCAACGCAGCCTCCAAGACGAAGAGGCTCTCCGACATATACACACAGTGCGAGGACTACGGGTACCGCAATCCTGGACTCACGGCTGCCGACCTGAAGGAAGGCCTGTCGAAGCTCATCAACGGCAAGTCCAAGACTGGACGGCTGCTCTTGGACTGCTTGGACGAGTTCATGTCAACCAAGACCAACCGAGGAACGCTAACCTGCTATGGCATAACGAGAAAGAAGATTGTCCAATTCTGTCCAACTGTCCATTTGGACAACTTGGACAAGTCTTGGATAACGAGATTCGCCACATGGATGGAGCAGTCAGGCATGTCGGTAAACGCCTACGCCATACACCTGCGCAACATCAGGGCAGTCATGAACTACGCCATAGACAACGGGTACACCACCAACTACCCCTTCCGCAAGTACAAGATCAGGCAGGAACCGACCATGAAGAGGAGCCTCAGCGCGGAGCAGATACGACAGCTGCGTGACTGGCCTGTCGAGCCGTGGCAGGAGGAATACCGAGACATGTTCCTGCTGATGTTCTACCTCATCGGCATCAATGCTGCCGACCTCTTCCAGGCAAGGAAGAGCCAGTATGTCAATGGAAGGCTGGAGTACGTGAGGCAGAAGACACACAAGGCCTATTCCGTCAAGGTGGAACCTGAGGCAGAGGCGATCATCCGAAGGTACCAGGGAAAGGACTGGCTGCTATCACCACTTGACAGGTACGCATCGTACAAGGACTACCTCCACCACATGGGAGACGCGCTGAAGAAGATAGGTACGCAGGAGAAGGTCCTTGACAAGGCAGGCAAGCGGAGGAAGATCGTCTACCACCCCATCATCGAGGGACTGTCAACCTACTACGCCCGTCACTCATGGGCCACCATAGCAAGCGAGCTCTACATACCCATAGAGACCATATCACAGGCGCTGGGACATTCATACGGACTCAGCGTCACTGACATCTACATACGTCACAATGCCAAGAAGGTTGACGATGCAAACCGCAGGGTTATAGACCATATCATGAAATCATAATTGTCCGCACCTCACCACGGACAAAAACTGCCTGTCCGCGTCCGTCTGTCTGCGTCTGTCCGCCCGTCCGCATATATTATATATATGCGGGACTGGGTGCGGACATAGAGATAACACCGTCCGCGCGGACAAGAAACGGACAAGTGCGGACAACTGTTAACGAATCATAAAACGGAAAAAACGAGACCATCCTACATTGATATTCAGTATATTTGATGTATACAAATATACATGAATGAGGAAGTTCAACAAGTTCGGTGCATTCAAGTGCGGGGGGTTCGACTCCAAGCTCGAGAGAAGGGTGTATGACAGGCTGCTCCTGCTGGAGGAGTCTGGGTGCATATCCCACTTGACCAGACAGCCCAAGTTCGAGATCATACCACGCCTTGACGAGACATACCTCACTGACAAGGGCAAGGAGAAGACACGCTGTATTGAGAGGGCTGCGTACTACACCGCAGACTTCCAGTACGACATGGACGGGTTCCATGTGGTGTGCGAGGTCAAGGGCGAGGCGACGAGGCATGAGAAGGACTACGTGCTACGTCGGAAGCTCATCCGTCAGAAGCTGCGCTCGATGTCCACACCAGAGGAACCCTGGCGGTTCGAGGAGGTTGACAGATGAAGACCGAGAGGATCACCATCCGCATCACTCCATACGTTGACCTCAAGCTGTCCGAGATAGCGAGGATAACTGGAACGCCGAAGAGCACCGTGGCTTCTGCTGGACTCCTTCGATTCGTGGAAGACGCACTCAGCTTCATTGATACGCAACCAGAACAGACGCACCCCAGTGGGTCAGTCGATGAGCCTGGTGGGGAAATACTACCACAAGGCGAAGGAGATCTGCCATGAGAAGTACGGAGGCAACGAGTGGGAGGACTACTTCCATGACACCTGCATCCTCGTCGGCAGCGAGAGAGGTGTGCCCAAGACGGAGGCAGCGTTCCTCAAGTACTTCGCCTACCGCTACAACATGGTGGTGTACCAGATGAGGCACGATGCGATGGAGAGAGGAGAGATACGATATGCCGACAATATTCAAGCCAAGGAAGAAGAGGAACTACTCTGGTGAGCGGTACAAGTCCGAGGCGCAGGCTATATATCAGCACCCGAGGTGGAGGCCACTGCGCGACGCGTACCTGATGACGCATCCAGTGTGCGAGGTGTGCGAGGCGAACGGGAAGGTGACTCCAGCTGCCGAGGTCCATCACAGGAAGCCGTTCATGGAGGCCCCAGAGGGATACGAGCGCTATGCGCTTGCGTTCGACGTGGAAAACCTCATGTCGGTGTGCGAACAGTGCCACCATGACCTCCACAGGGCGATGAGAGAGCGCAGTCGGCAAGGTATTGGAAGTGTTAAAAAATATTAATGGGTAGGGAGTCGAAATTTGGCCATTTGGCCATCCAAACCCCGCCCCCAGTCTTCTTTACACGAGAGGTATTTTTAACCAAAACATAACAACCTATGACACAAAGAGTTACAAAAATAGCGTTGAATCTGCCTTCGGAAATACCTTCCGAAACAGTCGAAAAAGTGCTTGCGATGTACGATTTTTACGCTGAAAACCACGAGGTCAAACCACAGGATCTTGTGAATTTCACCGACCTTGCCCATATCCTCGTCATCATTGACAAGTGCTATGCCGACATCCGCAAGAACGGGGTGCTGACCACTGACCGCTACGACCAGCCGAAGAAAAACCCTTCACTTGACATTCTCAAAGATTTTCAGAACCAGAAGACGACGATCATGCGTGAGTACGGCCTCACCGAGAAGAGCAAGGCCCAGATAACGAAGATGAGGAAGTCAGAGGTGGTCAAGGAGGATGAGACCGAGTTCGAGAAGAGTCTGCATGAGCTCCTATGATGACTACATAGAAGGCGTTGAGGACGGCAGCATCGTGTCCTGCAGGTACGTGAAGGATGCCGTTGCAAGGTTCAAGCGCATGCGCCTTGACGAAAGGTTCGACTTCCGCGACTCTGAGGTGCAGCGTGTCATCAGCGTGTTCTCCCTGCTCCGTCACTTCCAGGGCTCGTCCAACAGGAAAAGGTTCATCCTTGAGCCCTGGCAGCAGTTCATCGTGGCAGCCATCTACGGGTTCTGGTGGAAGGGCACAAACCAGAGGGTCGTGACCTCGGTGTACATCGAGATGGCTCGTAAGCAGGGCAAGACAGCCTTCGCAGCTGGGCTGTGCCTTTACCACCTGATCTACGACAAGGAGCCTGCAGCGGAGGTCTACCTTGCTGCCAACAGCCGTGATCAGGCGAAAATCGCCTATAACTTCTGCAAGAACTTCGCCTTGGGACTTGACAGGAAGGGCAAGTTCCTGAACGTGTTCCGAGACAACATTACCTTTGACGCCACGAAGTCGAAGCTCCGTGTATTGGCTGCTGATGCCACCAAACTTGACGGACCGAACCCATCAATGTACCTCCTTGACGAGTACCATGCAGCGAGGTCCACTGAACTCAAGGACGTGCTGCAGTCTGGACAGGGCATGCGTGACAACCCCATGTCTGTGATCATCACCACTGCTGGCTTCGACAAGCTCTCCCCATGCTACGAAATGCGTACCATGTGTACGGAGGTGCTATCGGGTGTCAAGACAGACGACTCCCTGTTCACCATCATCTACACATTGGACGATGGTGACGACTGGAAGGACGAAAGCGTCTGGATGAAGTCGAACCCCAACCTTGGGGTGACCGTCAAGCCCAAGTACATACGTGAGCAGGTTCAGAAGGCCATGAACTCAGCCTCGGAGGAGGTGGGCATCAAGACGAAGAACATCAACGTATGGTGTGACGCGGAGAATGTATGGATTCCAGACCACTACATCATTGATGCCGTTAAGCCGATGAGGCTGCAGGACTTCGGTGGCAGAGAGTGCTGGGTAGGTGTTGACCTTGCCTCCACATCAGACTTGACTGCGATGTCCTTCCTCATCCCTGACGATGACGGCAGCCTCAACTTCATAACCAGGTACTACCTTCCAGAGAGCGCACTGACGGAGAGAAGGTTCTCATTGACCTACTCCGGATGGCGCAGGCAGGGATGGCTTAATGTCACCCCTGGCAACGTGACCGACTACCAGTACATACTGAACGACCTCATAGAGGCGAGGTCCATCATGAACGTGGTGAAGGTTAGCTACGACAAGTGGAACTCTACCCAGTGGGCGATAGACGCCACCGACCAGGGGTTCATGCTCGAGCCCTACTCGCAGGCCATAGGCAACTTCAACAAGCCGACCAAGGAACTTGAGCGCCTCATCATGTCCGGCAAGGTACACATTGACAAGAACACCATAACGCGTCACTGCTTCCGCAACGTCTCCCTCGCTGTGGACCATAACGGCAACATCAAGCCGTCGAAGGAGCACTCGGAGAAGAAGATTGACGGCATCATAGCCATGTGCATGGCTCTCGGAGGCTATCTCGAGAGCCCGCACTACGGAGATTTCTACTAACAGTTGTTTTTTCATAACCAATGATGATTCCACCCCGCTTGTCTGCGAAGATAGGCGGGGTTTTTCATTTGTCCGCCACGCGTTCGGTTAGTTGGTAAACGGATTATCCCATGAAAATATTCGGAATGGAAATAAGGAAGGCGAGCAAGGCTGAGACCAGCCGAACCACCGCCTACTCTGCCTTCGGGGGACGTGCTTCGCTGTCCTCACGAAGCAAGCCAATGCTCCTGTCAACGGTGTATAGATGCGTTGACCTCATCTCGGACTCAGTCGGTGTGCTCCCGCTGAAGACCTACCGCCTTGACCGCGATGGCTTCAAGGCAGAGGCCAAGGACATGGCACTGTACGACATACTGAACAACGAGCCCAACGAGAACATGTCACGCTTCACGTTTTTCAAGACCCTGATGGCCTCCGTCCTTCTCACTGGTAACGGCTACGCATACATCGAGCGTGATGGGAACAACAAGGTGTCCCAGCTGATCTACCTCCCGAGCAACCAGGTGGAGGTTAAGTTCGTCACCGACTCGTCAGGCATCCTGCGCAAGCGCTATGCCGTTGCAGGCTGGGAGGCTCTCGTTGAGCCCAAGGACATGATCCACGTGCTCAACTTCAGCTATGACGGCATCATCGGCGTGTCCACCTTGACCCATGCACGTCAGACTATCGACATCGCCACCTCCACCGAGGAGCATGCGCAGGGCTTCTTCACGAGCGGTGCTGCCTTGAACGGAGTGCTGAAGGTGGAGGGCGTGAGACTCACCAAGGAGCAGAAGGACCAGATATACAATACCTGGAACTCACACTACGACTCTGTCAACGGAACCACGTCAGGCATCGCCATACTGGAGGGCAACATGTCCTACCAGCCTATCAGCGTGTCTCCGCGTGACTCCCAGTTCCTCGAGAGCCGTGAGTTCGACGTGGTTGACATCTGTCGCTTCTTCAGCGTTTCGCCTGTCAAGGCCTTTGACCTGTCGAAGTCGAGCTACTCCACTGTAGAGGCCACCCAGCTTCAGTACCTGACGGACACTGTGTTGGCTGTGATCACTAAGATCGAGCAGGAACTGAATCGTAAGCTGCTGATGCGTCCGGAGCGTGCCTCCTACTCCATCGAGTTCGACACGAGAGTGCTGCTGAGAACGGACAAGGCTGCCCAGGCATCGTACTACAACACGATGTTCAACCTCGGTGCAGCCACTCCTAACGAGATAAGAAGGGAAGTGAACCTTCCGCGCATAGAGGGAGGCGACACCACCTTCGTACAGGTAAACCTGCAGACCCTTGAAAAGGCCATACGATATGAAGACGAGCAGACAGATGAGACGGATAGCGAGGATGATCCAGAGGCTGTCCGCCAAGAAAATGGTTAATCCAAAAGACCAGACAATGGAAACAAGAGAACAACGTAACATCCGAAGCGAGGTACGCATGGTGGAGGAGTCAAGAAGGGTGGAAGGCTATGCCCTCCTCTTCGACACCCCATCAGACGGCCTTGACTTCACGGAGACCATTGAGCGCAGCGCCCTTGACGGTGTGCTGGAGCGCTCTGACGTCAAGGCTTGGCTGAACCACTCCCCAGAGCGAGGCATCCTCGCAAGGTACAGAGGCGGTTCCGCATCCAACAGCCTTGAGCTTGAGGTTGACGAGAAGGGTCTCCGCTATGCCTTTGACGCGCCACACACGGCTCTGGGTGACGAGCTCATCGAGAACCTGAAGCGCGGTGACATCGACCAGTCTTCCTTCGCCTTTGATGTGCAGGAGGACAAGTGGACGAAGAACCAGGACGGGACATGGTCAAGAAGCATCTTGCAGTTCGGCAGACTGTATGACGTGTCGCCTGTCTATGACGCAGCCTATTCTGCTACATCCGTGAACATGCGCGGAAAGGAACTGGCTGAGGAGGAGTTGGAGCGCATTGCAGAGGAGCAGCGCAAGGCTGAGGAGGAGGCCGAGAAGGAGGCCGAGAAGATGCCAGACTCCTACTATGACGAACTTTCAAAGCAAATCAATATTTAAAAGTAGTAGAAGATGAAGGAAGTATCAATCACCGAACTGCGTAGCGAGAAAGTCGCATTGCGTGAGGCATCTCAGGCAATCTTAGACTCCGCTAAGGCAGAGGCTCGCGCCATCACTGACGACGAGCGCAAGGCGATCAACGAGAATGAGGTGAGAATGCACGAGATCAACCTCGAGATTGACCGCAAGATGGAAGAAAATCGTAACAACAAACCAAACGAAGTAAAGAAAATGGAAAACAAGAAATTCTCACTTCGCAAGGCCATCCTGGCAGAGGTTAACCATCGCGGTCAGGAAGGCGTTGAAGCCGAAGTATTGGAGCGCGGTGCAGAAATGAACCGCAGCTGGGAGACCAGCGGAAACCTGCAGGTGCCTATCAGCACCCGCGCAATCGCAACTGCAGCTGGCGGTGCAACCGCAGGCGTAGTTGACATCGAGAACCAGAGCATGCTTCTGCCTCTCGAGAACTATCTCGTAGCTACACAGGTGGGAGCCAACATCCACACTGGCCTCGTAGGTAACATCCAGTTCCCAACTATCAACAGCGCACAGGTGTCTTGGAAGTCTGAGAACGCTGTGGCAACTGACGGTAACGGTGGCTTCGGTTCACCTGTGACCTTCTCTCCTAAGCGTCTGACCGCCTACATCGACATCTCTAAGCAGCTCCTGATCCAGGAGAACCAGGATGTTGACGGTATCATCCAGAACCTGTTGACACAGGCCGTTGCTCAGAAGCTGGAGAACACCATGTTCTCAGCAGCAGCTGCCGTGTCAGGCACAAGCCCTGCAGGTTTGTTCAACACCATCACCCCTGCTGCAGCTGCATCCATGACTTGGGCACGTATCGTAGCATTGGAGACTGGAGTTGACACAGGCAACGCTCTGATGGGCAACCTCGCCTACATCCTTCGTCCTGAGCTTATCGGAAAGGGCAAGACCACCGTTAAGGATTCTTCCGGTGCTGGTGGCTTCATCATCGACCTTGGAAATGATATGACCTTGAATGGTTATAAGGTTCTTCGTACCAACAACATCGTGAGCAACGCTGCTTCCGGTCAGACTGCTGCCAACTATGGCGCGATCTTCGGCAACTTCGCTGACCTGTTCATCGGCCATTGGGGTGCATTGGACATCACCGTTGACCAGTACACTCAGGCAACCTACGGTGCCATCCGCTTGGTTGTTTCAAGCTATTGGGACTTCGGCCCACTGCGCACTGCATCATTCAAGACCGCATTGTTCGAGGTATAATGCTTGTCAGTCTTGACATATTGAAGAAGCACCTGAACATCGAGAGTGATTTCACTGCCGATGACGAGTACATCACGGGACTTGAGGGAGTGGCCGAGAAGGTCCTCTCTCAGGATCTCTGTGAGGACCTTGAGGACATGTCCACAGGTGACGGTGTTCCAAAGCCGTTGCTGCAGGCAATCATGCTGCTCGTAGGCCAGTACTACGCCAACAGGGAGCCGGTTGCATTCGCATCCGCCAGTGAAGTCCCTCTCACGTACAGGCACCTTGTCTCACTCTACAGGAACTACGAGAAATGAGAACCGGACTGCTCACAGAGACCGTCACAATACAGCAGCTGACGAAGGGCAAGAATGCGACCTACGGAACTGCCGAACAGACCTGGACCGACCTCACCACCCTACGTGCAAGGGTTGAGTTCGCCTCAGGCAGCCGTGAAGGCGTCAATGACGAGCAGTTCAGCGACCAGTCGTTCAGGTTCACCACCCACTACCGCCCTGCGATCACCCGTGGGATGCGTGTCATCTACCGAGGTGAGAAGTACTACATCACGTCGGTCAACCATGACCGAATGAATGCGAGGACGGTAATCATGACGGAGGTGTACAATGAGTGACATCAGCGTTTCCGTTGACACCCATGGAGTCAATGTGATGTTCGAGCAGATGTCCATGACCAACAAGGAGGCACGTAAGGCCATCCAGTCGGCATACAGGGCGTCAGGCAACGTCATCAAGAAACAGGCGCAGGCGAACATGCGCTCGGTGCAGCCGAGGATCCAGAGATGGGTTCCGTTCGTCAACGTGACGGTGTACAAGAACTCTCAGGGCCTTAGGGTTGACGCACTCGGCGTGTACACTTCCGGCAACAAGCTCTCCAAGGACCAGAAGAAGACCGATCCGAAGTATAACTCGTACAAGATGAGGTTCTTCAACTGGGGCACCAAGGCGAGAAAGACGAGGAAGGGCTACAACAGGGGCGCCATCGAGGCGACGGACTTCATGCACAACGCCATAATGGCCAAGAAAGACGAGGCTATCGCTTCTTTAAGCGACAATATAATGAAATACATCGACAGAGTTGTAAAGAAAAGGAAATGAGCGTACTACTTGCAAGTCATATCAATGCCGTGCTCACCGACGCAGTGTCGGAGGATGTAGGCGGGAGAATCTACCTTGAGGGTGCAGACAACGACGTGGAGATGCCGTACATCGTATACGACTACACCGTGAACGGGGCTGATACCACCAAGGACATCCTTCACCGCGACACCTGCGAGGTGAACGTAAGCATCTATGACCGCGACGGAGTGGCTTCCCTTGAGCTGGCAGAGGATGTCAGGACCGCGTTCATGAACCATGCCACAGCAGACTATCCTGCATACAGCGTGGCTGACACAGCCTTTGACACCTATGCCGGACAGCTCGTTGACGGTATCTACATCCGCACATTAAGATTCACTATAAAAACGAATAAGTAATGGCAGCAACTATACTTAAAGGAAAGCAATTCATGGTGTTCGTAGGCGGACAGGCAACTGCCCTGGCAACGAGCCACAGCCTCCGTCTCAACACGGAGACCTCGGACACCAGCACCAAAGATCATGGAATCTGGGGTGCATCTGAGGTTACGAGAGTGACCTGGGAGGCAACGACAGAGGCCCTCGTGACAGTGGACAGCGGTGTGAACTCATTCGACTCACTGTACAATGCCATGGTGGCCGGCACTGCTGTTGCACTGAAGATAGGCGTTCCTGCGAACTACACCACAAGTGGCGTACCTACTGCAGGATGGACCGCTCCTTCCACTGGCTACTACAGCGGAAACGCATTGATCACCTCCCTTGAGCGCAACGATCCTAACAACGAGGACTCCAGCTTCACCGCGACATTCACGGGCGTTGGCGAGCTCACACTGGTAACGACTTGACATGGATAAATTTGTCAACATACACGGAAGGGAGTACAAGCTGCACTACGGCTTGCGCTCCTTCTTCGTGTACGAGTCAATCACAGGGAAGCCCTTCGAGGCCGGAAAGACCATCAACCTGTACACCCTTGAGTATGCGATGATCCTCGCATCCAACAAGGACGTATCGCTTGAGTTCACCGAGTTCATTGATGCCTGTGACGAGGACCAGTCAATCTTCATCACGTTCATGGAGCTCATGAACGAGGCCGTGAAGATGGCCCAGCAGTTCGACGGCAAAAAAAAAGCGGTGGAGAAGCGGTAAGCGTCACACGGCTTTACTCTAAAATCGTGGGAGGGGGAGGTGTCTCTCCCTCCTATTTTCTTGATGAGATGAGCTGGGCGGAGATAGACGCGTACCTCACCGGCCTTGATGAGGCCGAGCGGACCTCGTGGGACCAGACGCGCATGATCATGTACACAGTCGCCCAGTGCAACTCGCGTAAGAAACTGCGCCCGAAGGACATACTCCCTCTCCCATGGGACGATGAGAAGCCTCAGCATGAGGAGATAGACTGGGCAGAGGTGGAGAGGATGCGTGCAGAAGTCAAACTTGAACAACAAAAGAATAATGGCAGCAAGTGATATATTGGTTAGGCTCCTCATGGATGCCAACGGCTACAACAGAGACATCAGCAGGAGCGAACAGAAGACGAAGGAGTTCGAGAAGAACGTCCGCGCCAACCTCAGCAAGGCAGCCGGTGCTTTCACCGCGCTTGCAGGAGCCGTCGGCGCAGGAGTCACCGTGTTCGAGACGTTCAACAAGGCGATAAACTCCAACCAGGAACTCGCAGACAAGGCAGCCAATGCCATCAATGCGATGAAGTCCACCGTTGACAGCTTCTTCTACTCCATGACTACTGGAGACTTCAGCGCGTTCATCGGAGGGCTCGACGACGTCATCCAGAGGGCTACGGAAGCATCTGCAGCACTTGACCAGCTGAGCAACACGCAGATGAGCTTCGGATACTTCAGCGCGGAGAACCAGGCAGCCCTGCAGGAGTACGCCACACTGGCGAAGGACAAGAACGCAGACCCTGCCAAGGTGGAGGCAGCGCGTAAGGCTGCAGAGGAGGCCCTGATGAGCCAGGCTGAGATCGTAGAGGTGTACTCCAAGGACAGCCAGGCTGCGATAAAGAGCATGGTAGGCGCTGCTGCTGGCGTTGACGCATCGTTCCTCGAGATGGCAGACATCGAGAAGTCCTTCTACCTTGACGTGTCAAGGAACAGGGAGGGACAGAAGGAGGTCCTTGACAGGCAGTACAAGGAATACAAGAGGCTATTTGACGAGTCTGTAAACAGGAACACTTCCAGCACGAACTATACAAACATCACAGGTACATATCAAAAAAATGTAACCGACTGGGAGGCCGTAGGCAGGGAGATGAGCAAGATCCTGCCGATGTACAAGGATGCGGTGATATACAATGCCACCCTGAACAAGTGGACGGATGAGCAGCTGCAGAACGCCATGAACATCGGCGCTGCGTACAAGAACGCCAACCGCGAGCTTGACTCCATGCGCAAGAGCTTCAACAAGATTGACCAGGCAGAGGAGACGGTTACGAAGGTGACCACACCGAAGGCTGTGCCCAAGCAGACAGCCAACAGCATAGTCTACGGAGCAGGCTCCATCGGCTATATCGAGGAGAATATCAGCAAGCTCAGCCAGATGCTGAAGTCTGCTACCGATGACGCCACCCGCATAGGCATCCAGAAGGCCATCAACGACCTGAACAGGGAGAAGCAGCGCATTACGCTCATCGCGGACTTCTCTTCCAGCCTGGAAGTGTCGAAGTCCATTCCTGGCACAGAGCTCAAGCTGCCTAAGATTAAGGACATATCACCTATCACGCAGAGCGACATCAAGCTGAACAACGACTTCGCAGACAGCCTCAACGCCATAGGCAACGTGCTCGGAGTGGTCACCAACATGACCAACGAGGGCGCAGCAGCATGGCTCTCATGGGGTGCCAACGTGATGTCGGCCATCGCACAGGTGCTCCCGCAGATCTCCACCCTGATAGCAGCCAAGACGGCCGAGGGTGCCATCTCTGCCGGTGCATCCGCAGCTCAGACTCCTTTGATAGGATGGCTGCTCGCAGGCGGTGCCATAGCAGCATTCCTCGCTGCAGCAGCGTCCGTGCCAAAGTTCGCGGAGGGAGGTATCGTAGGAGGCAGCAGCTTCATCGGAGACAAGAACCTCGCACGTCTGAACAGCGGTGAGATGGTCCTCACGCGCTTCCAGCAGACCAAGCTCTTTGACATGCTTGACAACGGAGGCGTCGGGACAGGCGGACAGGTGGAGTTCAAAATCCGTGGGCAGGAATTGTACGGCGTGCTCAGCAACTATAACAACAAACGATCTAAAGTGAGATAAGCATGTACCAGGGAATATTCGCAGACATCAACGACAATGTCTATCGCGTGCAGATAGGCACAGGCAATGCGACGGAAATCACCCTCCTCGCCACTCCTTTCACCGTGGAGTATGAGACGTCGGACGACAATATGTTCAAGCCCTACAAGTGCTCCACTGCCACAGTGGGAGTGCTCGCGTCGGACTACATGTTCGACCTGTACAGCAGCACTCCGCACCAGAACCCAGTGAAGCTGCTCGACTCTTCGGACAACGTGCTGTGGACGGGCTACCTGACGCCGAACCTATACGACGTAGGCTATACGAGGGTGAAGGAGGAGCTGCAGCTGGAGGCCATTGACGCCCTGTCGACCCTCCAGTACTTCGACTACGAGCCTCTGGGGCAGAACAAGGACATCGTCTGCATCCTTGACATAGTGAAGGCCCTGCTGACGAAGGCAGGAGGATACACGGACTTCTACGTCTCCCACTGCATACGCAGGAACACAAATGTCTGCCTCATGTCAGAGACCTACATCAGCGAGGAGAACTTCTTCGACGAGGACGGGAAGCCCACGAAGATGCTGGACGTGCTGTTCTATATCTGCCAGTTCTTCAACCTCACCTGCATAGCCGAGGGCACGAAGGTGTACTTCCTTGACTATACGGCCATCAAGGCAGGAGTGACGTCATACTACCACTACGTGATAGGCAGCAACACGTCAACCCTTGACACCGTATACCATACGCATGCGATAACGGCAGCTGACTACGCAGGTCCTGGCAGCGAACTCTCGCTCGGCAACACCTACAACTCCGTCAAGGTGGTCGACAGCCTGTACTCCTTTGACTCGGTAATCCCTTCTATCTGGGATACTGCCTGCCTTACGAACTGGCAGGGTAATAACACCATACAGACCGTCAACGAGACGTTCAAGGGCGACAAGTACAAGTGCTTCTTCAAGTACTACAAGCACGCTGACTACAGGAGCTACTACTACAACAAGAGCACGATGGCGTCATACACCCCTACCTCGATGAACTATGCCACCACGCAGAACTACGTCGGTGCCACCATCGTACGCCATAAGAGCGAGAAGGTGGACGACTACAACAAGCTGTACAACGACATCGACTTCACGGACTACGTGCTGCTGCATGTGCATGACACTGCCGAACTCGTGTACACCGTTGACGGCTACAAGGCGATCATCTCCGACACGCCTAACATCAAACCACTGTTTCAGCTGGTGATTAACGATGACAAGGCCTCGTTCATCGGAGGCAACACATACTTCATCGTGCAGGGCAACTTCCTGTGGCTGGACAGGGAGGGTGAGATGTACCGCATCGAGGGTTATTCCAACAAAAACGACGACTTCAACCCAGACAACCTGTGGATCACGTGCCAGTTCACCGTAGGCGGTAAGTACTGGAACGGCTCAAGCTGGCAGACGACGGCATGCACTTTCCGGCTCCCTCTTGACAACAACAACCAAGTTGACCACTGCATCAACCAGTCGTTCCCTGTCAAGAACAACATCAGCTACACGATGGGCATCGACGGAGAGGGATACGCCATCCCTGCACCGACAGGCAGCCTTCTGACAGGCAAGCCTACGTTCACCATCTACCAGCCTCACAGGATAGCCATTGCCTATCGGTGCGATGCCGTATGGATAAGCAACCTTGACGTAATAGCCAAGGTGCAGAACTTCTCCGAGGAGGATGCCAACTCTTCTGACACTGAGTACGGGAACGTGATTGACGAGGAGTTCGTGGCAGAGCTCGACAACGTGGAGAACCACATCTGCACGTGGGACAACAAGGAGTGCAACTACTCAGCCGTGGCCTACAAGTCTGGGAACGACTACTACTTCCTTGACGGTGTCACGTCTGCATCGTCCCTGCTCTCGCTCAGGGAGGAGCAGCACACGATCTACAACCTCGTTACCCAGTACAGCACCCCGTCCGCCATTCTTTCGGTTAATCTTAAAACGGGCACGCTGAAGCCGTACAGCTATGTCATCGACGCCCATCTATCCGGCAAGGTGTTCATAGTGGACTCAGTATCCATTGACTGGAGGCTACAGAGCTCTATGTACAGGTTAATCGAGAAACAATAATGCAGTTTACAAAGCGAGACGTCAACAAGCAATACAGGAACAACACACAGTCTGTCTCCGGAGGAACATCCGGGGGCGGTGGTGTTAATGTCACCGTGAGCTCCTCAGGCCTTGGAGTCGATGCCGACTGGGTGCTTAGGCAGATCAAGCAGAACAAGGTCTATATCATCACGACGGGTGACGCCACAGGCCAGACTGACAGCAACGTGTACTCAGCCCTGCGCGTTGACCAGGAGATACAGGAGAACAACGACAGGATCAAGGATGAGCTCGGACAGCACTTCATCCGAAAGGACCGTGACGACTCCACCGAGCACGCCCTCACCGTAGGCGGTAAGCTGACCGGCAAGGAAGGCGTGCAGTTCGGTGAGACGTTCGTGCCAGGAATAGCAGGCGGACAGGGAGGCAGGATTGACGGTCAGGGCAACGGAGAGCTTTACAGCCTTATCGTCCGTAGGTTCCTCGAGGTCCCTGAGCTGCGTTTCAACCGAGTGATGGTTGAACTCGGCGACAAGTGGAATGCCCCTGGTGCTGGTATCATTGAGGAAGTAACGATAGATGACGGAGGCACCACAGGCACTTGTAAACTGAAACTTGAAGAGGGGGAATACGGAGCTATTGCCGTTGGCGACATCTGTATGGGTATATTCCACTCAGAGAGTACGCCTTCGATGAATGCCACTGCCGACTCTGACGATGGAAAGGGAAACTTTCAGTTCGCAGGTTTCTATACTTGTTATTTCCGCATCACAAGCGTTTCAAACGCAGAGGGAAAGGTAAACAACCAATACTTTACCTATGCCCTTAGACCTACTGATGGAAGCGGTGGGTCATGGAATAAGGCATGGCATCCTTCTGCGGCCATGCACTTCGTTGTCTATGGCTCATTCACCGATACGTCAAGGCAGACATCAGTCTATACCACCCGTACATATACCCGAATGCTTGCACATCAGAATACGTGGGAGTTCTCTGCTGGCAATATCGGGCTCCAGTATGGCGACATGACAAATCTGAGTATATTCGGAATTGATATGTCTGGCTACTCTATCTA
>ODAI012004114.1_pt1 | contig 25485 bp, 20 predicted proteins | sample 1539321 | NCBI WGS metagenome assembly ODAI01 (sample SAMN02144231, study PRJEB22623) | gut metagenome | biome: sheep rumen | host: Ovis aries | place: New Zealand
ATCAGTATTTTTTCCAACCAAAACGCGATAAAAGCACGATGGAAACATTATCGGCAACTATTTGCGAACAAAATAGCGGCAACGCCGCCTATACGGAACGCATAATTCCGTACAATCCCGAAGGAGGAACAGCCAAAAACGGGAAGTCGGTAGAGTACGCTCTGTTGCCTGACGTCAAATACTGGTTCCCAATCCGTGCCACGCACCACCGCGCCCAGAAGATTTACGACAAGATCATCTCCCTGCGCAACGATTGCCTCGAACCCTACCTCCCAATCCTTCGCCACATCGAATACACCAACGAAGATTTCAACAACCCCACACAATACATCGCGGACAAACCATTGGACACAGGACTTCTGTTCCTGCGCTCCACAGTCAACGACTTCCGCACCCTCTTGCAATACGACTCAATGTTCCCCGGCATGACGCCTTATTACAATCATTTTTACGAAAACGAATTTGGCAAAAACGATTTCCTCACCGTGCCGGATAGGCAGATGGAGAGTTTTCGCATCATTGTAGAATCGGGGAATGAGAACATTCTTGTTCGGCAAAATGAAATGCCTGACTTTGTGGTCGGCGATTCCGTTGTCGTCATCGGCGGGCCATTTGCAGGAGTTGAAGGCGTGGTGATGAAGTACAAGCATCAGAAGAGGGTGTTTGTGGAATTGCAAGGAGTGGGGAGATACGCAACGGCGTATGTGCCGGGGGCGTGGATAAGGAGGATAGAAGGGTAAAGCATCGAAAAACAGATTGATAATGGAAAAGATTAGTCTTGACAGAAAAACTATTTTTGTAACTGGTGCAGCTGGTTTCATTGGTTCCAATTTGGTGAAACGATTGTTTAATGACACTAATAATACTACAATCATTGGAATCGACAATATGAATGATTATTATGATGTGTCGCTCAAAGAGTTCCGTCTCAAAGAGATTGAAGAATCTGTGCCGTCGGAAATTGTTTGGAAATTTGTCAAGGGAGACATTTCTGATAAGGAGATAATCGACGGTTTATTTGAAAAATATCGTCCGTCGGTGGTTGTCAATCTTGCAGCACAGGCTGGCGTACGCTATTCCATTACAAATCCCGATGCATATATACAAAGCAATCTGATAGGTTTTTACAATATTTTGGAGGCTTGCCGCCATTATCCTGTGGGACATTTGGTGTATGCAAGTTCGTCGTCGGTATATGGTAGCAACAAAAAGATACCGTACTCCACTGACGACAAGGTCGATAACCCTGTTTCGTTATACGCTGCCACAAAAAAGAGCAACGAACTTTTGGCGCACGCATATTCAAAGCTTTACAATATTCCTTCCACAGGATTGCGGTTTTTCACTGTCTATGGTCCAGCAGGTCGTCCTGATATGGCTTATTTCGGTTTTACTAACAAACTCGTAAAGGGCGAGACTATCCAAATATTCAATTATGGCACCTGCAAACGCGACTTTACATACGTTGACGACATTGTAGAAGGTGTAGTAAGGATTATGCAAGGTGCGCCCGAAAAGAAAGTCGGGGATGATGGTCTGCCATTACCGCCATACGCCGTGTACAATATCGGCAACAATCATCCAGAAAACCTTTTGGATTTTGTTGACATACTTCAACAGGAACTTATCCGCGCCGAAGTTCTACCGTCGGATTATGATTTCGACTCCCACAAACAGCTTGTTCCGATGCAGCCAGGAGATGTGCCTGTAACGTATGCCGATGTCAGCGCATTGGAGCGTGATTTCGGATTCAAACCTAAGACAGGGCTGAGAGAAGGGCTTCGGAAATTTGCGGAATGGTATAAAGAGTATTACAAGTAAAAAAACATATATGAAAAAAATGTTGAAATAACATCTCCCATCGAACAGAAATATCTAGGTAACATAAATGTCGATACTATCAAAACTCACTAAAGAAAAAAAGCAGGTTGGAATTCTGTATTTGTCAACGGTTCTTGGCGTTTTAGTGATGATAATAAATTCAATTATCAATACAAGATTCTTAGAACCAACAGATTACGGTGATGTAAGATATGTACAAAACATAATAAATTTTGTAGCCTCACTATTATTGTTTGGATATTTTTTGTCGGGTAGCCGATTGTTAGCACTGTCAAAAAGCGAGGAATACAGCCGAAGGGTAAGAGGTATTTTAGTTGTGATTATAGGAATTGCTACGGCGATTCTGACAATAAGCACAGCAATTTGTATTTTGTTACACAACGAACAAACCAATGTTTCTTATTTGTTCCTTGTCTCTTTGCCTGTTTGTGCAAGTCCTCTTTTGACCAACTATATCAACAACACTGCTCAGGGCGACAATCATATCGGACGTTTGGCGATTATGAGATTGCTGCCTCCGGCGATATATGCAGGCTTGGCGTATTACATATTTTCGCATTATGGGGCAACGCCCACCAAAATGATACTCCTTCAATGGGGACTTTCAGTGGCAATTTGTGCCATTATCATAATCTCAGAAAATCCATCGTTCAATAACCTCAAACCTATTTTCGCAGAACTCAACAAAGAAAACCGTGAATATGGATTTCATCTATACATTGGGTCTATTGTTATGGTTACTACGAGCTATATAGCAGGTCTAACGCTAAGTTATTTTAATGAAGATAATACTCAAGTAGGATTCTACACACTTGCAGCATCAGTAACACATCCCTTGCAAATGCTTCCTGCAATAATTGGGACTACATATTTCAAAAAATTTGCAACACTCCCAAAGATTCCTGACAAATTGTTGAAATATACAGTTGTACTTACAGCATTGAGTTGTGTTTTTTTTGTCTTAGTGATACAAAAGTTGATAGTCTTTCTCTATACTGACAAATATGCCCCAGTAGGCTCATATGCTGTCTGGTTGTCTGTCGGATGTTGTATACATGGATTAGGTGATATGATAAATCGTTATATGGGTTCACACGGACAAGGCAAAGCAATAAGAAATAGTAGTATATACAATGGTATATTTAAGGTGTTTGGATATATTTTAGGTGTATATATTTGGAATGTTATGGGAGCCTTGGCAACTACATTATTATGCGATATTATTTACACTGGTTGTATGGTGTTTTATTACAAAAGATTTATTCTGCAAAACGCAAAAGCATAAATTATTTGATACACATTGATATTTGTATATTTTGACATTTTAATGACTACAAGAAGAATACTTGTAAAATGGAAGGAACTAAAAATATAAATACTATTAATCCCAATTTTTCTAAAAGGATTACGGCATTAAGATTCATTTTAGCATGTCTTGTCGTTTTCATACATGCCAAAGTAAATGAATATGTTACTCCAGAAGGAACTTTCTATTTTAAAGAAATTGCGCCGAACTGGGTGAAAGCAATCATAGATGCTTTATCCAATATTATAGGAGGAATTGCTGTGCCGACTTTCTTCATTATTTCGGGATATTTGTTTTTTGCAAAACAGAAACCAATATCAATAACAATTAAATCAAAACTCAAATCGATTGTTTTACCATATATTTTGTGGACAATTTTAGTTGTAATCTTTTATTTTATTGTACAATCTTTCAGTATTTCGAAATCTTTTTTTTCCAATATAATCATACGAGAGTGGACATGGAATGATTTTTTGTCGGCCTTTTGGCAATCAAGATATAGACATGATGGAAATCCATTCATTTTCCAGTTTTGGTATTTACGTGATTTGATTATAATGATGATTATATCGCCGCTAATTAAATTATTGGGAGAAAAATTTCCTTTTGCGTATTTTGGTGGTATAACAGTTCTATTTATGTCAATTATTGTAGGCATTGTACCCAATTATTTGAATTTTATTAGTGCGTTGTTCTATTTTTCTATGGGGCTGTTCGCAGTAAAATACATTAACATTGTGATGGAATTTGTGGATTCAATTCGATTAAAAGAATTTTTACTATCTTTTACGATTATGCTTGCTGCAACCGTTTATGCAAGACTCGCGGATTTGCCTGGTTGTAATTTTATGTACCATTTGTCAATTTGGTTAACAATATTACTTGCGATTAAAGTTGCTGGTATCGTTATCAACAACAGTAGATTGTTTCCAATACTTGAATATCTTAGTGGATTTTCGTTTTGGATATACGCTTTGCACGAGCCGTTGGTGTTGACTTTGCTAAAAAAAATTACTATAAGAGTTATGCCAATGGAAGGCGGGTATTTTGTAATGCAATTTTTAGGAGATTCTCTTGTTTGTATATTCATATTACTTATTGGAGGTATGTTTTTAAAAAAAATTATGCCAAAGTTTTTTGCTATATTAACAGGTGGACGCTTCTAAAAACATCTCAAAAATGTTAAACCATACGTAATCATATTTTAGTCTTTCCCAAGCAATACTGAGAAAATGACATTTGCACTACTTTTGTTCCTGATTCCTATTTTAATTGCAAATGTAAAATTTGAATTTAAGAATTCATTATCTATTGTATTTGCATTCCTACTTTTCGGATGGTGTTGTTCTACCCCAGATTGGGGTATATATCAAACTCGCTATTACGATTGGGATGGACAGATAATGAATCTTACAGAACCATTGTACACAAAGACAATGCAATTGTTAAATTATTGGAATTTTAGTTTCCAAAGTGTGTATATTACAATTGCTTTAATGTTCATATTGGGTTTTACTTTTTTAGTACGCAAATTAACATTCAATATAAGTTATGTTGTTGGTTTGATGTTAATATCTATATTTCCAATGATAATTGCAATGCAACGGTCTTCGTATGCATTTTGCTTTGTTTTCTTTGCATTCTATGCACTTTTTTTTGCCGATTTATCTTGGATAAAAGTAATTATGTTTTCCGTATGCATTGTAATAGCAACACTAATACATAGCATGTGTGTAATGTATTTTGTTTTTTTGGGTGCTTATTTTATCAAGGACAAAGTAATCTATAAATACATAAAAATTGCAATTCCTATCGCTATCCTTTTTCTGGGTATCATACAATATTATATGTCTGATGCTTTTGAATATTTTGATATGTCGAAAAAACTGGATATGATCAATAAAGATTTGGAAAAAAGCACATCTGTAACAATTAGGACAATTTTAGCAAATTTAAGAGTATTGTCTGTTGTTGCACTGCCAATTGGTCTTAATTACTTGTTGAAAAAGAAATACGACCAACAACTTACAGCATTTGACAACATGGTTCTCAAATTGAATGTCGCTGGTCTAATTTTCTGCCCATTATTATATCTTGAACATGATATATATAGATTGTTCTACGTGATAGCAATCATTGATTTTTGCGTAGCGTCTCATTATCTAAAATATAAATATTGCAAATGGTATTCTATTATCTGCTGTTTCAATATTGGATATTGGTTCATATATCGCCCATATTTTGAAACTGTATTTATCCAAGTCTATTCAAATAATTTATTATTTGATTTTTGGCTATAACACAAAAATCTATATATTTCATTAACTATTTCCTATTATGATAAAGGTATCCATAATAATGCCAGTCTATAACAGTGGCAAATATCTTAAAACTGCTGTTGAAAGCATCCTTTCTCAGTCATTAACAGATTTCGAGTTGATTCTTGTAGATGATGGTTCAACGGACGGAAGTTCCGAAGTATGTGATAAGTATGCATCTAAGGATAGTCGTGTCGTAGTAATTCACCAATCTAACGGAGGAATATGTAATGCAAGAAACAAAGGTTTGGAAATTGCCAAAGGAGAGTACATCGCATTTTGCGACCATGATGATGAGTATCTGCCTGGATTACTGGAAGAAAACTATCAGAAAGCGAAAGAGTCTGGTGCTGATATTGTTAAATTTGGCAGCCATTGGGAGTTGAAAAGAGGAGATAATGTATATAACTCCTATAATCACATATTTTGGAATGATTTTTATACTACATCTCAGGTTAAAGCCAACTTTTGGATGCTATTCCGTAAATTTCTATTCAACTTAGTGTGGGATGGCTTGTTTAAGCATTCTTTCATATATACTAACGAATTGAAATTCGACACAAGTTTTAAAACAGGAGGTGAAGATAATGACTTCCTTTGGAAATGTGTAGGTGCAGGAGCCTCATTTCAACTAAATTCAAAGATTTTTTATAAACATTATGTAAGAACAGGGGTTTCAACGTCTGCTACATATAAGGATGCAAGTGTTCAAATGATTATTGATAGACCCAAACAACTCTTAAACGATATTGCATTGTTAGGGTTTAATTTGGAAGATTATCAAGTGGATTTTGCCGCCTTTTGGTTAGAACGAGTATTGGGTTCATTATGTAATGTATTATCCAGTCCAACATGCCCTTTGAATGTTGCAAAAAAAGTTGAAATATTGAAGTCTCTTCGAGAACAGAGTTATTTCTATAAATGGATTTTAACTGTTTCTCCGCGCAAAATAGTAAAAATTGCACCAAAACAATATGCTTTGCTACAACAATTATATAAATACAAATTGTATGGTTTGTGTTTAAAAATTTATCAAATTCGAAATAAAAAATAATTTAAATGTCTCTTCCAAAAGAAATAGCACGTCGTCTCATCTACCTTGTCAAGCGCAAGCCTTACAAGATAAAATTGTATGAAACGGCTTCGTCATTGAATAATATCAGAGCCAAATCCGAAAAAGAGTTTTTCTTTGGTTACTATGATCGTTGTCCTGAACGGAATGGCAAGGTCATCTTCCATGAAATGAATGATGGTTTTGTTAAAATAATCATCAATGACCTTGACACAGGAAGCGAGACAGTTATAGGCGAAAGTCGTGCATTTAATTGGCAAATGGGAAGTCGGACTTTGTGGATTGACGATGACACTATTACCTTCAACGACTTTGATGGTGATAAATATGTCAGTCGGTGGTATTCCGTATCAGAAGGCAAAATAGTTAAAACAATGCCATGTCCAACAATGGATATTTTTGGAAAAGATTATTTGCTTGCACCAAATTTTCAACGTCTTAGAACTGTCAATTACGACTATGCATATCTGACCTTACCAGAACTATCAGCAACTGATTTTGACAACTATCATGATGATGGTGTATGGATGTACAATATCAAAAAAAATGAAAAGAATCTGCTTGTCAGTCTGGATGACATTCTTAAATGCGATAGCCCACAGTTGCATAAGGAAGGTAAACATTGCGTCAATCATATAGTGATATGTCCCGACGGCAGCAAATTTATGTTCATACACAGATATATATTTGACGGCAAGAAGTATGATAGGCTGATGCTTTATGATTTCAATACGTTAAAATGTCTGCTCGACGATCCTGTGCAAAGTCATTTTTGCTGGCTCGATCATAGCACTATAATGGGATACTGTGAATATAACAAAAAAATCGGATGGCATCAAGTGGATGTACTTACGGGCAACGTAACAAAACTTGATGAACTTACAAAAACACATCCTGACAATGGACACCCTACACCGTTTGGCAAGTGGATTGTCATTGATAGTTATCCTGGGCTTGACCGTATGCAATCCTTAATTGCTTATCATCGAGAGACAAAAGAGGTGAAAAAAATTTGTGATGTCTTTCACGATATGTCGCACCACCACTACAACCGGTGCGATCTCCATCCAAGATTCACCGACAATGGGAAGCGGATATATTTTGATTCTATCTACTCGGGGAAGCGCCAACTTTGCTCAATTAATATAAAACTTGATTAAAATGAGTTATACTTATACGGTTTCAATTCCTCATTACAACTCACCACACCTTCTCAAGCGAATGTTGAAAAGCATTCCCGAAAGAGAAGACATCCAAGTCATTGTAATTGATGATGGAAGTAGTGCTGAAAATGTAAATGTAATTAAAACATTACAGCACAAAAACTTAGAATTGGTGTTACTTGCAGAAAATAAGGGTGGAGGCCACGCTCGCAATGAAGGACTAAGACGAGCAGCTGGCAAATGGTTTGTTTCGGTAGATTCCGACGATTTCTTTTCAGAAGATGCTTTTGAGGTATTCGACCAATATAAAGATGATGAAATAGACTGTTTGTATTATTGTGTTCAATGCATAGATACGGAAACTGGTGAGGTTACAAGAGAGTTGAAATCTGATATTATGGTTCGCAAGTATCTTGACGCTCCATCTGAAAAAACGGAAAAGTATTTACGCTTTCATAATAGAGAATCTTGGAACAAATTGGTTTCCATGAAATTCATCAGGGACAACAACATTTGCTACGAGAATTGTAGGGTAAATATAGATGTGTTTTATGCTCTATCAATTGGTTTGAAAGTAAAAAAATATAAAGCAATACATAATAAACTATATTTTTTTACAGAAAATCCCAATAGCATAACTCATAAAAAAAGAAATTTGGAACGTGAATTTCAGTTCTTTCTTCAAGTGCAGAAACGCAATGGATTTTATGAGAAACTTGGTCTCAAACATTATCCATTTTACAGGAGAACAATTTTATATATTCCACATATGTTAAAAAAACGTGGATTATCCGACACTATTAAGTTTTTCAAAATGATCAAGGAACGCAAGCAAGAAATTACAGAGGCTCGCAAAGCATATCTGTATTTGTTCGATGAATAATTTTTCAAAAAATGCTCGCCCTCATTACCTGTTATTTTCAACCTAATTACGGCTCGCAACTCCAAGCCTACGCCACACAAATGGCTTTCGACAAACTTGGAATCGCCAACGAGACAATCCGTATTGACGGTCTTTTGCCGGAGATTAATAAGGCAAAATACCAATATTTTCTGAGCAAAATTTTCGACAGGGCAACCATTAAAGACAAGATGGCAACTGTCAGAAAGTTTTTGGCAAAAAAACGCAATCATGTTTATGCGGAAAATTTACGTGTACGCTATAAAATGTTTGAGAATTTTGCATCGACAAAATTCAGATTGTCAGAGCGTTATAATAATAAACGAGAATTAACAGAAAACGCGCACAAATACTCGGCGTTTGTTGTTGGCAGCGACCAATTGTGGCTTCCGAGCAACATTGCCGCCGATTATTACACATTAAATTTTGTACCTGTTGAAATTCCCAAAATTGCTCTGGCAACAAGTTTTGGTATTTCAAAACTTTCCAAAAAATATGCAGAACTTGCGTCAAAGTTTTTAAATAGGTTCAACCATATTTCTGTACGGGAAACAAGCGGACAAAAGATTGCACAAGAATTGACAGACAAAGACATCGCTGTTGCCTGCGACCCGACTATAATGTTCACTGCCGATGATTGGACAAAGGCGTTGAACGCTATTGACAACGGGAATAGATTTGCAGACGGGCATAAATATATTTTTGTCTATTTCCTCGGCAACAATCCTTGGCAACGCGAGTTAGTAAAGAACATTCAAAAAGATACAAGTTTAAAAATTGTTCAAATCGCACATTCAGATGAATATGTAAAAACTGATGTTGGTTTTGCTGATTTTACGCCGTATAATGTTGGTCCAAAGGAATTTGTAGAATTGATTAGGGATGCAGAATTTGTATTTACAGATTCGTTTCATTGCTCCGTATTCTCAATGTTGAACCACAAAAAGTTTTTTACATTCCCTCGTTATAGTTACGATGGAGCGGCGTCTACAAACGGCAGGCTGTACTCGTTGTTGTCATTAGTAAAACATGAGTCGAGAATGGTGCGCAACTCTGATGCAGAAACTTTTCTTTTGGACTCTCCGATAAATTACGAATTAATTGACAGAGAACTTGACGATCTTCGCCGTTATACTTGGCAATGGCTTAAAAACGCACTTAAAGAATCCAAAGTTATATGATTGAAATCAAGGATAAAAAAGATTGTTGCGGCTGCTGGTCGTGTGCCAATATTTGTCCTAAACATTGTATCGAAATGGTTGAGGACGAGGAAGGTTTTCGCTATCCGAAAGTCGACCAAACACTTTGCGTTGATTGCGGATTGTGCGAAAAAGCGTGTCCCGTAATCAATGCTGACACCAAAGACATTCCATTTGAGCAACAAGGCTGGTTGGTACAGCACAAGGATGAACAAATTAGACACGAGAGCACTTCAGGAGGAGCGTTTACTGCAATTGCGTCGTATATAATTAGCAAAGGTGGAGTTGTTTTTGGTGCGGGATTTCGCAAGGGTACTTTCATTGTTGTACACCAATCAGCGGAAGACATTGAAGGTTTGTCCGTGTATCGTAACAGCAAATATGTTCAAAGTGAAATAGGAGATTGTTATGCGCAAGCATTGAAATATCTTAATGCAGGACGATTTGTATTGTTTAGCGGTACGCCCTGCCAAATAGAAGGTCTAAGGTGTTTCTTACGAGGCAAACAATATGACAACCTTATATTACAGGATTTGGTATGTCGTGCCGTTCCAAGCCCTGCCATATTAAGATCTTACATTTCGGTACAGGAACAATTGCTTGGTGGTAATTTTTTGAAAATCCTTTTCCGCGACAAATTTCATGGCTATCATTATAGTTCGTTTAGCATTTATAATGAGGACAAAAACAAAGATTATCACAAGGGTATAGATTCCAACGAATATCTCCGTTCTTTTTTTGACAATCTAAATGACCGTCCTTCATGTTACGACTGTCGTTTCAAAAAACGTTACCGCAAGAGCGACATTACGTTGTGGGACTGCTTTCCTATAGAAAAATTCACCGACAAACTTGATGGCAAAGGTACAACCCGAGTTTTGGTTCATACTAAAAAAGGCGTAGAAATAATCAATGCTGCAATGAAGGATTTAAATGCCATTTCGGTCAATCCGGACTTGCTCACTGATGGTGTGCGCGAAATGTTCAAATCTGTACCGTACAATCCTAAAAGGCAGCAATTCTTTGATGATTTCAATAAGATGGATTCTGTTGCATTTTTCAAAAAATGGTTTCCGATAACGTTGAAAGTACGACTTAATTCTTTTGTTCGCTTAACTTGTCATCGTTTGGGAATATACACTTTGGCAAAACGTGTGTTCTTGAAGTTTTATACGAGGAAAGACGAAAGATAAAACATTTCATTTTATGAAAATACTTCATATAGCAGAATGTGCCGGTGGTGTAGAGCGGTATCTTGCTATGCTTATGCCTTTGCTCGAAAAAATGGGCGTAAGTCAATATTTTCTTTGTTCGCAAAATTACGACAAAGACAAGTTCGGGCAAATTATTGATGGTGTAGAACAGATGGATTTGCGCCAAAAATTTTCACCATTTTACGTTATAAAGAAAATTTTTCAGATTCGCCGTTGGATCAAAAACATTGCACCCGACATTCTGTATTGTCATTCGTCGTTTGCTGGTGGACTTGGCAGAATTGCAGCGTTGGGCATTGGATGCAAGGTGGTCTATAATCCGCACGGCTGGGCTTTCAATATCGTATAATGAAACTTAAATCTCGTTTTTATCGTCTGATTGAAAGGTTATTGTCTCATTTTACAGATAAAATTGTTTGTATATCTGAGGCTGAGAAGAAATCCGCAGTCAACAATAATATCGGCGATGAAGATAAACTTTCTTTGATCCCAAACGGGATTGATGTTCAGGCAGTCATTAATGCAAAGCCAAAATCACGTGACGAATTGGGTATTACAGACGATGCTTTCGTCGTTGGGATGATAGGGCGAATTTCTGCGCAGAAAGCACCTAATGTTTTCATCAGAGCAGCAAAACTTGTTAATGAACAAGTGCCAAATTCTGCGTTTATTATCGTTGGCGATGGAGAATTACGACCCGAAATCGAGAAATACGCATCCGAAAATAATCTTCAACTTATCATTACCGGCTGGACATACGAGCCTTATTCATATCTGAAAGTTTTTGATGTGGCAGTTTTGCCGAGTCGTTGGGAAGGGTTCGGGCTTGCTGTTGTCGAGTATATGGCGGCAGAAAAGAATGTTGTCGCCACCCGTATTGACGCACTTCCAACGATTATTGACGATAAAGTTGATGGCCTTCTGTGTGACGTGGATTCACCAAAAGATTTGTGTGAAAAAATATTGTGGTTGCGCAATCATCCTGATGTGGCTTTGCAAATGCGAGCAAATGCATTGAGAAAAGTTTATGAAAAATATGACATTCAACGTGTCGCGCAGCAACATTTGGAAATGTTTGAGCAATTGAAAAAGTGATTATCAACTCTTGCTCATGTAACAAAACTTCAAATCTCCGATAAGAAGATGAAAGAATGTGGATATAAATTTGAGTGGACGATAAAGGATTGGTTTGAAGACAATGACGGAAAGTATTTGGAATAATTCCCGGTAATTTATTGGTAATTTACGGTAATTTTTGTTCAAAAAAGCCGCCGCAAGGCGGTAATTAACGTTCAGAAAAACAACAAATATGAAACCCATTAAAATCTCCGTCGCAGGTACTGGCTATGTCGGCCTGTCGATGGCGACGTTGCTTTCGCAGCATCACGACGTTACTGCCGTTGACGTAATTCCTGAAAAGGTCGAGAAAATTAACAAGCGCATTTCGCCTATTCAGGACGAATATATCGAAAAGTTTTTTGCGGAGAAGACGCTGAGACTTACCGCAACTCTTGACGGCGCAACGGCTTATAAGGACGCGGATTTTGTGATAATTGCCGCGCCTACTAATTATGACCCGGTTAAAAATTTCTTTGACACGCACTGCATCGAGGATGTAATTGACCTTGTTTTGAGCGTCAATCCTGATGCCGTGATGGTAATCAAAAGTACGATTCCTGTTGGTTATTGCCGCAGCCTTTATATAAAGTATGCCGCAAAAGGTGTCATGAAATTGAATCTTTTGTTTTCGCCGGAATTTTTGCGCGAATCGAAGGCTTTGTACGACAATCTCTATCCATCGCGAATCATCGTCGGCATTCCCAAAATCATCGACAAGCCCGAGTTCAAGGATGAGAACGATGCCATACAACGCCTTGCGGACGTGAAATTCCTTGAAGAAAAGGCTCGACAGTTTGCAGGATTGTTGCAGGAAGGAGCGGTCAAGAAGGACATCGACACGCTTTTTATGGGTATGAAGGAGGCAGAGGCTGTCATATTGTTCGCTAATACCTACTTAGCGTTGCGTGTAAGTTATTTCAACGAACTTGACACATACGCCGAGGTGAAAGGACTTGACACACAGTCCATTATCACTGGCGTTGGACTTGACCCGCGCATTGGCACACATTACAACAATCCGAGTTTTGGCTACGGCGGCTATTGTCTGCCGAAGGACACAAAACAACTTCTCGCCAACTACGCCGATGTGCCGCAAAATATGATGACAGCAATTGTTGAGAGCAACCGCACACGCAAGGATTTCATTGCAGACCAGGTGCTTAGGATTGCGGGTTGGTACGATTACAGTACGTCAACACAATACACTGGTCGCCGCGAGCCGGTTACAATTGGCGTCTATCGTCTGACGATGAAGAGCAACAGCGACAATTTCCGACAGAGCAGCATCCAGGGCGTTATGAAGCGCATCAAGGCTAAGGGCGCAACGGTAATCATTTACGAACCGACACTCAACGACGGCGACGATTTCTTTGGCTCGATAGTGGTCAACGACATCGAAAAATTCAAGTCGCAGAGCTGTGCAATCCTTGCGAACCGCTACGATGCTATACTCGACGACGTGAAGGATAAGGTTTATACGAGGGATATTTTCAAGAGGGATTAAGATTAATTAACCTCAATTTATTCACTTTTCCGCGTTTGTTTCGCAAAAACGGCGATGCAGACGCGGAAATTTTGTTTTGGGACCAAGCAGTGACCAAGTAGTATATTAGCAGTCCTATGGGAATCTGTCACGCTCGAGTAAAGATGTTGCAGATTTCAACAAATATTTCTGAAAAGTTTTTGTTTTTGAACGAAAAAACTTATCTTTGCATCGAACAAAAATAATTCGTATGCCCAAATTGGTTGTAACAGTCAAGGATAATGTCGTGATGCCGCGGGTTAGATTGGCAATCAGACAGTTGGTCGGGGTGGAAAGAGTTTTCACCCTGAAAGATATGTCTGTGTCTTCTACTGTCAAAAAAGGTCAATTGCATTATAATATGTCGCAGCGTATCAACAATCTTTCGCAATTGGCTGATGGATGGGACGGCGAGGATAGCAAAGCAATTGACACCAAATGCATAAAAAAATTGCAGCAATCATTGGACAAAACCGATGACATTTTGCTTGACGGTTGGGCTTTGTTCCCCGACTCGCATGGGTATTTGTATTTAGATTATACAAGCGACAATTGTACGGCGGGAATCACAATGATGCCCGACAAACTCATCTATTTTATTGAAAAGGGCAACAAATTGCAAAAGAATGATGGATTACGATTTACCTCTACAAATTTAATCTCAATATTAAAACGTGTAAATGCCTGAAAAATTTTCTGACATAGTAGGCTCTGAGGAAGATGTGGCAAGGATTATATTTTCGCCATCATATATATTTGAAGGACGAGTTGCCCCTACCGCGTTTCGTTGGGAAATTTTGCCAAGTGGTACTGTGGAAGATTATATTTCGGTTTTGCGTGGTGCCACTTCAAATCTTGATTCGGACACACGTCATTTTAAAGCCCGCGCCAAAGGCGATACACGTTATGGATATACCGTATTGAATGTGGGTAAAATCAGGGATATACATATTGTTTCCGAACAAGAAGTTAATACCGATGTAAAGGCGTTTCCAAGTCAAAAGTTCCCTTCACATGCAGGTATAGTAGCGGATATCAACGGCAAAAGAGTTACAGCCGTCACATCTATTACACCCGAATTGATGATATTACAAAAAAAATTGGCAATGCTTTGCAGCGATATTGTTAAGTTTTAAAAAAATTGCCTCCGTCATGCGCACCAACCTCGCTGAATATTTGGAAAAAGGCGTGGTGAAATAGCAACATATATCTCTCAATCTCAAACTCCCCATGCCAATCCCTCAATTGTCATGGGGAGTTTTTTTTACACCAATCCCGTCGATTTCACCAGCAACACGCACAGCAACAGCGGCACGACGTACCTAATCATCACGGCATAAAGCTTGCGGCGCATGAATCGTTCGCCGTTGGCGGTGAGCTCGTCAACTATCGAATCCGGCGTCGCCACCCACCCTATCAAAATGCACGTGCCAATTTCGAGGACGGGCATCATAATATTGTTGCTGACGTAATCAAGCAAGTCCAACACCTGCGCCTTGACGCCATTGGGCATATTGACCTCAAAATAAAAAACATTGTAACCGAGGCAAACCACCACTGCCACAGCCACTATCGCCGCAAAAGACAGCCACGTGCACCTGCGCCGCGAGATTTGATACTTGTCCATATAACTCGACACAACAGCCTCAAGCATTCCCACCGAACTCGTCAACGCCGCAAATACCACCATCACGAAAAAAATGATGCCAACCACGCCGCCAGCCATTCCAATAGAATCAAAAACCTTGGGCAAATTGACAAACATAAGCCCCGGTCCCGACGACTCCAATCCCTCGTAACCGCTGAACACATAAACAGCTGGTATCACCATAAAGCCCGCCAAAAACGCTACCAAAGTATCAAAAAATTCAATTCTGTTGATGCCCTGCACGAGATTTTCGTCCTTTCTTACATACGACCCATACGAAACCATAATGCCCGCCGCAAGGCTCAGACTATAAAACAATTGCCCCATTGCGTCGAGAAAAGTAACCCACAATTTTTCAAGCGTCAACCCCGAAAAATCCGGCACTGCAAACACCTTGAGACCATCCAACCCGGTGCGTGTATTACCATCGGCATCTGTATGGCTAAGCGTCAACGAAAATATCGCAATGCCAATTATCATAAGAAACAAAAGCGGCATGATAGTCTTGGAAAATTTTTCGATGCCACTATTGACACCACGGCTCACAATCAGAGCGGTAATGCACATAAAAACAAGCATATACACCAATGGCTCGTATTGAGAGGAAATAAAATTGCCAAAATAGCCGTCAGCCACGGTATCCTGTCCGCCGCCAGTCAAGAAGGCGACGGCATACTTCATCACCCAGCCACCCACAACGCAATAATACGACAGCAAAATCGCCGGAATAAGGCACGCCACCGTCCCCAAATGCTTGAACGACGGATGCAAGGCCTTGTATGCAAAGAGTGCGCACTTTTGAGTACGGCGTCCTATGGCTATCTCAGTTGTTAACAGTGTGAATCCAAATGTAACTGCAAGCACTAAATACACAAGCAGAAAGAGACCTCCGCCGTCCTTAGCCGCCAGATACGGAAACCTCCATATATTGCCCAATCCAACCGCGCAGCCCGCCGCCGTAAGCACAAAACCAAGCTGCCCGCTGAAAGAATTTCTTGATGTCATAATCGTTTGAACCTTTTACCCTTTTCGGAAAACAAATGTACGGAAAAGAAAACTGACAGGCAAATTTTTTTTTGCAATTTCAATCTTTGTGTTATCTTTGCGTCATCAAACATTTAACTAAAAATATCATTATGAACATCAACGTACAAAACATCTGGGACAAACTCGTGGATCTGTCCCTCTCCTACGGTCCGAAACTCCTGCTGGCAATCATCGTGCTTATAGCGGGCTTTTGGATCATCAAAAAACTTCTGCGCCTCACCGACAAACTCATGGAAAAACGCAACGTGGAACTATCGCTGCGCAACTTCCTCAAGACGCTCATCAACATCATCCTCAAGGTGTTGCTGCTCATCTCCGTACTCCAAATGGCAGGCGTGGAGACCACATCATTCATTGCAATGCTCGGCGCGGCAGGTCTTGCAATCGGCATGGCGTTGCAGGGTTCGCTGTCCAACTTTGCGGGCGGAGTGCTGATACTCCTCTTCAAACCCTACAAAGTGGGCGACCTCATCGAAGCGCAGGGATACACCGGTGTTGTTGAAGACATACAAATATTCTCCACCAAACTCACAACCGCACAGGGTCTCACAATCATAATCCCAAATAGTTCGCTCAGCAACGGCAACATCGTAAACCACAATGCAATAGGCCGCAAGAGAGTGGACATCGAATTTGGCATCGACTACTCCGCCGACATCGACCTCGCCAAAAAAGTGCTCACGGAAGTGGCAATGTCAGCCCCCGGCGCACTCAAAGACCCCGCCCCTTCCTGCGTGGTATCGGCTCTCGGCGACAATTCGGTAAGCATCAAACAATGCACATACTGCGACCCCAAAGACTATTGGGCTGTATATTTCCACAATATGGAAAACGGCAAAAAACAACTCGAAAAAGCCGGCGTCAACATTCCGTTCCCGCAGCTCGAAGTCAAATTGAAGCAATAGACAAGTGATTGAAGTGATTGAAGTAATTGAAGTGATTGACGACGTTAACAAATTATTACACAAACATTAACAAATCATAAAAACAAAAAAATCACGAAACATTTTTTTGTATCATGCGTTAAATGCTGTGGAAAAGGTGGAGTATGCACCCACTTTTTTCCACAGCATTTATAGTTAAATTTTATGTCTAATCAAAAACGACTATGAGACAGCTAAAAATCACAAAGTCAATCACCAACCGCGAGAGCGCGTCTCTCGATAAGTACCTGCAGGAAATCGGCAAATACGAACTGATTTCCGTCGAAGAAGAGGTAGAGTTGGCGCAGAGAATCAGAAGAGGCGACCAGTCGGCAATTGAGAAACTCACGAGGGCAAACCTCCGTTTCGTTGTTTCCGTTGCAAAACAGTATCAGAATCAAGGCCTCAGTCTGCCCGACCTCATCAACGAAGGCAACTTGGGATTGATCAAAGCTGCAGAGAAGTTCGACGAGACCAGAGGTTTCAAGTTCATCTCCTACGCCGTGTGGTGGATTCGCCAGTCGATTATGCAGGCCATCAACGAGCAGTCGCGTATAGTACGTCTCCCCCTCAATCAGGTAAGCTCGCTCAGCAAGTACAACAAGGCAGTGTCCGACTTCGAGCAGCAGCACCAGCGCAAACCGTCGCCGGAGGAGCTCAGCGCGATTCTCGACCTTCCGCAAGAGAAGGTGGTTGACACTATGAGAGTGTCGGGCAAGCATGTCAGCGTGGACGCACCATTCGTGCAGGGCGAGGAAAACAGCCTCCTCGATGTCCTCGAGAACACCGACTCTCAAGTCGCCGACGGCAACCTGATGAACGAATCGCTCAGCAAGGAGATAGAGCGCGCCTTCTCCACCCTCACGGAAAGGGAAAGGTCGATCCTCAAGTACTCCTTCGGCATCGGATGCCAGGAACTCAGCCTCGAAGAAATCGGCGACCAGTACGGTCTCACTCGTGAGCGCGTGCGCCAGATCCGCGAAAAAGCGATCAGGAGGTTGCGCAATACTTCAAGGAGCACGCTCCTGAAGGCGTACCTCTAAAATCTTCTGACATACAACATTTTGCAAGGATGGCAGGCAGCCGAGTGCTGTTGTAGCCATCCTTTTTTTATATGACACGAGCAAAACTTTTTTCGATGTTTTGTAAAATTATTTTTCCATTTTGACATACTAAGGCAAGGATTTTGATGTAAACGATAGCAAACAACAAAAAACAATAGACCATGAACCAAGGCAACGATACAGCAAACAAGGACTTCCTTACCGAGCTAATGAGATCAACCGGCAAGGAAGACCTCAACTACATATACAGAGGCGAATTTACGCAAAACCTGCAACAGCACATCCTGTCTCTTGCCGAAAAGAACATCGACAGAGAGAAAATCTCCGGCAAAATCAAGAAGCGCGTGTTCCACATCATGGTGGAAAGCATACAAAACATCTCGCGCCACGGGGACAACAAGGACAACGACAACCAGGAAAACTCCGCCATGTTCTCTATCCAAAAGGAAAAAAACTGGTACTACATCACCACCAGCAACATCATAGAAAACTCAAAAGTGGACTCCCTGCGCTCCAAGCTCGACCGAATCAACAGCATGGACCAAGCTGACCTCGACAAATTTTACCGCGAAGTGCTCGGCAACGGTCAACTATCGCAGAAGGGCGGCGCCGGCCTCGGTCTCATCGAGATGGTGCGCAAATCGGGCAACAAGCTCAGCTACGACATAGAGAAAATCAACGACGAACACTCGTTTTTCTACCTCCACAGCAACATCAACACCACAACGCTCGAAGAAGCGTCCAAGCTCGTGGACAAAGAGTCGATATTCTCGCTCAACTATATGGTGAAACTCCACAACTTCATCCTGAGCAACTCGATACTCCTGATATACAGCGCGATATTCGACCAGGACAGCCTCCTGAGCCTCGTGTCGATAATGAAAAACAGAATAGACAACACAGCCAGCACCAAGAAAAAAATAGTGAGCCTCATGGTGGAAATGCTGCAAAACATCATTCACCACGGCGACAAGGACATCAACGGTTGCAAAGGCTCGCAAGGCATATTCTACATATCGGAGAAAAACCACAAATACTACCTGACTACCATCAACTACATCGACAACGACAAGATACCACCCCTGAAAGAAAAAATCGACTACATCAACGGGCTCGATGACAAGGGGCGCGAACAATTCTACAATTCGAGGTTATTCGACTTCAAATCGTGCACCAACAAGGAATCGGGTCTCGGCCTCATCGAAATGCGCCAAAAAAGCAAAAACCCGATTGAATACGATTTCACGACGATAGACGACAAATACTCGCTGTTCAAAATATCTACAAGCATCAACTTGTAACCCCAAAAAGGAATGTATGGCAACATCTACATACCAAGAAGAGAAGACACACCCGAAGTGATACTGGACGCCACAGAAAAAAAATTCAGCATCATGGGAATGTCAATGCCGGAAGACTCACTCACATTCTACCGCCCCATAATCCTATGGCTCGAAAATTATGTGCAGCGGCCTTTCGACAGCCTCTGTCTTGACATCAAGTTGCTGTACTACAACACCGCCAGCGCAAAGGAAATAGCCAGGCTACTCGCCACGCTCTACGCCTGCGAACAGCACGACAAAATCACTGTGAGATGGTTTTACGACCAGCACGACCCGGAAAATTTGGACAACTGCAAGCGTTACGAACTGATACCGCTCCAATACGAATACTACGCCTTCGACTTCTCATCAATAGAGGAATCCTACGAGCCAGAAGGCACATACCACATCATTTCGTAAGGACGTTGCTCGTCAACGCTCCGCCCTCCATACCATCAGTCTGTTGTCGCCTATTTTTGGGGTGTCAACTACTTGACCACCGCACAAATCCGCCGCCCGCGTCCCATTGACAAGCATCACCGGCGATACAAATATCCTCGCCTCATCCCACAGACCGGCATCCACAAACATTTGGTGCGTACTCGCGCCGCCCTCTACAATCAGGCTCTGCACCTTCATTTCATACAACGCGCTCAATACCTGCGCCGAGACATCGCCCCGCTCAAAATCGATTTTAACAACCGTAACGCCCGACAAATCCGCCTCCACATCCTTGCTCGTGAATACCACCGTCCGCGCCGCACCGTCATACAATTTCAAATCATTCGGCAACTTCAATTCCCTGTCCAGCACCACACGCAGCGGATTTTTGCCCGCCCAAAGCCGATTGGTAAGGCTCGGATTGTCGCGTAATGCTGTATTATAACCCACCAAAATTGCGTCCTCCTCGCTGCGCCATTTGTGATTGAGTATTTCGGTCTGATGGTTGGAAATCCTGACAGGCTTGCAATCCTTGTCAATGTAGCCGTCGATGCTCTGCGCCCACTTCAATATCACATACGGACGCTTCAAATTGACGCTCGTAAAAAACCGCCGGTTCAATTCCTGACATTCCTTCTCCAACACGCCGACCACGACCTCAACGCCCGCAGCCCGCAGTTTTTGGATGCCCTTGCCATCTACCTTGCTGAAAGGGTCGAGACAGCCGACATACACTTTCTTTATTTTTTTTTTGATAATCAAATCGGCGCACGGCGGCGTCTTGCCAAAATGTGCGCACGGCTCGAGGCTCACATAAATTTCGGATTCTTTTAATAATTCTTGGTTTTTCACCGAATTGATGGCATTGACCTCGGCATGAGCCTCACCACACTTTCGATGGTACCCCTCGCCAATTATCTTGCCATCGTGCACCACCACCGCCCCAACCATCGGGTTGGTACTCACATTGCCCGCACCAAGTTTTGCCAATTCGATGCAGCGGGACATTATTTGTTCTTGAAAAGACATAATATTTTATTTTAATCTTCAACACTCACGCAAAATTACAACATTTTTTGGAAAATATTAAACATTTTTTTATTTTTGCGACAACTTAATCATTCAAAAAAAATAATTATGAAAAACAACAAATTCTCCTTACACCTCACATTTCTCCTGATGCTATTTTTAGTGTCAGGAGTCGCCACCGCCCAGACCAGCAACATCGTCTATTCGGATGGCAACGTCAGCATCGTACAGCAGACAGACGGCTGGCAAGTAATGCATTTCAAAAAGGTCGTGGCACACGGCGACGGAATCATTGACACACAAAACCTTCCGCCGGCGTTCAAGGACTTCCTCGACCACTACGCCCGAAAGAGCAAAAGCAGTCGCACCCTGCGTTCCAAGGCAACGTCTTACACCTACGGCCCGCTTGTAGAGACCCAATGGAACCAAACAACACCATTCAACGACCAATTCCCGTTGATAGACGACCAACACGCCCTCACTGGATGCACATCGATATCCTCGGCTCAGGTAATGAACTACTACGGATACTGCAACCCATTCAGCGTATCAGGTTCAATGTCAATCTACAACTACAACAAAATCGAATCGGAGTACATTTCCAACGTATCCAAACAAGGCAACATCATCAACTACGACTACGCCTACAACTGCACACCAAACTTCAACAACTTGGACGACAACGAACTCGCAAAATTTATACTCGGAATCGCCTTCGCCCAAAAAGCCACATTAGGTGTTTCGGAGACATCCACCAACAGTTACTATCAACAACTCGCTTTCACTGAATTATACGGCTATACAGCCGAAAGATACGACATATCTTCGCTCGACGACCGCTCGCTCATAGCCGACGCCATTAGGAGAGGACAACCCGTTATCATCGACGGACAATCGTCAACCGGCGGACACTCTTTCATTATTGACGGCTACGACGGCACTTTTTACCATATCAATTATGGCTGGGGCGGACACAACGACGGCTGGTTCGCTTACACCGACTACCCAATAGGAATGGGCATCACTCTCGTACAACCCAACGTCCCCAACTCAACATTCATGCAATCAAAACCGACGTACTTGCACATCACTGGCAACGGCATCGACCATAAAATCACAATGCAGCAATCCTCTCCGGACGGCCTCTTGTACGTAACAACAATCCCCGCAGACCTCTCTGCCGGCGAATACGAATTTTGGTTTGAATATCCAGACGGCACCACTATCGCACCATACACAACATCCACCATCGACCTCCAACAAAAATACAATCACCACGGATGCTATTCCACTACGCCATCAAAATTCTACATCGACAATGCATATAACATCACCTTCTCCCACAACGTGGCAAAGGGAGAAATCTCTATCGACATAGCCGACCAGCAACTATCGGTATCGGGCAAAGTAGTGGACGAAAACGGACAGCCTATCGCCGGCGCATACATCTCCACTCAAAAACAAACGCCACGCCCCACCGTCATATCCGAAAATACCAACCCGCAATGGGGCGGCGTTACTGCCGTGCCGCCTGTCAACTTTGTACCAACCCAAAAATACCTCACGCAAATCGACATCCTTATGTTCTGCGGCAGAGGCACCCCCAAAAGCGACGCTGTACTTACCCTCAGCAACAAGGAACGCAAAACAATTTGGCAATACACCGTCCCAAACTCCCAACTCCGTATCGACGTATGGAAACAAGTGATACTTGACAATCCCATTGCTCTCACTCCGGGCGACAATTATTACCTGTCGATTGCTACGCCAGGCAACGACAACGAAAACTTCTGGTTCATAGCCTGCGACGAACAACATAATTGGATATACCACATTCGGGGTACAGACCAATTATACAGCATCTCAGACCAGGACGGCAAATACTCCGTAAACATAGATAAATTTTACGACGGACCACTCTACGCCATCGACAGCAAAAAAACCTTTGAGCCAATCAACATCAACAACCTCACCGACAACCTTACCAACCAAAACTTCCAAGGACTGAGCAAACTGGTGAACATATCAGGCAAAGTGCTCACCGAAGATGGACAAGGCGTACCCGGCACTACGATATCAATGTCAGACGCCAAGCCCCAGCATGAAGCCTTCAACAAAAACGACGACAGGACATACAACAATTTTATGCTATTCCATCCATACAAAATCGAATTTGTGCCGGCAAAAAAATATCTCACACAAATAGATTTTGCCGTCGCCAAGGAAGGTTCGCCCGAAAATATCCTATTCGACATCAAGGATGAAGACGGACACATTATATGGAATCTCGACCTCCCGGATTCCAAAATCAACGACTACGAGTGGACATCCATCTCGCTCGACGATTGGCTCGAAGTAACACCGGGCAAAACATACACCCTCACCCTCACCACGGGCGCCAACAACGATTACGACAACAGATACTTCTATTACAAAGCATCCGACCAAAAAATTGTATATCGCATTTGGAGCACAGACGAATTTTTTGCCAACACCGACAATGATGGCAACTACACCATAAAAGCGGAGCGTTATTCAGCTGGCAAATTGTACGCCTTCAACGACAATTACATAATCGAGCCTCTTACCATCGAAAACGCCAAACAATCCTTGCAAAACCAAAACTTTGCCGCGCTCAACAAAGATGTAACAATATCGGGCAAAGTGACGGACAAGCACGGCAATTCGATCCAAGGTGCATACGTTTCGCTTACAGAAACCGCTCCGCAATCCGCCATCGAAAAAGAATCAGAATCGACCGGAAGTTGTTATTATTCGAGTTATTTCAACAACGAATATTACACCACCCAAGCCATCCAACTCCAAAAGAAATACATCACGGCAGTAGAATTTAATACCTATGCGTATGGCTCACCGAGCGATTTGACGGTTGCAATTTTAGACAAGAATCGCAACGCCATTTGGCAAAAGACCTACACCAGAACCGAAATCAACAACGACGGCTGGACAAAGGCAGAACTTGAAAATGCGTTGGAGATTATGTCCAGCGAAGATTATTATCTTGGGCTTTGGAATACCAACAACGACTACAACAATATGTACCTCTTCTACTGTGATGCGAATAACAACATGCCCTACCACGTCTATACTTCCAACGACCGCTATGTAAAGACCGACAACGATGGTCGTTACGCGATTAAAGTAGAGCGTTATTCATCGGGCAAGTTGTATGCGCACGATGGTGACAAGGATTTCAATGCTGTGGATTACAACAAGATAGCTGACAAGATTAGCGGACAAGATTTCCAAGAAATCAACAACGAAGTTCTACCGATTTCCATCGAAATTGCAACTTTGCCGTCGAAACTCACTTACATCGTTGGCAACACTCTCGACATAAACGGCGGTTTCATCACCGTTAATTACAACAACAATACCACCGAAAAAATCGCTATTTCTGACGCTATGGTTTCAGGTTTTGACAACTCAAAAATCGGTACTCAGACCTTGACAGTGGAATATTTGGGATTAAAAACTACGTTTGATGTTACCGTTAATGACAAGACTGCAACATCAATTGAAATTGCAACTTTGCCATCAAAACTCACTTACATCGTCGGCAACTCTCTCGACATCAACGGCGGTTTCATTACCGTTAATTATAACAACAACACCACCGAAAAGGTCGCAATTTCTGACGCTATGGTTTCAGGTTTTGACAACTCAAAAATCGGTACTCAGACCTTAACCGTGGAATATTTGGGATTGCAGACGACATTTGATGTAACAGTTAATGACAAAACTGCAACGTCCATCGAAATTGCAACTTTGCCATCGAAACTCACTTACATCGTTGGCAATACTCTCGACATAAACGGCGGTTTCATCACCGTTAATTACAACAACAATACCACCGAAAAGGTCGCAATTTCTAACGCTATGGTTTCAGGTTTTGACAATACCAAAATCGGCGCACAAACTTTGACCGTGGAGTATTTGGGATTGAAAACGACGTTTGATATTACCGTTAATGACAAGACTGCAACATCCATCGAAATTGCAACTTTGCCATCGAAACTCACTTACATCGTTGGCAACACTCTCGACATCAACGGCGGTTTCATCACCGTTGATTATAACAACAATACCACCGAAAAAGTCGCAATTTCTGACGCTATGGTTTCAGGTTTTGACAATACCAAAATCGGCGCACAGACTTTGACCGTGGAATATTTGGGATTGCAGACGACATTTGATGTAACAGTTAATGACAAAACTGCAACGTCCATCGAAATTGCAACTTTGCCGTCGAAACTCACTTACATCGTCGGCAACACCCTCGACATCAATGGCGGTTTCATCACCGTTAATTACAACAACAATACCACCGAAAA
>ODAI012923596.1_pt1 | contig 25479 bp, 22 predicted proteins | sample 1539321 | NCBI WGS metagenome assembly ODAI01 (sample SAMN02144231, study PRJEB22623) | gut metagenome | biome: sheep rumen | host: Ovis aries | place: New Zealand
AACAACAAAGAGCTTCCAGGCGGATTCATGTGGCCAGGCTACGGCGACAACTCACGCGTTCTCGCATGGATTTTCGACCGCTGCGACGGAAAAGACAACTATGTTGACACACCAATCGGCTTCATGCCAAAAGACGGCGCAATCAACACAGATGGCTTGCCAGAGTACTACAAAAAGACTCTTCCAGAGATCACAAAAGTTGACAAGGAAGGCTGGTTGAAGGAAGTCAAAGACATCCGCGAAAACCACTATCCAAAATTCGGCAAACACTTGCCAAAAGAATTGTCTGACTGCTTGGACGACTTGGAAAAGCGCTTGAACAAAGCATAAAACTCACAGAGCTTAGGAGCGCACAGAGAGCGTAATGAACAGGAACGATTTTCCTAATTCTGAAAGCTCTCTGTGAACTCTGTGTTCTCCGTGAGGAATTTAGAATACCCGCTCTGAGATTTTCTTGGGGTGGGATTTTTTTTGCGTCAAAGCACCCGCATCTATAAAAACAATCTGCGTTCATCTGCGTGCATCCGCGTCTAATTTTATGCTAATATTTTTCCGATAATTTATTTATGATTAAGACTTTTGAGATTGATTTAGATGACGCTTTGGTTGAGAATGCCAGCGAGATTTTTGAGGCTCTTGGCACTGACATCGATACTGCGATAAAAATGTTTTTGACTCAGGCGACTCTCCGTCAGGGATTTCCTTTTGAGGTGGCGATTCCCCAGGAAAGTGAGAACGATTCCCTTCATGACGGCGTTTCCGAGGAAGAGGAGGATGCGCTGGCTACGGCGACTGAAACTCCTGTTGAGGCAAGTCCGGTTCCGCCTGTTTCACCTGAGATTGCGGCCCGCGTTGCTGCCAATGAGGCTCTTGTCGCTCAAATGCGTGAAGAAATCGGAGACAAAGACCTTACTCCTGAGTTTGACGAGGGTGAGGAAGAGAAAATTCAGAATGCAGAATGCGAAATGCATAATGATTCTGAGAGTGCATCTCCTGTAGAAGCGGAAGTTGCTTCTGAATCGGACGAGATGCCTTCCGAGCCAGAAAAATCTCCCGTGACCGAGCCTGCTTCAGAGCTTGTAGACGAAGATGAAGAAGAGGACGAGACTACGCCCGACAATCTCTTTGACGCATGGGATGTGGGCGAGGAAGAGGACATCGGCTGCCGATAGAGTCTTCTAAAAAATGACAGTGCAGCTGATGGGCAGGTGGTCGGAATAGCCCTTGCCGTTCCATAACTGGTAGCGTTTGGGATGACCGTCTTCGTAAGCCCATTCACCGGAGCATTCCGCCTTAAAGTCTGTGAGTCTTATATTTCCAGCGGCGAAAAAATGGTCGATTCGTTCCCAGAAGTTTTTGTACCAGTAACTGCCTTGTGTAACACAATTACCGTCTTCTAAAATCCACGGAGAGTAGACGGCAAATTTCTCTTCTCCGTGAAGCATTATGTTTGTTTTTCTTTCCCCGTTCTGACTGTCTTGTGCATCTGACTCTGAAATATCAAATTCCCAAATATCTTTGTTAAAATCCCCCAGTGCCAGCACGGCCTTATCTTTTCCCTTTACCTTTTGCATCAAGCGTACAAGAAGCTTTTCCTGCCGTTTTCTCCAGATTTCAGATTCTTCCGCGCCTCCGCTTTTACTTTTCCAGTGGTTTACGAAAAGCGTGAGTTTGCTTTTATTTTTTGTCAGCGAGAATTGTATAATCGGACGCATGGATGGCTGTTTTTTACCGTTACGAAAATCAATTGTATGAACGGAAATCCCTTCTAGGGAATAGCGGGAAAGAATCGCACAGCCAATCGATGAGCCCTCAGTTTTGGCAAAAAATCCATGGGTGTAGAGTTTCGCAAAATCGAAAGTACCCGAAAGCCTGTTCGCTATATCCTGAATCTGCTCTTCTTTTTCGAGTTCTTCCATGACGAACAGATCCGCATCCAGTTCTTTGATGACCGAAGCCAGCCTGTCCAGCCGCTCTTCATATCTTTCCTTGCTCCAGCCACTTTTTTCATTCCTGTATTCGCTGTACTCGTTCCCATCGAAGGAAGCGTCGAAAAATGTCTGAAGGTTCCAGTTTACTACTTTTAAGCTTTCTTTGCCGGAATTTTCTTTTTGCGAAGTTCCGCAGGAAAAAAATAGAAAAACAAAAGAAAGTGCGAGAATTTGTAGGCGGCAAGCCAGCCTTAAAAACGGAGATTTTAGTTTTATTTTGTTCATGCCTATATATAGGTGAAAAAAGTGCGTTTTTGGTAATGAAAAGCATAAAAAAAACACAAAAATCTTCAAAAATGTATGTTTTCAGGTTATAATATGGCTTATGAAAGGGAAGATTCAGATTTCAATTCTTTCAATAAAGCTTTTGGTAAGCGCCGTTTTATTTGGACTCGCAATGTGTGTTATCAACAGTTTTATCAGCTACCGTGAATTTAAAAGGCAAGTTGAAAGTATGTATTCGAAGGTTACGAGTCAGTTCGCTGAAACCGCTATTTCTTACATTGATGCAGACAGAATCTTCATTTGGCTTACAGAGGGCCCCGACAAATATTGGGATTCCATGAATGCCCGTTTGAACGAACTTACGGAAACAGCCCAACTCGCCTATATTTATCTTACTGTTGTTTCTGCTGATTACAAATCGCGGACTTATGTTTTTGACACTGTAAACAGTCTTGTTTTAAATGATCCTTTCCCGCTGGGATATGTAGAATCCTTGGAGCGCAAAACTCCTGATTATATCGAAGATTTACAGCGTATTTTTGATGAAGGCGCTTCTCAGAGTTATTTCTCATATAAAAAAAATGGTGGTCATGTCACAACTTCAATACCTGTGCGTGATTTTACGGGAACGGTAATAGCCGTCATGAGCGTAGTAAAACCAATGAATGAAATTGCCGAGTACAAGGCGAATTATCTCCGGGTATTGCTTTTTGCAGCTCTCGGATTTACGGCCTTCTTCCTCGTCTTGTACACTTTTTCTTTAATCCGCGGGCTTGTACAGCCTCTTATGTTCATTATCGATGAAACATCTCACTTTGCGGAGCATCACGGTGAACTGACTGGCCTGCTCAAAAAAATCAAAAATCATGATGAATTGGGGTTACTGGCAAAATCAGTTGAAAAAATGAGCATCGACATGAACCAGTATATTTCCGAACTTACCAGTGCGACCGCCGAAAAAGAAAGGCTTGGCGCAGAATTAAATGTCGCGACTAAAATTCAGGCTGAAATGCTTCCCCGTGTTTTTCCTCCTTATGAAAATCATCCTGAAATCGAATTGTTTGCCAGCATGACGCCTGCCAAAGAAGTTGGCGGAGATTTCTATGATTTCTTTATGATTGATGACAGGCATTTTGCCCTTACAGTTGCCGATGTTTCAGGAAAGGGAGTTCCGGCCGCTCTGTTCATGGTCATTGCGAAAACTTTGCTCAAGGATGCTTCATTCCGTTATTCTTTACCGAGTGAAATATTTACCCATGTGAACGATATTCTTTGCGAAGGAAACGAATCTGGTATGTTCGTAACTTGCTGGCTCGGAATCCTTGATGTGAACACAGGTAAACTTGTTTTTGCAAATGCCGGGCACACATCGCCTGTTCTGTGCAAAAACGGAAGCGTCTCATATCTTGAATCAAAACCTAACCTGATGCTTGCGGCGATGCCTGATATGGTGTATATGGATCATGAGATTGTCATTTCTAAGGGTGACAGGCTTTTCTTATATACAGATGGCGTAACAGAGGCCGCCGATAAAAACGAAAATTTGTACGGCGAAGAGCGTTTGCTCAACAAGATGAAAAATCTTAAGTCGGAAAATCCACGGGATGTGCTTGATGAAGTGCGCTCTGATATCGATGCTTTCGTTCAAGGCGCGCCACAGTTTGATGATTTAACTATGCTTGCGATGATTTACAAGGGGAAATAGGAATCAAAAATGAAAGAACTGAAAATTAAAGCTGAAGATGCACAGATGAACACCGTAAATGATTTTATTCATTCTTGTTTGCCTGATAACTGCAATGAAATCATTTTTAATAAAATTGATTTGGCAGTGGAAGAAATTTTCGTGAACATTGCGCATTATGCCTACAATCCTGGTGAGGGGGATGCTTGGATTTCAGTCTCTTTTGACGAAGAAGACCGTGTTCTGACAATAATTTTTAAAGATAATGGCAAGGAATTTAATCCAATTGCAAAGGAAGACCCGGATGTCACGCTTTCTGCAGAAGAGCGCGAAATCGGAGGCTTAGGTATTTTTTTAACGAAGAAATTCATGGACTCCGTGAATTATGAATACAAGGATAATCAGAATATATTAACCATAAGAAAGAAGATTGTTTAGAATCCGAAATGCCGGGCGTTGCGGGGAGAGATGGGAAAAATCCCGCAGAGTGGGGGAGCGACCAACGGAGTGGGCGCTAGGGGAGAGACTTCTCCCCTTTTTTTATTCAATTGAAAGAATTGAGTCCATGCCAGTCGCACTTAAAACCTGACGGCAGAAATCTGATGGTTGCCGGAGAATCATTTTACCACCTGTTGGAAGCATGATTTTGTGAGCTAACAAAATCACTCGAAGGCCCGCGCTTGATACATATTCAACGGCAGAGAGATTTAAAAAAAGAGTCTGCTTTGATGGTTCAATTTGCTTGAGAACGGCTTCAAGTTGCGGGGCTGTTGTTGTGTCGAGCCGGCCGCTTACGACCAATTCGATTCCTTCTGGTACTTTGTTTTCAGTGATAGTCATAAAATCATTTTCCTATTTTTTTTAATAAAATACAATATCAAAAATTAAATTTGTGTGCTTATATCGCTCCGGCAAATTCTGAATCCAAGGCTGCTGCTCTTTCCGCTTGGGATACTTCCGCTACGGTAAAAAACCGTGCACTGATCCGCGTCATCAAGCCAGCATCCACCTCGTTTTGCGTGCATTGTTCCGATTGAGGGACCTCGTGGGTTTACTTGTAGTGTAGTCGGAAGCCGAGGCTCATAGTAATCCCAGCACCATTCGGTGACATTTCCGCACATGTCGAAAAGACCGAGAGAGTTAGGTTTTTTGAGTCCGACTACATGGGTCGTGATATCGCTGTTTTCTCCGTACCATGCGACTTGGTTTATGTCGCTTCCTCCTGCATAGCGATAGGGCGAACCGTCTTTTCCTCCGCGAGCGGCGTATTCCCATTCTGCTTCGGTGAGCAGACGGTAGCCGTTGGCCGCAAAGTTACAGGTGATTCGCTTCCAGACTGGACTGTTTGCATCGAATGAGCTCAAGTCATACTGTGTGCCGATGCTGTAACATGGAGTGAGACCTTGAATTGAACTGAGTGTATTGCAGTAAATGAGGGCTTCGCACCAGTTTACCATTTCGACTGGGCGGTCTTCACCCTGTAGCTTCGATGGGTTTTTGCCTATTACATACATGTATTGTTTTTGCGTGATAGGTGTTTCAGAGACATAAAAACTTGAGAGCTTTGCCTGAAATTCCCCAGTGAGGCTTCCCATGAGAAAATCACCGCCTTTGACGGGAACTAGTTTCGGAATTGTATCGTTTGATGATTGAGAGATTTCTTGAAGTGTTCCGCTTGTAGGAGCGTCTTTTATGACACGGACGGCTTTGCCGCATTGAGAGCAGAATTTATCGATTGCGCTTAGAGAGGCTCCGCAGTTTGTGCATGAGCGACATACTTTGAGAGAACCTACAGGAAAACCGCAGTTACTGCAAAAGTTTGCCTCGTCAGGAAGTTCTGTGTTGCATTTGATACAATTTAACATGTTTTATCTCCCATTTCAGCTATCAATTATAGCACAAATATTAAAAAAGTATATAATCGAATTCATATTATGAAAAAGATTTCGCCTCCCTCTAGGAAAAGGCTTCTTATCTTAGAAAAAATCCTCTCCCAAAGTGCGAAAAAACGCATCACTTCTGTGGAATTAAGCGATTTGACTGGCTGGGGAGAGGCTACGATTCGTCGGGATATTTCAAATTTGGAATTGCACAAGGGAGTCTCAAACGGTTATGAAGTGAGTGTTTTGGGGGAGACGATTCGTAAGACTTTTCAGATCGAGGGAGCTGATTCAGAAAAACACCGTTGCTGCATCGTGGGATTGGGAAAGCTGGGAGAGGCTTTGCTTGAGTCTTCTGTTTTTGAGGGAAGTCCTTTTGAGCTTGTGGCAGGCTTTGACACCAATGTGAATAAAATCGAAATCATGAAATCCTCTGTTCCGCTTTTTGCCACCCTGGATTTGGAAAGCAAAATCCGCTCGCTGAAAATTGAATATGCCGTTCTTGCCGTGCCTGATGAAAAGGCCCAGTTTATGGCAGACCGCCTTGTCTCATACGGGATTAAAGGAATCGTAAATTACACGAATATTATCCTGCATCTTTCCAAAAATGTGCTTGTGGAGAATGTGAACACGGCCTTTATCCTGACGGGTATGATTGCTAAGTAATATCGTGAAAAATTTCACAGTAAATCAGCCTAAATTCCCCCTTTTCATTGACCAAGATTTCTGAAAGGAATAAAATCCATGCCATAAATTCTGTGAATATTTTCACGCTATGGAGAAAAAAATGGCTAGAGTCTACAATTTCAGTGCAGGGCCAAGCTGCCTGCCGGAAGAAGTTTTGAATGAATGTGCGGCAGAAATGCTTGATTATAAAGGAACGGGTCAGTCCGTAATGGAAATGAGCCACCGCTCAAAGGCTTACGAGCCAATCATCGAGGACGCTGAGGCTATGGTCCGCAAATTGATGAATGTTCCTGAGAACTACAAGGTTCTTTTTGTTCAGGGCGGCGGAAGCACACAGTTCGCAATGGTTGCTCAGAATTTGGGCATCAAAAACAAAAAAGCCGCTTACATCGAGACTGGTGTTTGGGCAAAGAAAGCTGCCGCAGAGGCAAAAAAGCTTGGAATCGCCGTTGATGTAATCGCTTCTTCAAAAGACAAGAATTATTCTTACATCCCGCGCGTCGAGAAAGTGACGGGCGACTACGACTATGTTTACATCTGCTTCAACAACACAATCATGGGAACTCACTACGAGTACATCCCTGAGACCGGCGACATTCCACTGGTTGCAGATATTTCTTCATGCGTTTTGAGCGAACCTCTTGATGTCTCAAAATTCGGTCTTCTTTTCGCAGGCGCACAGAAAAACCTGGCCCCGGCTGGCGTTACTTTGGTAATCGTCCGCGAAGACTTGATTCCTGAAGTTGACGCTTGTCTTCCAGGAACTCCGACAATGCTCGCTTACAAAACACACGCTGACAATGGCAGCATGTACAATACACCGCCATGCTACACAATCTATGTTCTTGGAAAAGTCCTTCACTGGATTGAAAAGAACGGCGGAGCTGAAGGTATGCTCAAACGAAACAAGGAAAAGGCTGATTATCTCTACAACTTCCTTGATTCAAGCGATTTCTACCATGCCACAACTGAGAAGGGAAGCCGCTCTTTGATGAATGTTCCTTTCCTTACAAAATACTCAACTGGAGCAACAGACGAAGCTTCTGTCGCAAAAGAAAAGGAAATCAACGACAAGTTCGTTAAGGAAGCCGCCGCAGCTGGCCTCGTAAACCTCAAAGGACACCGCCTGGTTGGTGGTATGCGAGCAAGCATTTACAACGCAATGACTCTCGACGGAGTTAAAGCATTGGTGGACTTTATGAAGAAATTCGCCGAGGCAAATAAATAATTAGACGCGGATAAACGCAGATAGACGCGGATTTATATTTTATCTGTGTTAATCTGCGTGCATCTGCGTCGAAAAAAAATGGAGAAAAATATGTATAAGATTCAGACTTTAAATAAAATCAGTGCTATTGGCTTGGAGAATTTTCCTCGCGATACTTATGAGATTGCTACGGACATCAATAACCCGGACGCTATTCTTGTCCGCTCTGCAGAGATGCATGGAATGGACTTGGGTGAGAGCGTAAAGGCCGTTGCCCGTGCAGGTGCCGGCGTAAATAACATTCCTTGCGATGAGCTGGCTGCAAAGGGCGTCGTTGTTTTCAATACACCGGGCGCAAACGCAAACGCAGTAAAAGAACTTGTAATCCTTGGTCTTTTGCTTTCAAGCCGACCGGCAGTTGCCGCAAACAAATGGGTGGCTGGCCTTGCCGGAAAGGGCGATGAAATCCCTGCCTTGGCAGAAAAAGGCAAATCTCAGTTCGTGGGCCCGGAGCTTAAAGGAAAGACCCTCGGCGTTATCGGTCTTGGCGCAATCGGTGCAATGGTCGCTAACACGGCAATCGCCTTGGGAATGAGCGTCATCGGTTACGACCCCTTCCTTTCTGTAAAAGCCGCCCTCTCCCTTGACCGCAATGTCAAAATCTCTGACACCCTCGAAGGTGTTTACACAAAATCTGACTATATCACGGTTCATGTACCGCAGACAAACGACACAAAGGGCATGATTAACGCTTCTTCAATCAAAACAATGAAAGACGGCGTTCGAATCATCAACTTTGCACGAGGCGGTCTTGTAAACAACGCTGATGTGCTTGCGGCCCTCGACTCAGGAAAAGTCTCAGCCCTCATCACTGACTTTGCTGACGAAGAATTGCTCAAATGCGACAAAGTAGTCTGCTTGCCACATCTTGGAGCTTCTACCCCGGAGGCAGAGGATAACTGCGCTGTTATGGCTGTAAATGAATTGCGCGACTTCCTTGAATGTGGCGAAATCCGTAACTCTGTAAACTTTCCTAAGACTTTCTTGAACGGCGAAATTCCTGCAAACGGAACCCGACTTTGTATCGCTCACAAAAATGTTCCAAACATGATTGCTCAGTTCACCGCCGTTCTCGGAAACGCAAAACTCAACATTGCCGGCATGGTCGATCAGAACAAAAATGATTTGGCTTACGCTCTTATCGATGTTGACGGAAAAGTCGAAGGCGAGGCTCTCAAGGCATTTGAGGCAATTGACGGCGTAATCAAAGTTCGCCCGATTTATGCATGAAAATTAGAACTTAAAGCTGAAAATTGAGAATCGTCGTGCATAGCGGGGAGATTTCTGCTTGCACGGCGATTTTTTTTATCGTGCCCGGCCTGAAATTTGGATTAAGGTTTTAAAGCAGTTCGCCTGGCTTTTCAATCACGAAATCAGCTTTGAATTCGCTGAATTCTTCCCGGCTTCCGTAGCCCCACAAAACGGCGCAACAGGGAATATTATTTTTGTGGGCTCCGATAATGTCGTGCTTTCGGTCGCCAATCATAAGAATCTTTCCATTTTCGCGCTCTTCTTCAAGGTGATTTTCCTTAATCACATATTCGATGACCTTTGCCTTTTCGCTGCGGGTTTCCTCAAGGTCAGAGCCGCCGGCAAATTCAAAAAAAGGTGCAAGATTGAACTTTTCAAGAATCCGATTCATAAAGATTTCAGGCTTGCTTGTGGCCACGAAGAGATGTTTTCCTTGAGATTTAAGGGCTGAAAGCGTTTCGATTATTCCATCGTAAGCCGAGTTTTCAAAAAGTCCTTTTTCGGCAAAGTATTCCCGGTACTTTCCCATAGCCTCGTGAGCCTTTTCACGGGAAAATCCGAATAATTCCTGAAAAGAATCCATGAGGGGAGGACCGATGAATTTTTTGAGGGTGCTTTCGGGAACATTATGAATACCGTAATATTCAAGGGCGTGGCGGGCAGAATTTATAATCCCCGGTGCCGATTCCGTAAGAGTTCCGTCCAAATCCCAAAAAAGATGCGTAAAAGAAGAAAGCTGATTCATATATACCAGTGGATTCTTTCATCACAAAAGCGCAGAACTGAAAAAAAACAGGCGGAGGTGAGGTTCAGAAACGAACTCGCCTGAGCTTGCTCACTGCGATGTTCGATTTCTGGTTCTCACCGGAAGCCTGTTTTTTTTGCTTCAGCTAATTGATTAGTGATGGAAAAGTCTTATGCCCGTGAAGGCCATGACCATTCCGTACTTGTTGCAGGTTTCGATTACATTGTCGTCACGGACGCTTCCGCCTGGCTGAGCGATTACAGAAACGCCTGACTTGTGGGCGCGCTCAATGTTGTCGCCGAAGGGGAAGAATGCGTCGCTTCCGAGAGCAACATCAGTGTTCTTTGCGAGCCATTCCTTTTTTTCTTCGCGGGTGAATACAGACGGCTTTTCTGCAAAGATTGTCTGCCATTTGCCTTCTGCAAGGACATCCTCGTACTCATCGCCGATGTAGACATCGATGGCGTTGTCACGGTCAGCACGCTTGATTCCGTCAACGAATTTGAGGCCGAGAACTTTCGGTGACTGACGGAGCCACCAGTTGTCTGCCTTCTGACCTGCCAGTCGGGTACAGTGGATTCGGCTCTGCTGGCCGGCTCCGATACCGATTGCCTGACCGTCCTTTACATAGCAGACTGAATTTGACTGTGTGTATTTGAGGACAATCTGTGCGATAAGGAGATTGTGCTTTTCGTCTTCGGTCAAAGTCTTTTTCTCTGTGACGATGTTTGAGAGAGTTGACTCGTCAAGCTTTAAGAAGTTGTGTCCCTGCTCGAATTTAACGCCGAAAACCTGTTTGACTTCTGTTTCTGGCGGAATGTAGTTAGGGTCAATCTGAAGAATGCAGTAGGCTCCCTTCTTTTTTGCCTTTAAAAGCTCCAAGGCATCATCGTCATAGCCCGGAGCGATGATTCCGTCTGAAACTTCCTTGGCGATGAGCTGGGCTGTGGCCTTGTCACACTTGTCGCTCAAAGAGATGAAGTCGCCGAAAGAGCTCATTCGGTCTGCACCACGGGCACGGGCATAAGCACAGGCCAGAGGGGTGAGCTGGATTGAATCGTCCACGAAGTAGATTTTTTTGAGAGTGTCAGAAAGGGGCTTTCCGATTGCGGCTCCGGCCGGGCTTACATGCTTGAAGCTTGTTGCTGCAGGAAGGCCTGTTGCTTCTTTGAGCTCCTTTACAAGCTGCCAGCCGTTCAAGGCGTCCAGCAAGTTGATATATCCGGGTTTTCCGTTAACAACAGTGAGCGGCAAATCGCCCTCGTCCACAAAGACGCGCGCCGGTTTCTGGTTCGGGTTGCATCCGTATTTAAGTTCAAGTTCTTTCATATTCTAAAGGATAGCGGAAAAGCGCAATGTTTTCAATTCTTCTGATTTCATATACAATCATTTCATGCTAAAAAAATCTTCTCTTGTCGGCCTGATTTTTGCTTCCCTTTCCGTTTTTATGTGGGGAATCACCTTTGTTTCTACGAAATATCTTCTGCGGTCTTTTTCGGCCTTTGAAATCCTTGTGCTCCGTTTTTTTCTCGCTTATCTGGGCTTGTGGATTTTGCGACCTAAATCTCTTCATCTTGAAGATAAAAAAAACGAAATCTATTTTGCCCTTGCAGGATTTTCCGGAGTTACGGCTTATCAGTTTATGGAAAATATGGCCATATCTTACACCAGCGCGTCAAATGTGAGCATTATCGTCTCAATCTGCCCGATTTTTACTGCGATTTTTTCTCAAATCTTCCTTAAAGAAAAGCACCTTACGCCCACATTCCTGCTGGGATTTTTGCTTGCGATTTTCGGAATTGCCCTTGTAAGTTTTAACGGCGTGGTCATCCTTCACTTAAGCCCTAAAGGTGACTTGCTGGCTCTGGGGGCGGCGGTCTTGTGGGGCGTTTACTCGGTCTGCGTGTCAAAAATCAACGCACTGGGCTTGGACTCTATCCAGACAACGCGGAGAATATTTTACTGGGCCCTGCTTTTTATGATTCCAATCGGTCTTTTCTCGATTATGACTTTAGGAACATTTCCTGTATCTACTCCAGATTTTAAAATTCCGGGAATTTCTCTGCTTTTAGACTCAGAATTTAATCACTTTCGTTTTTCAAATCCTCTGAACTGGCTTAACCTTTCTTTTTTGGGCTTGGGAGCCAGTGCCTTCTGCTTTGCCGCCTGGAACATTGCCTGTGAGCGATTGGGAACCGTCCGCGCCACCGTGGGAATTTACCTCATTCCGGTAGTGACGATAATCTTCGCTTTTTTTGCCCTGGGGGAGAACATTTCCCTTATGGGGGCGATTGGAGCCGTCATTACGATTGCAGGCCTTTTTGTAAGTGAGATAAAAAAAGATGATTAAAATTCCGGCGGGCAGTCAATCGTCATTTGCCGGCCTGTGAGTGGGTGAGTGAAAGTGATTTTCTGCGCATGGAGCATAAGCCGTTCTCCCTCGTCGCAGTGACCATACAGAGTGTCGCCGATAATTGCCGTTCCGAAGCCGTGACTGTCTGCGCTGGCCAGTCGGAGCTGGTGGGTTCGTCCCGTGTGGGGCATAAAAAGTACCCTTGTTGCATTCCGTGTCGAGCCGTCAGGAGCATGGTATCGCTCTACATCGAGAATCTGCCATTGAGTGACCGCGCTTTTTCCATTTTCGGCATCCCAAATCTGGTGGGGGCGGTTCTCAACATCAAGACGGAAAAACAATTCCATCGAGCCTGTCTGGCTGATACCTTTTTTTGCGAGAACTCCGTCCAGAAGAGCGACATATTCTTTTTGAACTTCCTTGGCCTCAAACTGTCTGTTCAGTTCCCTGTGGGCTTCTTTGGTAAAGGCTAAAATCATAATTCCTGAAGTTTCCATGTCGAGACGATGAACCGCAGGCTGGGCAATTTCAACTGAATCCCCGAAAAGCCGCCTGAAACGAGACTCAACGCAATCTTTTTTGTCTTCACCCCGGCCGGGAACGCTCAAAATCCCAGATTCTTTGTTGACCACGCAAATCGTCTCGTCACGGTATAAAATTCTTAAGCTAAGCATTGCAGGAAGCAGAATTCCACAACGCTCATCGCAGGGGGGAGTTAGGAGTGAGGGGTTGGGTGTTGGGCGGTCCGGCTTCGCCGTCACGCTTTCCGCGAGCACATTCGTTGTCGTGCTCGTTTGACTTCCGCTATTGCTCCATACCGCAAGCGGTACGCCTTCGGCGGTGCTACAATCGTTACCGCTCGTCTCTGTGTATGCTGTTTCGGCCAGCGAAATTGGGAAGAGCTCGTGTGAAAAAGCATAGTCGAATAGCTTGGGGGCACAGCAATCGCCTGTTCCGGTTGGGGGAAGTTTACCCTGATTGTAGCGTGCGCAAATTTCTTTAAGGGAGAGGATTTTTCCGTCGATGCAGTGAAAATTATAAAGCGCGTGGACTTTTTCAAGGGACTCTGTACAAAGTTTTTCCCTCTCAGTCCGAAGTTTTTTTAATTCAAAGTTCATGTTGCCTGATTCAGAATGAACTGATTCACTGGCAATTTTTTCCGTCAGTTCATGAATTCTTTTGTCATTTTCCGAAAGTGCCTCTTCAATTTCCTCAGCAGAAACAATCGGAGGAACAAGCTGAAAGTTGAAAGATGAAAGTTGAAAGTTAGAACTTGAAACTTGAGAGTCTCTCTCTTCCGGGGGAAAATCTTCCCAGACATTCTCTTTTCCGTTTTCAACTTTCAACTTGCGGGCGTTTCCAGAATTCGTTACCAGGTTGACTTCATTGCCATCTTTGTCCCTACATACCAGGACCCCCAGCATTACCCACTGATTTTTTCTTTCCTGACTTGGGCGTGCAATCTGCTTTAGAGAGAGTTTTCCTTCTTTAATGGCTAGAATCACTTCTTCGAGAATGATGGCTGCTTTTTCTTGTGGGAGGGGCGGAAACATGCTTTAATTTTGCCCGAAACTTGTTTTTTTTACAAGCAAAGCCTACGCAGGATGCGGCGGGCGTCAGTTGCGGAACGAAGTGGAGCAATGAGCGTGAGCGAACCCAAAGCAGCCTGTAGAAAATAAAATTTCGTACAAAAAAATTAAAAAAAATCGCAGAATTTTAAAAATTTTCCTTGCTTTTGTAGAAAAGTGTGGTATTATTAAATTGTAGACAGGAGCGAGATGAGGACGCACACCGGCTGCACGATAGGAGGCGTAATGCAATTTCCGACAAAAAGATCTGACTCCTCAGGGGTCTTGTAATTACATTCACTCCACCTGCAGGAATTGCAGGATATCATTAATTGCCCTTCGCTAAGGTCGAAGAGAGGCAAACTATAAACCGCCAAAAGCTGGCGGTTTTCTTTTTTATAGAGCTTTTATGGGAAAAAAAATCGATAAACGGCTTCCTTTGCTAACAATTATGCGTTTTTCTTCCGAAAATAAATCAGGTGGTTTTTTCTATTTGCGAATGGCAAGGGGGATATTATGACAATTACAATCGATGAATCAAAACTTCTTCATACGGTGAAGAGTATTTCGATTTTGCTCGTTATTGCGGCTGTACTTACATTTTTAGGGCTTTCAAGCAAAATTTTTCATTTTAGCGAGGAGCAGCCTGTTCTTTATGAAATGAACTACAACCGTCTCTCAACTCCGGGCAAGGGTGTTGCCACTTCCATGAAAAAAACGGGCGAAGTGCAGTCGAAAGTGCTTGGCCCTCACCGTGGAAACGGAAAGGGTGGATCGAAATTCTTTGACGAAGTCGAAAAAGTCCACGGAAATAAAGCAAAATAATGCGTGGCAGATTCGCGCCTTCTCCCAGCGGGCGGATGCATCTCGGAAATGTTTATTCCGCTCTCCTTTCCTATCTTTCGGCAAAAAAGCAGGGCGGTGAGTGGATTCTTCGCGTTGAAGACCTTGACCGCCAGCGTTGTAAAAAAGAATATTCCGCGCAGTTGCTTGATGATTTGCTCTGGCTGGGCTTAAAATGGGACAATTTTTCTCCTGAGAAGGGCGGACTAGCCCCAGAGTTTTTTCAATCTAACCGCGATTCCTTCTATATAAGTGCCTTTAACTCTCTCTGTGAAAAAGGTCTTGTTTATGATTGCTTTTGCCGTCGTGCCGATTTGCTTTCTGCTTCGGCTCCCCATGCCAGCGATGGAAGCCCGATTTATTCAGGAAAATGCAAGAGTCTTTCGGAAAATGAGCGTAACCTTCTATTAAAAACGCGTTCTCCTGCAAAGAGACTCATGGTCGAAGATAAATCAATTTCTTTTATTGACGGGCATTTTGGTGCTCAGAAATCCAATCTTCCTCGTGATGTGGGGGATTTTATCATTCGCCGTTCTGACGGAAATTTTGCCTACCAGCTTGCAGTGGTTGTGGATGATGCCCTTATGGGCGTGAGCGAAATTGTCCGGGGCAGGGATTTGCTCTCATCTGTGGGCGCGCAGCTTTATCTTTATGGAAAACTTTCTTTGATTCCGCCTGATTCTTTCCCCGAATTCTATCATCTGCCACTTTTGCTCTCTTGTGACGGACGGCGGCTTTCAAAGCGAAACAAGGATATTGATATGGGATTTTTGCGAGATAATTTTTCTGCTGTAGATTTGATTGGAAAAATCCTTTTTTTGAGCGGTTGCATTGAAAAAGAAGAGAAAATTTCCCTTGAAGAGGCCGTAGGCGAATTCGATTGGAAGAAAGTAAAAAAAGAAGATATTTTTGTAGCTTAAAAAGCAGGTTGAACATCTTTTGTCATTATCGTATACTGATTGTATATTTATGTAAATTTTATGCATAAAAATACATTTCGGGAGCGAATTATGGCATATTCTTTCATTGATGGCGGCGTTACGGCTGCCCAGGGCTTTACGGCCAACGGAATCTTGAACAAAATCAAGTCTAGCCGCACAACGAACGATACGGCTCTTATTTTTTCAGAAAAGGTCTGCAATGCGGCGGGTGTATTCACTCAGAATCGGGTCAAGGCTGAATGTGTTAAGTTGACAAAAGACCATATCGCAAACGGCAAGGCTCAGGCTGTCATCGCCAACAGCGGTAACGCAAATGCCTGCACTGGCAAGGAAGGCTACGACAACGCAAACAAGGAAGCTGTGGCAGTGGCCGCAAAAATGAACATAAACTCTGACGATGTGCTTGTTCTCTCGACAGGCGTAATCGGTCAGCAGCTTCCTGTGGAAAAAATCCTCAACGGTCTCGACAAGCTGGCTGACGGTCTTTCAAAGGAAGGTCACAAAGAAGCCCGAATTGCAATCATGACCACCGACACCCACTATAAGGAAGTCGCCCTGGAAACTGTGATTGGCGGCAAAACCGTGCGCATGGGAACAATGGCCAAGGGAAGCGGCATGATTCACATCAATCTGGGAACCATGTTGGGCTTTATCACCACTGACTGCGCAATTTCTTCACAAATGCTTGAAAAGGCCTTGCGAATCTCTGCGGCAGGCACTTACAACTGCGTTTCAATCGACGGCGACACTTCAACGAACGATTCACTTCTCATTCTCGCCAACGGCATGGCAGGAAACGCAGAAATCACTAGCGAAGGGGCTGATTTTGACGCTTTTGTTGAGGCTTTGAACGCCCTTAACACTGAAATGGCAAAGAAAATCGCCGCTGACGGAGAAGGTGCGACACGACTTGTTACCTGCAATGTCGTTGGTGCTGACACGGTAGAAAATGCCCGCGGCTTGGCTAAGGCCGTCATCTGCTCAAATCTCGTAAAGGCTGCCTTCTTCGGAGCGGACGCAAACTGGGGCCGAATCCTTGACGCAATGGGCTACTCAGGCTTCTTCTTCACTCCCGAAAAAACTTCTGTCTCATTCTTGAGCCGTGAGGGTGCAAAACGCTACTTCGAGGACGGAAATGTGAACGGGGGCAAAGAGTCTTCAATCAAGGTCTTTGACCACGGAGTTCCGCTGAATTTCGACGAAGACTTGGCAAAGAAAATCCTCACCGAAGAAGCCGTGGACATTCTCGTGGAGCTTGAAGACGGAAAAGCAAAAGGCACGGCCTGGGGATGTGACCTCACTTACGATTATGTAAAAATCAACGGAGACTACCGTACCTAATGGAGAAAATTATGTCAGAAAATACAGAAAACGAAATGCGTGAAAAAATTGACCCGCGTGTGGATAACGCTCACTGGTCGGATGTTTTGGTTCAGGTTTTGCCTTACTTCCGCCACTGGGTCGGAAAAACTGTCGTCGTAAAATACGGCGGAAACGCAATGCTCAACGAAGAGTTAAAAGCCGCCGTTATGAAGGACATCGTTTTGCTCAGTACAATCGGAATCAAGGTCGTACTGGTGCATGGCGGCGGCCCTGAAATCAACCACATGCTGGAGCGGGTCGGAAAAGAATCGAAATTCATCAACGGACTTCGCTACACTGACGCTGAGACAATGGAAATCGTTCAGATGGTTCTGACAGGAAAGCTCAACAAAGACATTGTCGGCATTCTCTTGCAGGAAGGCGGCAAGGCGGTAGGACTGTCTGGCGTGGATTCAGGTCTCTTGCGGGCAAAAAAAATCGACAAGGACGGAACAGATTTGGGCTTTGTGGGCGAAGTAACCGAGGTTCATCCCGAAATCATCCAGTCGCTTTTGGACGAGGGCTTTATTCCGGTCGTCTCAACGGTGGCCTTGGGTGAGTCAGGGGACAGTGCCCGCTACAATATTAACGCTGACACTGCGGCGGCAAAAATCGCAATCGCTTTGAAGGCCGAAAAATTCGTTCAGCTCACCAATGTCGCGGGCGTTCTCCGTGACGTGAACGACCCAAAATCACTGATTCAGCGAATCCACATCGAGGATGTCCAAAAATATTTCGACGACGGTACGATTTCAGGCGGCATGATTCCAAAAATCGAGTGCTGCATGATGGCTCGTCAGGGCGGAGTTCCCCGAACTCACATCATCGATGGCCGGGTTCCGCACTCTCTTTTAATCGAGATGTTCAGTGACCGCGGTATCGGCACGATGATTTATTAAAGACACGAATTATACTAACTATCACTAATTAAAATTGTGAGGAAAAAATATGGCTTCTAAAATTGTTGTGAATAATTACGGCTCATTTGATGTCACCATGGTAAAGGGCAAGGGCTCAACCTGCTACGACATCAATGGCAAAAAATATATCGATTTTCTGGCAGGAATTGCGGTCAACTGTCTCGGCCACAATTTCAAACCTTTGGTAAAGGCGATTTCAAAGCAGGCGAAAAAACAGATTCATGTCTGCAACTATTTCGTAAGCGATGTGGGCGTTGAGTACGCTACGGAACTTCTGGGAATCACGGGCTATGATGCCGTCTATTTCGGAAATTCCGGCGCGGAAGGAAACGAAGCCGCAATCAAACTGGCACGAAAATACGGCTACCTCAATGGCGGCGAAAAACGACGGGTCATTTACACGCTGGAGTCTTCTTTCCACGGCAGGACCTTGGCGACTCTTACCGCCACAGGTCAGGAAAAATTCCATCCGGCCTGTTTTGCTCCTTATGTCGACTGCTTCAAGACGATTAAAGCCAATGACTGGGAAGCCATAAAAACCGCTTTTGACGACACAACGGCGGCTCTTTTGATTGAGTGCGTTCAGGGCGAGGGCGGAGTGAACATCGTTGACGCTGACTGGGCAAAGGCGGCCTCTGATGCGGCTCGTGCGGCTGGTGCTATCGTTATGGCAGATGAAGTTCAGACAGGCTTCGGCCGAACTGGAACTTTATTTGCCAGCGAAGCATTGGGCTTTGACCCGGAAGTGATTTCCTTTGCCAAGGGAGCTGCCGGCGGCGTTCCTTTCGGCGGCATTTTGATTAAGGGAAAGGCAGCCGATGTCTTTAAGGCTGGCGACCATCAGTCAACTTTCGGCGGAAATCCTCTTGCTTGTGCGGCGGGTCTTGTAGTTCTTCATGAGCTTGAAAAACCAGGCTTCCTTGAAAGCGTGGTCGAAAAGGGCGACTACATGAGAAAGGCAATCGCCGGCTTTAATGCAAAATGCGTCGGTGAAATCCGCGGAAAAGGCCTCATGATTGGAGTTGACATGATTAACGGAGCAAATGCGGTCGAAGTCGAGAAAAAACTCCTTGCAAAAGGCTTGCTCACTTCAACGGCAGGGGCAAACACTCTCCGAATCGTGCCGCCTCTCAATATTTCATACAAAGAAATCGATGAAGGGCTTTCGATTCTCAAAGATGTGCTTTTAAGCGAGTAGTTTGGAAGAAAAAGTGATTGAAAGAGGAAAAGAAACCGTCGCAAGCAAACTTGCTTAGCAAAAAGGTGTCGTTTCCTCTTTTTTGTTTTCTTAAATTCTGTTACAATAAATTTCCGTTATGAAAAACGGATTTGATAATGAAAAGTATCTGCGGATACAGTCTGAGCACATTAAGGAAAGGATTGCCAAGTTCGGCAATAAACTTTATCTGGAATTTGGCGGCAAATTATTTGACGATTACCATGCAAGCCGCGTTCTTCCTGGGTTCCAGCCCGATTCAAAACTGAAAATGCTCATGCAACTGTCTGATATGGCGGAAATCGTCATTGTAATCAGTGCAGTTGACATCGAAAAAAACAAAGTCCGTGGCGATCTGGGCATTACCTACGATAAAGATGTTCTCCGTTTGCGCGATGAATTTCAGAATCTTGGTCTTATGGTTGGTTCTGTCGTAATTACGCATTTTAAAGGTCAGGAAAGCGCAAAAGCCTTTAAGAATAAGCTCAAACGAATGGGCATCAACTGCTATTATCACTACATGATTGAAGGTTATCCTCAGAATGTTTCTTTGATTGATTCAGACGAGGGCTACGGAAAGAATGATTATGTTGAGACTAGCCGCCCCCTCGTTGTTGTTACAGCACCGGGACCTGGAAGCGGCAAAATGGCTGTCTGCTTAAGCCAGCTTTATCAGGAGCAGAAGAGGGGCATTAAGGCAGGATATGCCAAATTCGAGACCTTCCCAATCTGGAATCTTCCGTTAAAACACCCGGTCAACCTCGCTTACGAGGCCGCTACCGCTGATTTGAACGATGTGAACATGATTGACCCCTTCCATCTTGAGGCTTATGGAGAAACAACCGTAAACTACAACCGCGATATCGAGATTTTTCCTGTCTTGAACGCGATTTTTGAAGGAATTTACGGCGAAAATCCATACAAGTCACCCACGGATATGGGCGTAAACATGGCCGGCTACTGTATTTTTGACGACGAGGCCTGCCGCGAAGCTTCAAATCAGGAAATTATCCGCCGTTATTACACCGCCCTTGACAATCTCATCGAAGACAAGGGCAGCGAAAACGAAGTCAACAAAATCGCCCTTCTTATGAAGCAGGCAAAAATCACCGTTGAAGACCGCAAGGTCGTAGAGCCGGCAAATGAACGGGGTAACAAGGCAAGCGTTCCTGCGGCTGCGATTGAACTCAGTGACGGAACGATTATCACCAGCGAGACTTCAAGCCTTTTGGGAACTTGCGCCGCCCTCATTTTGAACGCCACAAAACATCTTGCGGGCATTGACCACAAAATCAAGCTCATTCCAAAAGATATGATTGAGCCGATTCAGAACATGAAGGTCAATTATCTCAAAGGAAACAACCCCCGCTTGCACACGGACGAAGTTCTAGTGGCTCTGGCAATGCTCTCTCCATCCAATGAAAACTGCAGAAAGGCTATTGAACAACTTCCGAATTTAAATGGCTGTCAGGTTCATACAACGGTCATGCTTTCAGAAGTTGACCGAAAGATTTTTAAAAAGCTGGGCGTGGATGTCACTATGGAGCCGGTGCTTAAAACAAGCCGAAAACGATAATTTATGGAAAAAACGACTTACATTTTCGGACACAAAAATCCTGACACGGACTCGGTCGTTGCGGCCTCGGCTTATGAAGCCTACAAAAATTTGCTGGGCTTTAAAGAATATAAGGCTGCCCGTGCGGGAAAGCTGAATCCTCAGACTGACTATATTTACAAAAAATTCGGCATTACTCCGCCTGAATTTATCCCGGACTTGAATCCCCGCGTCGCATATTACATGACGGATTCCGTGGACATGGTTCATCAGATGAATTCCTTTTGGGCGGCATCTCAGTTTATGCGTCGGACGGGTCGCCGGGTTCTTCCTGTGGTCGATGATGAAGGTCACTACAAGGGAATTTTGAATTTCAATTCATTTTCAAAGAATGTTTTTGAAATCTTGAATCCTGAGCACCATATTTCCGTTTTTACTGACATTCACCTTATGGCTCAAACCCTAAACGGTAAAATCCTTAATATGGGGGAAGATGCCGAAGATTTGCACAAATATACCATCGTTTCTGGAGCTTCAAGCCTGGATTCTTTTAAAAAGACCCTGAGCGCCCACTCTCACGGAGGCATTGTCGTCGTTACGGGAGACAGGGAAGACATTCAGAAAGTATGCTTTGAGAATCATGTCCGTGCTGTTGTGTTGAGTGCGGGCCGCCTTCCTAGCGCAGAAATGCTTGAAGAGGCAAAAAAGGCGGGAACGAGCGTCATTGTCAGTAAGTACGATACGGCTTCTTCTTCCATGCTGATTTTGTATTCGACTCCCGTGCGAATGGTTTGCGATCAGGGAGTAAAGCCGATTAAGGGAGATGATTCCATTCAAAAAATCATGCCTTTGCTCAAAGCGGCTGATGGTCAGACTCTGCCTGTAGTGGACGATGATGGAAAAGTCGAAGGAATTTTAAGTGAAATTGATATTCATCATGAGCCGAAAATTTCCCTTGCCCTGGTCGATCACAATGAAATGAGTCAGGCTGTAGACGGAATCGAAAATTACTCAATCTGCGATGTAGTTGATCACCATAGAATCGGTTTTTCAAAGACTAAAGCGCCAATTTCTTTCATCAATATGCCTCTGGGCTCAACCTCAACGATTATCACGAAGCTTTTTCGGGATCAGAATCTTGAGATTCCTCTCCATGTGGCAAAACTCCTTCTTTGCGGCATTTTAAGCGATACGCTGATTTTGCAGAGCGCGACCACGACTCCTGTGGATGTGAATCTTGCGAATTTCCTTTCAGAAAAAACTGGCTTGAATATCAAGGATTTGGGCGAGGAAATCATAAAGGCGGGAAGCAGAATCTCCGGGCGCACTTCTTACGAAGTCATAAATCAGGACATGAAGGAGTATAACGAAAACGGCGCGATTTTCACTGTGAGCCAGATTGAAGTAGATGGTACTGAAGAAGTGCTTGCTCGGAAGAATGAATTCTTGGACGATTTGGAAATTGCCCGAAGAAGCCACGGAGCGCTTTTTTCAACGCTGCTCGTGACAGATATTTCAACTCTTTCTTCGGTCATGCTCGTGGCCAGCGAGGAGAAATTCATCCAGTGTCTGCATTTTCCCCAGCAGGAAGAGCATGTTTATTTCTTAAAAGATGTGGTCAGCCGCAAAAAGCAGCTGATTCCAATGCTTACTGAAGTTCTTGCTTCTTACGGCGTGTGATTAATCCCCAAAGAGCCGTGAGGGCGAATGTCACTGCCATGTCAAGGATTGTGCAGCCGAGAATGAAATCCACAGTCATAAGCAGGCGATAGAGCACGAATCCCAAAATCCAGATGATGATTTTCGCAATGTCCACTTTCTTATCGGAAGAATCTCGCTTAACCACAAAGAAATCCGCAATCAAAATTGCAATCATTGGGGCAAAAACCGAACCGATGTAGTACAAGAAGTCGGTGATGTTGTCCATGTTGAAGAGAATTGCTCCCGCAGTTCCAAGAAGAGCTACCACAACGGCAGTCCATTTTCCGTCCAGCTTTTCAAATACTGTTTTGGCAGAAATTCCCGCGCTGAATGCGTCAAGGAAGGTGGTCGTAACCGTTGAAAGGACGATGATGATAAGCCCTGCGATTCCCAAGCCTGATTTTACAGCAATCTGTGCGATGTCGCTCTCGCCGGTGAAAATCGTCGCTCCCATACCGATAATGTACATCCAGCATGAGACGATTCCGTAAATCAAAGAGCTGGCAAGAGTGGCGCGGAAGGGCTTTTCGGCTTCTTTCGTGTAATCAGAGATAAGGGGAAGCCAGGAAAGTGGCATTGCCACCGCCAGTTCCACAGCCGCGCCAAAGGACATGGCTTCTTCAATGGCAGAGTCTGCAATCTTTTCGCCGAAGAAGATGATTTTGCACAAAACCAGAGTGAGGATAAAGAGCAGGCTCATGGTGACCACATTGATTTTTCCAAGGTTTGTGATTCCGATTACAATCCATAGAATAATCAGCGCACCGATGACGATTGCCCAAATCCACTTTCCGAATGAGAAAATCTCGTTTACGGCAAGGGAGCCGTCATAAATCATGATTCCAGTCCAGCCCACCAGCTGAAGGACATTCAAAAGTGCGAAGAATTTGCTTCCCCATGAGCCGAAACTGTATTTCGTGGTCTCCATGGCAGATTTTTTTGCAATTCCGCCGATGTATCCGGCAAAAAAGAGCAGGACGCATCCAATCAAATGACCCAGCAAAATAGCCGCCGTTCCCCGGACAAATCCCAAAGGAGCGAAAAATGTGCCTGTAATAATCTCAGCGATAGATACCCCGGCGCCGAACCAAATCAGCGCGTTAGAAAAGACAGATGTTTTTTTATTTTCCATGATAATTTCCTTGTTTTATGTAAGAGTAATAAATAGCAAATGATAAAAAGCATGCGGAATCGGGGTTGCGCTTAGCACTTTGTGCGTTAAACTCGCCTGAGCTTTGCTCACAGCGATGTTTGCTGGCGCGTTCCCGATGGGAGCATGATTTTTAGTATTTTCGAGTTAATACGAAGTTGTGCATCAAAGGGCCGCTTCCTTTGCCTAGGTCCAGGCCTGCTTCCAGCGCGCCTGAGATGTATTCCTTGGCTTTTGACACCGCGTTTTCAAGACTCTCGCCTTTTGCAAGATTTGCGGCGATTGCGCTTGAGAGGGTGCAGCCGGTTCCGTGAGTGTTGGGATTGTTGATTCGCCTTCCCTTGAACCACTTTGCGATGACCTCGCCATTTTCATTCTTTCCGTAAAGGAAATCGCTGGCGTCATTTACATTGTGGCCGCCTTTAACCAGAACGGAGCAGCCGAATTTTTCGTGGATTTTCTGAGCCGCCTCTTCCATTTCCTTTTCAGAAGTGATTTTAAGGCCTTTTGAGTCAAGTCCTGAAAGAGAGTTTCCTTCCAGAAGGACTTCAGTTTCTGGAATATTTGGCGTAATCACTGTGGCCAGCGGGAGAAGTTCTTTTTTTAAGCTTTCGATTGCCTCGTCGCTGATGAGTTTTGCCCCGCTGGTCGCCACCATAACGGGATCAACGACAATGTTTTTGAGGGAGAACTTTTTGATGGAGCTGGCGATTGTCTGAATCAGTCCCACAGACGCGACCATACCTGTCTTTACTGCGTCCGGGAAAATATCCGTGACGACAGCCTCAATTTGTTTTTGTAAAAAATCAGGCGAGACTTCCTGAATACCCGTAACGCCGGTTGTGTTCTGTGCGGTCAGTGCGGTGACGGCGCTCATTGCGTAAACTCCGTTCATCGTCATCGTCTTGATATCCGCCTGGATTCCGGCGCCTCCGCAAGAATCACTTCCTGCGATTGTCAAAGCAGTTTTCATCACAGCCATTTGTGATGCCTCCTTTTTCCCGTGGTGCCCCCGGTAAATTTTTCTGTGTTTCAAAACATAATGATTTGCAAAATTTTGTTCAAGAGGGCAGACGATTTACAAAAGTCGATATTTGTTTTATTATACAAACATTGCAGGGGAACTCGACGGAGAAATCCTAACGAGTTGAGATAGCGTAAAGACGCAAAACCCTTTGAACCTGTCCGGTTAATACCGACGAAGGAAGCACTGTAGAATCCAAAAAATCACAGGCTCTCCCCTCGGAGAGTTTTTCTTTTTTCAGACGATGCGGTCAACTTCCTGAATCTAAAAATAAGGAGTTAAAAATGACCGAAAACGAAATCAAATCACAAATCAAGGCCGCTGTCGAAGCTGTAAGGGCACAAAAACCGCTTGCACCATCAATCACAAACACCGTTACCATTAATTTTGTGGCAAACGCCCAGATTGCAGTTGGAGGCTCAGCAGCCATGGTCTACCTCCCGGATGAGGGCGAATTTGTCTCTGAAATTGGTGGCGCTATTTACATCAATGCAGGTACCATGTTCCCTGTTTACGAAGAGACATTGCCCCGTACGGCAAAACGCCTTTTTGAGCTCAAAAAAAACTGGGTTTTGGATCCAGTTGGAATTGGAATCGGTTCCCTTCGCACAAAGCTTCTCTCAGGCTTCAAGGACTTTCCGCCGTCAATTGTCCGTGGAAATGCCTCAGAAGTAATTGCCCTGGCAAAACTCTGGAATCTTGATGTCGGTTCAGAGTCTTCAGGTCCCAAGGGCGTTGACACCGTTGACAGCGTGAGTGATGCCGAAAATGCCGCAAAAGCCCTGGCTTCTTACATCAACGAAAAGCGAGGCGGTCTGGGAGGAGCTGTTGCAGTAAGCGGAATCGAAGACCTTGTTACTGACGGAAAAAATGTCGTCTACAGCAAAGGTGGCTCTCACTTCATGGAAAAAATCACAGGCTCGGGCTGTTCCTTGGGCGGTGTTTGTGCTGTCTATGCCTCTGTCGCTTCTCCATTTATCGCAGCCCTCACTGCCACGCAAATTTACAATCTTGCAGGAAAACGGGCCGAATCTAAGGTAAAGGCACCGGCTTCATTCCAGGTTGCCTTCCTTGACGAGCTTTATCTTGCCTCATCAGATGATGTCGCCAACAATC
>ODAI011256497.1_pt1 | contig 25473 bp, 19 predicted proteins | sample 1539321 | NCBI WGS metagenome assembly ODAI01 (sample SAMN02144231, study PRJEB22623) | gut metagenome | biome: sheep rumen | host: Ovis aries | place: New Zealand
CCGTATAAAGCGGACAATCTATATCACTGGCCTTTTACTATATTTATTTAAGAAAGGAACTACTAAAATGGCCAAATTGGTATGGGACCAGGTCGGCGAACGTTTTTATGAAACTGGTACTAAAAAGGGCGTTCTTTATCTTCAGGAAAATGGTGCATATCCGAGAGGTGTTGCATGGAATGGTCTAACTGCAGTTAATGAATCCCCTGAGGGTGCTGAGGCAAATGATATTTATGCCGACGATATTAAATACCTGACTCTTCGTTCTGCTGAAAACTTTAAAGCGACGATCGAAGCTTACACTTATCCCGACGAGTTCGAGGAGTGTGATGGCTCTCGTATTATCACCGACGGTGTCACGATTGGTGCACAGCCTCGTAAGTCTTTCGGCTTTAGCTTTGTTACCACTTACGGTAATGATACTGAGCTCGACGAGTATGCATATAAGATCCATCTGATTTACGGTGCAACCGTTTCCCCGTCTGAGAAGAGCTACCAGACGATTAATGATAACCCTGAAGCAATTAGCTTTAGCTGGGAAGTTGATACTATTCCTGTTCCTGTAACGGGTTATAAGCCGACTGCTCATATTATCATTAATTCTGCTAAGTTCAAAGAGAGCGCTGCAGCTGCTAAACTTGCTGCATTTGAAGCTGTTCTTTACGGAACAGATGGTGATGCTTACTATCAGACTGCGGATACATCTAAGCAGGCTAATAAGACTTACTACACTCGTAGTGGTTCTGGCACAACTGAGTCTCCGTATGTGTACACTCAGTTTGCGGAAACGTCTTTCGCCGACGGAACGACGTATTACGAGAAGGCATCCGGAACAGCTAAACTTCCTCTTCCTGATGAAGTCATCGCGATACTTGGCTGATTAATTTTTCATAGTAATTATATGGGGCTATAAAGTTATAGCCCCTTTTTATTTTCGAAAGGAGAAAGATAAATGATTAAAAAGACAATGACTTACACTGATTATGACGGTAATCAGCGTACTGAAGACTTCTACTTCAATCTTACTAAGGCTGAAGTAGCCGAAATGGAAATGTCTACTGCAGGCGGTCTCGATAAGATGATTAACCGCATTATCGCGGAGCAGGATGGCAAACGTATTATCGAGCTCTTCAAGGATCTTGTTCTTAGATCTTACGGTAAGAAATCCGATGATGGTAGACGCTTTATTAAGAGCCAGGAGCTCCGTGAAGATTTTGCACAGACAGAAGCTTATAGCGATCTGTTTATGGAGCTTGCTACTGATGCTGATGCAGCTGCTAAGTTCGTTAATGGTATTGTTCCTAATATTCCGGAAACAAAGCCTGCACCTACAAAATAATTAAGTGAGGAGGAGAGGAATGCTCACTATAGTTGTTCCGCAGTGTGAATACTTCGATGAAGAAAAGAGCGAGTTTATTCATACTAAGGAATGCACTCTACAGTTAGAGCATTCCTTACTCTCTTTATCGAAATGGGAATCAAAATGGGGGAAACCCTTTTTGTCTACCGATAATAAAACTGACGAAGAAATTCTTGACTATATTCGCTGCATGACAATTACACAGAATGTGGATCCATCGATTTACTACAGATTGTCAAAAGAGAATATAGAAAAGATTAATGAGTATATAAACTTACCGATGACTGCTACTACTTTTTCAGATAAAAATGGTCCTCGGAATACACAGATTATTACAAATGAGATCATTTATTATTGGATGATTTCTTTGAATATACCATTTGAATGTCAAAAATGGCATTTGAATAGACTACTTACATTAATTAAAGTTTGCAGTATTAAGAATTCGCCTCCTAAGAAGATGAGCAAGAGGGAAATAACGAATCGTAATAGAGCGCTCAATGCATCTCGCAGAAAGGCATTAGGATCTAAAGGATGATTACTTTTCATCATAAAGGAAACTTTAACAAAACGATTCGTTTCCTAAATAACTTTTCAGATTTTCCTATCAGAAAGATATTGGAGAAATATGGAAAGATGGGCGTCGATGCTCTTGCAGCGGCTACTCCTGTTGACACAGGAAAAACTGCAGCTTCTTGGACTTACGAGATTGAGGTTTCTAAGAATAGTTATACTATTACTTGGCTTAATACCAATGTAAATAAACATGTAAATATCGCCCTGATTCTACAGTATGGTCATGCGACCAGAAATGGCGGATACGTGGCAGGGCGCGACTATATAAATCCGGCATTGCAACCGGTGTTTGATCAAATCGCTACAGAGGCTTGGCAGGAGGTGACTAATCCTTGAGTAAAGTAATTGACGAACGCGTCGTAGAGATGCGATTCGATAACAAAGACTTTGAAAGTAACGTTCAGACAAGTCTTAAAACGATTGACAAATTAAAAGACAGCCTAAATTTTGATGATGCTACCAGAAGTGTAGGAAAGTTTCAGGACTCTCTTAAGCATTTCTCGTTGGATGATATTGGCAACGCCGTAGAAGGTCTTTCTAGTAAATTCAATTGGTCCAACATCTTTAAGATGGATCTTTTGAATAATGTTGTTGGCAGTGTTTATTCAACTATTACTGGCGTATTTGATAAGATCAAAGGAGAACTTCACCTAGAAGACGTTGATCCTGTTTCTAACATGATCGGCGGTTGGGGTAAATATGCCGAGGAATCTAAATCCGTTGCAACAATTATGGCTGCTACTGGCAAGTCGATGGAATATGTCGACGAGCAGATGCAGCGCTTGCTCTATTTCTCTGACGAAACTAGTTATAGTTTCACAGACATGACCAACAACGTTGGCAAATTTACTGCTAATGGAATCGAACTCGAAAGTGCTTCAACTGCTATGCAGGGTATTGCTACCTGGGCTGCGCGATCTGGTCAGAATGCTGCCACTGCCAGCCGAGTGATGTACAACCTTGCTCAGGCAATTGGTATGGGTGCATTAAAGCTGCAAGACTGGAAATCTGTTGAGCTTGCCAATATGGGTACTAAAGAGTTCAAAGAAATGGCGATAGAAGCAGGTCTTGCTACAGGTGCTCTGATTAAGAATGCCGAGGGCATTACTGTAATTGCTGACGGAACTGAAAATACTCTTAAAGAAACAGAAGTCTCTATCGAGAATTTCCGTGAAACTTTAAAAGACGGCTGGCTCGATAATGAGACCCTTATGACTACTCTTCAGGAGTATGGTAAAGCTGCTGATCTTATTCGTGATATTAATTCCCTGACCGATATGCAAGCATCTGAAATTATCGAGCTTGCCAAGGCAATGAGAAACGGTAAAATGACACTTACTGAATTTGCCAAAGCTCTTAAGATGGAAGATGTTCTTGAAAAAGATAAAGATGCGATTATTGAACTAAAGCAGGCATTTGAGCTTCTTGGCAGCGAAGAATATGATTTCAGTCTCCAAACCTATGAAGCTGCTCAGGAAGCCAGGACTTTTGGCGATGCCATGGGCTCTGTTGCAGACTATGTTAGTTCTAAATGGAAGGATACATTTAAATCACTATTCGGTGGCTACGAAGAAGCAAAGATCCTTTGGACTGACTTGGCAGAGAATCTTGCTACAATATTTGGCGATGGTGTCGACGCTAGAAACGAACTTTTAGAAGAAGCCAATATTAGTGGCTACGAGGCATTAGAAACAAGTCTCGAGGCGTCAGGTGCATCTATGTATGACCTCGAGCAGTCTCTCAGAAGAGTTATTCATACAAGATCACTTAGAACACTTAGAGACGAAGCAGGTTCATTTGAAGAAGCTCTTAAACAAGGTAAATTCAACATTGAAGATCTTGAAAAAGCGATCGATGGATTACCGAATTCTTTTAAAATAGTCAAAGAAGTTGCTGGCGAAACAACAGACAATTTCGAAGAAATGACTAAATGGTCATGGGAACTTCGAAAGGGTATGTACGGCTATTATAGCCATGATGACCAGGTTAAGCGTCTCATGGAAGCCAAAAAGATCACTAAAGAATATGCCGAACAGGTCGTATCTCTTTCGGAGAAGCATGAACAGCTTGGGAGAGAGCTTACAAGAGAAGAAGCAGAGCAGTGGATTACTTATACTGAAGGCAATAAACTGATCGAAGAAAATATTGAATTAACCGACGAGCAGCGTGAAGCATGGAAAGCAATGCTTCGCGAATTAGACCAAAGAGCATTTCGCGAAGGATTAGTTAATGGGTTAATTAATATTGGCCATATTCTGGTAGAGGTTGTTTCTAGAGTTAGAGAAGTCATGGCGGATATGTTTCCTCCAGCAACAGCTGCTCAGCTCAGAATAATGGCTACTAACTTCCAAAACATTACTGCTAAGATTCGAGAGTTTGTGACATCTACTGAAGAATGGACTTCACCTCTTTATTATATTTTAACAGCATTAGCATTTCCATTTAGAGTTCTTGCTGATATTATCGGTGTTATTATTCGATTGGTTGTTCCTTTAGGGAAGATACTATTATCTGCGCTTTCTCCGATTCTTTATGGACTTAACGTATTTGGAAAATGGCTTACTAATATTAGAGAAAAGACGGGACAGCTAGAACCTTTTGCTAATGTTTTCAATAAAATTGGTGAAGCTTTAGAAGTAGTTATTGACTTTTTGGGAAAAGTTGCTCAGAAAGTGCTTGACATTATTAAACTCAAACTGGAAAGCAGAATCGGTAACCCTTTCAAAAGTGTAGCATCTGCAATTGAAAAATTTAGTAGTGGATCCGTTAAGCGTATCGATAAATTCATTGACTCTGTAAATCAGCTCGATGTAAATAAAATAGCAAAAAACATTGTTGGTGGATTGAGCAAAATTTACAATGCTGCAAAACAGTTTTTAGCTCCGATTGAAAATTTCGTTAATAAGATATTTTCTGCTGTTCGAGTATTTACAGATTATTTCAATAGTAGTTTTAAATCTCTTGGCGTTGTAGCTAAAGATGCAAGTACGCTAGAGCGGTTTTTTATGGCCCTTTCGGGAACACTTTCCTATTTTGGGATTAATATTGAACCTACCTTAACTTCAATTAATGGCTTATTAACTAGTATTGGCAACAAAATCAATAAAATTAGAAGCACAGTACGAGTGTTCACTGCTGATTTTGCTGAACGATTTAAAGCATTAGGAACAGTTGATAAAGACTTAAACATTTTCGAAAAAGCTTTTACTGCTCTTAGAGGAACTCTTTCGTATTTTGGAATCGATATTGAAGGCGTCATTCAGAAAATCAAGATCGCCAAGCAGACAATTACCGATTTCTTTACTGGTACTCGCACTGGAGCGGAAGAAGGTAAAAAGAACTTTTCATCTTTTGTTAGTTCTATTAGAGCGTCAATTCCTAATATTAGTAAGATTATATCCGAAGGAACTGCACATTTAAGTGAGTTCATTAAAGGACTTAGGATAACCCTTCCGAAAGTTCTTGCTGGTGGCGGAATAGTTGCAGCAGGAGCTGGTTTATTCAGACTTATTAAAGGTCTTAAAGAAACTAAGGAATCTAGTGGTAAGAACATAATTGATAATATTAAAGATTCAATCTTTCCGCTATCAGACACATTAGAAACACTTAAAACAACATTATCCGGATTTAATATTACTTCTTTTGCAATTAGCATGGGGCTGCTTGCCGGAGCTTTGATAGCTTTATCGTTTGTTCCATCTGATAAACTTGCCGCTTCTCTTGGAGTGCTAGGTGGAGCATTAGCTGGCTTTATTGCAACAATAGCATCAGTAAATAAAATTGTTGATGGCGGTGCCGATAAAGGCGTTCTGAAACTTGTTGGTATGGGCTTTGCGATGATGGCTATTGCAAGCTCGTTATTAATATTTGCGAAAGCAGTAGAAAAATTAAATAGCATTAAGTTTAATTCTGGTGCAGCTTTACTTAAAGTTATTGCGCTTATGATCTTAGCAGTAAAATCTATGGGATCGCTTGCCAAAGCCGCAGGTAAAGGTTTCAAACTTAGTGGCGGACTTGGTCTCGTTGCAACAGCAGGCGCACTTTGGGCATTCGGTAAAGCTCTTGAATCATATAATAATTTAAAAATCGACGAAAATAATATAGTAAAAATTCTAGGAGCTCTTACCGCAGCTATTCTTTCAATGAGCTTTATTGCCAAAATAGCCGGTAAGAATAACTTTAAGCTGAGTAATGGTCTTGGACTAATTGCCATGGCAAGTTCATTATACTTGTTCAGCAAAGTTATAGTCGGTCTTGCAGCTATACCTGATGAAACACTTAAAAAAGGACTTCTTGCACTTGCTGGCCTTGGATTGATTGTTAGTGCAATGGCAGAGCTTATGGGAATAGCAGCTCAAGATCTTAAATTCTCAAGCGCTGTTGGAAGCTTGCTTATTCTTGCAGGCATGATCCCGACGATTATAGTCTTTGCCGGTGCAGTTGCTTTGTTAGGATCTTTAGATCAAAACGTTTTAATGCAGGGTGGCATAGCCATCTTTTCGATTCTCGGTCTTGTTACATTATTTATGCTTGCAATAAAGAACATAAATAAAGATGTCGGAATTGGAAAAGCTATAGCAGTATTTATAGAGTTAACTGCAGTTGTTTTAGCTGTAGCAGCATTAGGCGCTGTTTGTGCTCTTATGGGAGCATTTGCGGTGCCAATTGCCCTTGGCTTGTTAGCGCTGATGGGAATCATGTTCGTTATGAAGCAAGTCATGGCATCGATGATTGTATTCATTAATTCTGTCAGCATGAAGAAAGTATTTGCATGCGTATTGGCGATCGGGTTATTTGGCTTGGCTCTTATACCGATGGTTTATTCACTTGCTGAGCTCGGGAAGCTGGATTTCGATACTGTCCAGAAGAATCTGTTGCTTCTTGGTGAATTACTTTTAGCGTTTGTCGGACTTATAGGAATAGCAACATTGGTCGGACTTCTTGCTGGACCTGCTACGCCTATATTGCTAGTCGGCATCGGTGTAGTAGCAGGAGTATTTGCACTCTTTGTTGGTGCAATTACAGTTCTGGTTAAAGATCTAGAAAGACTTGCAAATATTGATACTGAATCTGCAAAAGTAGGCCTTGGACTTGTAAAAGAAGAGCTTAATATTCTTACAGATCTCGCAAGAGAATTCCAGACAAACGAAGGCCTATTTACGGCAAGCCTTGGCGCTGCTTTAGTATGCCTTGCATTTGGTAAAGGTTTGCACGAACTCGCAACAGATACCCAGATTCTTGGACTTGCAAATGCTGAGCAGGCTAGCGAGTCTCTTAAGATAGTTCAGGAAGAGATCGATCTCATGATGGAACTCGGAGAAGAACTAGCTGCAAATCAGGGCTCATTTGGTCGCGGTATCCTTGCTTCTGCAACAGCATTCAACTTTGGCATAGGTCTTAATGGACTAGCTAATGATACAAGAATTCTTGGACTCGTAAACGCCGATCAAGCTACTGCTGCAATGGAGCCTCTTAGAGGACTTATCGCAACGATGATCACGCTCGCAAATACAATTGGCTCTGACCCGACAATATTTGGTAAAGCACTAATTGTATCTGCTGATCTTGTTGCGTTCGGTCTTGGCCTTTTGCCGCTTGTTGGCGCAGAGTTCTTAGCTGGTCTTACAAATGCTGAGAATGCGCGAGCTAATATGACTCAGATTAGATCCATTGTGCGAATGATGTGGGACATTGCAACTCAGATGAGTGAAGATGCATCTCTCTATTTCAGCGCAAAAGCTACAGCCGAGGTCATGAAACAGTTTGGCAAAGCTCTCGTTCCGTTAGTCAGTGCTGAGTTCTTAGCTCAGTTTGTTGACGCGAAGACATCAAAATCAGGGCTTGAACCTGCTAAACAAATGGTTGGTTGGCTATTTGAAGTTGCTAAGAAATTTGATGGTCAGGAATCACTAGCCAAGAACGCCGAAATAGCAGTTAATAGCATGAAGGGCTTTGCAGTAGCTCTTGGCGGACTTACTTTAGGTAATTTCTTCAGCCAGTTCGTGAGCGGCGAGAGATCTTTAGAAGGACTCGAACCTGCAAAGCAAGCTATTGATATGCTTATTCAGCTCGTTCAGGCATTCACGACGACTGAAGGTGCAGCTGCTGCGGCAGAAACTGCTGTAGAATCTGTAAAATCTTTTGCCGACGGACTGACTTCTATATTCTGGTCTCTGTCAACAGGCGGCTGGGATGCTATAGATCCAACTAATATCCTGTCTGTTATTGATGCTGTTATTCAAGGCATCATGGAACTCTCGACCATTAACGGTCAGATTTCAAATGTGTCGGCGGCACTTTCCGGAATTGGATCTTTGTTCGACTCGCTAGAAGCTTTAAGCGGCAAAGGTGGATTATTTGGTGGTAAGAAACTCGATGCCTCTGGCATTATAGAAGCATTCGATAGTGTCGGCACAGCATTGGTGAATCTTGGCACAAAAGCAGATCTTGAGCAAGTTGGTACTAAAATAGTTAACAGTATTGTTACACCGATTACAAATGAAATAACTACTGCAGCGAATGCAGTGTCTACAATGGCACAGACGATGTCTGACACTATAGCCTCATTCGAGAAAGCATTCAACGTCGATGGTAATAACATTGCAGTCGGCTTTATTAATGGTATTAACTCTAGAGTTCAAGATGCATATGACGCTGGCTATAATCTAGCTTCTGAAGCAGAACGAGGAACTAGAGATGCTGGTGAGATTCAGTCACCTTCTAAGGTGTTTAAAGATCTTGGTGGATTCATTGGCACGGGCTTTGTTGAAGGCATCCAGTCCAAATATGGGCAGGTTTCTGATGTTGCTCAGGAAATGGCAATGAGAGCTTATGCAATTGTACAGGCTATTACTGAACGAATGAATGCATTACTTGCCGAAAAGAGTAATGAGCTCAGAATTACTCCTGTCGTTGATATGAGCGGTATTGAGCAGCTAAGTAGTCTGATGTCAAATGCTCAGGGATCTCATAACCTTGGAAACTATCAGATCAATAGTGAAACAATTGATAAGACCATTCAAAGCAAAAATGTTGTATCCGAAATCAAGACACTTCATGATCATCTTCAGTCTCTTGCTGAGCATATGGACAATATGCAAATCGTCATGGATACTGGGGCCCTGGTTGGAGCAACATCTGCTAAAATGGACGGTCAATTCGGAATCATGAGTATGAGAAGGGGAAGGGGGAATTAATCCGTGAGTTCTGAAATAGCCAAGAAGTATCATTCGATAAATATTGGCAATATTAACACATGGGACGATTGGCATATTATTCCAACTTCCCGTCCTCTAGTTTCAGCTCCGCGAGTAAAAACCAGTTTTATTAGTATACCTGGTGGAGATGGGGCTCTCGATTTAACAGAAGTGTTAGCCGGGAGACCTACATATGAGCGCAGATCTGGTTCATGGGAATTCATCGTTATGAACGACTATGGCGATTGGTCTACGCGATATAGCGAGATAATGGAGTATCTCCAAGGTAGACAGTATAGAATAATTCTCGATGACGATCCTGAGTATTACTATTACGGACGATTATCCGTTAACGAATGGCGTTCAGAGCAATACTGGTCCAGGATCGTCATCAATTATAATTTAGATCCTTATAAAAGAAACGTTGACGGATTTGGAGACAAATGGCTCTGGGATCCGTTCAATTTTGATACAGATAGTATTCATGATTATCATAAACTTGTTGTGAACGGAACGCTCGAAATTGACTTTGTTAATGAGAGCAGTACGAACATTAAACCGGTTATAAGCGCTTCAAATAACGCTATGCAAATGACGTATAGTAGTGTTTCTTATAGTCTTGATAGAGGCCCAAATGTAATAGATGGACTTTCATTTCCTCCTGGAACAAGTCATCTGAGGTTTAGCGGGAATGGAGAAATCTCTATAGAGAGCACGGGAGGTAAATTGTAATGTTTTATATTTCCCTCGACGGAAAGCAGATATACAAGCCTCTTGATGATCTTCTAATTCTGTTTAACCCTCGACTTACTTTGGAAATGGGGAAAGCGGGTTCACTTGAGTTTGATATTCCTCAGAAGAATCCCTATTACGACAAGTTGAACCAGTTAACGACCGAAGTAACCGTCGATATGGACTCGGAAGAGATATTTCATGGACGAGTTTTGAGCGTTCAGAGAGCGTTTAATAACGTAAGGCATGTATATTGTGAAGGGGATCTTTCATATCTGATTGACTCTGTTCAGAAGGGCGTTCAGTATTCCGGAACTACTCACGATTTATTTAGTAGGATAATCGCGAACCACAATGCTCGCGTAGATGCTAATAAACGATTTGTGGTCGGCACTGTTAACATCGAAAATCGAAGCATTGTTCTTGTAGGTCAGTCGAACAGCGAGAACATGAACGCTGGAAACATTGACTATAAGCAGATTGCTATCGACTCGATCGTTGACGAATGGAATAACTCGTTTGACTATATTCAGACTTGTCTCATCGATTACTGCGGTGGTTATCTAAGAACAAGACGAGTAAACGGAACGATCTACATTGATTTGCTCCAGGATTTTGGTAACACGTCCATTCAAGAAATCGAGCTTGGTAGAAACATGCTTGATCTAACAGAAGAGTTATCAGTTGAAGATGTATTTACTGTTCTGATCCCACTTGGAGATGATAACTTAACGATTGCATCTGTGAATGGCGGATCTGATGAGCTTGTAGATAGAGCAGGCGTTGCTCGGTTTGGCCGAATAGTTAGGACGCATGTGTTCAGTAATGTCACAAATGCCAGCACACTACTTGAAAACGGTAGAAGACTTTTAGCTTCGAGCGTTAATGTTCCTCGTACTATATCTGTTCGAGCTGTTGATTTGCACCTTGTAAATAAGTCGATTAACCCAATCAAAATCGGGGATAAAGTTACTATTACTTCTTATGTGCATGAGGTCAATGACGCTCTTACATGTACCAAGATCGAATACGACTTAGAGCATCCAGAGCAGAACAATTATACATTTGGAAATCCTAGACAGACCCTTACTCAGCGCTATAGAGAAGATGTTCGACTTAAAAATGATGCATATGGCAATAGCGCTGCTAGCCCAACTGCAGCCAGTGCTAAGAGTGCCGCTGCTGCTTCTGCCGCTGCTGCAAAGAAAGCTGATACTGAGAAAGACAAAGCTCTTAAGGATTTCTACGATACTTGGATTAAAGAAAATAAAGAAGAGGGCGAAGTCAGTTTAGGTGCTCTTTATAAAAAGTACATTGGTGACAGAGAATACCTTATAAATAAGGTTGGAATCGATCTTGATGCTAAGACCGGAAACCTTAATATTGAGTCTATTCATAAAACTGTTACTGATCAGGGACGTATAATTGCAGAAAATACTGCAAACATTAATATCATCCAAACTGATACGGAAGTTGCGATCCAAAATGTTACAGATAGACAGGATCATTTAGCTAATGTTGAAGCTACGCATCATACTGAGATAACTCAGCGGTGTGACGAACTTGGATCTAGTATTGATCTTATGGCTCGTGATATTAATGAGTTTGAGGACAGAACTACAGCTGCCACAGCCAACATTAATATGCGAGCAGATGATATGGAGTCCCGTATTGGTCTGAATGCGAGCTATATTGGCACAATTGACAACAGAGAAGTATCTCACTTTGCGACTATTCAGGCTTGGGCTAACGAAACAGAATCTGCTTTGGAATTGAAAGCAGATAAGGTTTATGTCGATGGTTTGTTAGAAGCGCAAAGAGCTAACATTGAGGATTTAACTGCTGGCAGAACGACTGCTAGTAAGATCCGTGCTACAAATATTATCGCTGGTTCTATTCAACTTTGGTCGGAAGAAGGCGGCGTATCGAGCTATGTTGCGTCTATGGCACATAGTCATAACTTCGCAATAATCGAAGGAAACAATGGAAATATTGAGATTTCCATAGGAACTGCTACAAATACTTATCCACAAAAACAGTCTTTTAATATCGCCAATACGAAATTTTATAAGGACAACGTGGCGGCGGTAACTATTAAGTCCTTTGCTCTTGATACAGATGCTCAGTATACCGACGGAACTGGCTATCGGTATGAGTCTGGAAACAAGAGATTTTTAGTTTATGTCAAAGCAATACTGTCAGATGATACTGATGGTAAGAGAGGCGGTCCGCTTTATATTCCTGCACGAGATGTTTATGATGCAGGCGTAGCAGATGGAACTAGTGCTATTACAGTAAAATCGCATAATTATGAGCAGGATGAGAATGGCGCAACAGATTATACCAAACTTTATGTCGTTCTCGGAACTGAAGATAAGACTATAAAGACTATTGGAAATCTTGATATTTCAGAATCTTATGGAGCTGGTCAGAATAACGCTAGACCTAGAGCGATAGTAAGAAGAACTAATCTTGCTACCGGTAGTGCGATGCCTGATAGCTGGAATAGCTCTACTAATACTGGCTATATTTATGTAAGAGCTACAACTAATAATGATGGAATTTACTACGACGCCAATATCGAAGTTGATACTAACAGCGCTATATACCAAGCTGGCTTAGCTGCTGGAGGCTCCGGTGGCGCAGAAGCTGTAACTGTTAAATCTTACAATTATGAACAAGATGAGAATGGCGTAACAGATTATACTAAACTTTATGTCGTTCTTGGAACTGAAGATAAGACCACAAAGACTGTTGGAAACCTTGATATTTCCGGCTCATATGAAGCAGGTCAGAATAATGCCAGACCTAGAGCGATAGTAAGAAGAACTAATTTAGGAACAGGCAGTGCGATGCCCGATAGCTGGAACAGCTCTACAAATACTGGTTATATTTACGTTAGAGCTACCAGTAATAACGATGGAATTTACTACGACGCCAATATCGAAGTAGATACTAACAGCGCTATTTATCAGGCTGGATTGGCCGCTGGTTCTAGCAGTAGCGGCGGTTATGTACAAACAGTAACAGTTACTGCTGCGACTGCAAGTAACTATGGAACATACGATAAAGCTATTGCTCCATCATTTAACTCACTTTATACATCTGGGAATTATTCATACGGTCTTGCTAATATTAATCTAAGTAATAACACAACTACAGTGTTACGATACAGAGTTCCGGCTGTTAGTAGTATTACAGTTTCACGTACGCATGGTGACATGCAAGATTGGGATTTGTCAGAGGAAAATAATGTTTATATTAATGTGAATTTGAGCGCGCTTAGTGGATCAACAACTCTCGCGACAGGTACTGGACGAGTAAATGTCAATGATGTTGTTAACTTCTGGGCACCACATCAGACTAGAATACTTGCTACGACATCTGTGTCTGATAGCAATAATTACGATCTCGATGTTGATACAACAGGATACTCAAATGCTTATTTTAAATCTGGTAATTACCAATATGTGCGTTTTGAGCTACAAAACAGCAATGGGAATGAACTCGGCATTGTTCGTGTAAAAACTGCATCCACAGATATGTCAATTTCCGAAGTGACAGGACTCACGTCTGATTCTGGAACATATCAGACTTATAACCGTCAAGTGTCGTTTGCGGCTAGTAGCCTTTATACTCCATCTGGCTCAAGTACTCAATACGCAAGGATTCAAGTCAATCTGAGTAACGGAACAAATGAAGTTATTCGTGTTGCAATTCCTGCGTCTACAGGTGGTTCTGTAACTCGTGCTAATTACGATAGTGGTTATTATTCTTCAAGTCTAAAATATTATAAATATGTTGGCACATGGCCTAATGGCACAGGTTATGTGAGGGCTCAATGTGGATCGGCATATGGCGATTTGGATGTCACAGACCTGGTTATGGAAGCTGTGCGAATTGGTCAGCAGAGCGGAGGAACCACTTCGTATTATTGGTCAGACGAAAAAACAGGTCCTTATGGGTCAAAGCAACGGGATTGTTATTTTACGATAAACGGATCAGTTGTTCAAACTGCTAAAGTAATTTGGTCAAGTGGAAATCCGTCGTTCCAGTAAAAAAGAAAGGAGGAGGAAAAATGATTGCACCGAAAGAGATAATTGAGGAGATTAAAAATCTTAAAGAAGTACTCAACAGGATTGAGATTAAAGGGGAGCAGAACGCAAACTATCTTCTCTATTCTTGCCAGAAATGCGATGGACTTATCGCAGCAATTAATGAAGTGATCGAAGACAGAACAAAAGCAGCTGAGGCGGGTGAATAATAGTGGCAAGTGGCATCCAAAATTATTTAAATAGCATAATAAATGCGATTTATGGACGAGATGTCCGTAACGCTATTCACGACGCGATCGAGACCTGCTACGACGATGTGTCTTCTGGCAAAACTATAGCCGAGACAGCAGCTGCAAACGTCAATACTGCGGTGGATAATGCTACTACTGCTGCAAACGCTGCTACTGCTGCCACGGCGAATGCCAACGAAGCTGCATCTGCTGCTAATACTGCTGCTGAAAATGCGACTGAAGCTGCGAGTGGAGCTTCTGAGGCCATTTCTTCAGCTAATACGGCCGCTTCAGATGCAAACACAGCAGCGGCTAGTGCAAATACTGCGGCTACAAATGCCAACACTGCAGCAGACGCAGCCAATTCAGCGGCAGAGAGAGCCGAAGAAGCAATGGAAGCAATCAGCGAAATCAGCGTAGATACGGATGCTGCGATTACTGCAGTTTCTAGATGTAACGACGCAACTGACGCTGCTAATACTGCTGCATCGAACGCAAATACTGCCGCTTCTGCTGCTAATACTGCCGCTTCAAATGCTGACAATAAAGCTTCTGCGGCCACTACTGCTGCGAATTCTTGCTCATCTGCGGCTTCGGCAGCAAATACTGCAGCTGCAAATGCAAATACAGCCAAGGATGCAGCTAATACTGCAGCTAGTGATGCTAATACGGCAAGAGATGATGCTAATGCTGCTGCGAATACTGCGAGGAGTGCAGCAAACTCTGCTACAAATGCTGCTACAAATGCAAACGCGGCAGCCACTACAGCCAACTCTAAGATTACAGCTATGGACTCGAAGATGTTTGACTGTGAAGCTGCAACAAATAATGCAAACACCGCAGCAGGCAATGCAAATACCGCAGCAGGCAATGCAAACACGGCCGCGGCTGCAATAGATAACTTAACTGTGGACTATGAAGATGTTGGACCAACTGTTCCGGCATCCGCTGAACTCCAGACTGTAAACGGTCATCGGAATATTCATTTTCTCCTTAGGCAGGGAGCTTCCGGTGCCTCGTTTACTATTAAAGGGAGCGCATATCCAACAGTTGCAGCACTTCAGACGGATATTACCAATCCTGAAGTTGGTGATCAGTATAACGTTGGCTCAGAAGCTCCATACAATATTTACAGATGGACTGGCAGTAGTTGGGAAGATCAGGGCACAATTGGCACAAATACTGATCCATTTACAACTCAAGATGTTCAGGCCATTCAAAATGGGAGAGAAATTGAAGACGGTTCAACTAAAGTAGTAAAGCTTGAGGCGCTCACCTATCTTCTGAATACTTTACTTGCGAATAAAGTAGATAGAGTGCAAGGTAAAGGACTTTCTACTCTTGATTTTACTGTCAGCGATAAAACTGCAATTACTAACTTGACTAGTTCTGTCGAGACATTAAGTAGTTCGAAAGTTGATAAAGTTAATGGTAAAGGTCTTTCGACAAACGATCTTACCGATTCGCTTCTTAACAAAATCAGTCTTATTGGAGATGACACTTTAAATACGACCGCAGCAACTATTATAGCAGCGATTAACGAATTGGTTAGTGGTAAAGCGAATGCCGATATTATTGGCACTGGAAATCTTAGCACTACGGCAAAAACTATTATTCCTGCGATTAATGAGCTGGCAAATGGCAGACAGTCTAGAAATCTCTATTTCACAAATCAAGAAGCGAGTAGTTGGACCGAACAGTCAACGCCTACTTACGCCGGTTATCCATATCGGTGCGCTATAAGTTTGAGTGGTGTGACAGCTGCGGCATATGCTGAGGTTATATTTTCACCTGAGCAGGCTCTTAGTGGAAATTATGCTCCCGTATGTCAAACATATGGCATGACGACTTCGAGTGGAGGAGTTTATATTTACTCAAAAGTAAATACTACTATAACAATTCCGACAATTGTGGTGTTGAGAGGTGCTTAAATGGTAGGTAAAACAAATGTTGGCGGAGGTCGGAGTGCTATTGTTGAACCATATGCTTATATTCATGTTACATATACGGCTGGCGCTACCTGCACCGCAACAAATGGGTCAAAAACGCTAACTTCACCAAATACAAGCGGTGAAGTTTTATTTCTCATTCCAGAACCAAACGCTTTACCAGAAACATGGACAATCGCATTAACTAATGGCGTATTGAGCAAAACAGCGCAAGTGAGTATAGTGGGGCAGTATCAATTTAAAGATATTACACTATTGCTGTCACGCTTACCGGCAGGATATCAAGAGGTTGAATATCTTGAGTCGAGCGGTACACAATACATTGATACTGGGTATGCATTTAGCAACAACAGTAGCGGCACCAATCGATTCACGACAGAATTTGATATTACGTATATGGCGTTACAAAATTCTCATAATCCATCCGTTGTTGGCGGTATTAATGCCGGGACAGCTTCTCATTATGCGTTTCCATATTTTCGATCAACCGGGTCGGACGCATTTTATGTATACACAGCCGATTCTATGTCCATACCTAGCTTTTTAATTGGAACTAAATATAGCGCTGTGATTAATGATGCAGATCATAAGATTTATCACGACGATACTGAATTGGGAACTATTGATTTCTCAACGGCTTCTAACCCAACGGGTACGTTTGTCCTGTTCGCGGCAAGGGTTATTGGCGGTTCGGCTAGTTATACTGATTTGGCAAATGCGAGGATCTACTCTTTTATTGTAAAAAACAATACTACTAATGAAATTAAAATGAATTTAGTTCCATGTTATAGAACCTCAGACTTGGTTGCAGGTATGATCGATCTTGTGAGTAGCACTTTTCTGACCAACAGCGGAACGGGAACGTTTGCAGTTGGTGCAGATGTATGAGGTGAATAGAAATGGTACTATCAAACACAACTCCACAGAATGAGACAGATAGCATAACTCTCAACTCTTACGCTGAGACGCTGATCTGTAAGTTCTGCGGCAAAGAATACATATCCAGAGGAAAGTATGATCCTGGCTACTGCAAAGAATGTGGCCGAGAACTCATTGGCGGACCTCTGGATGGAAGATTGGCAGGTGAGCTGAAGTATGACGATTCCGGAAGCGAAACAGAAACTTGTTAACTGGTGCAATTCTCAGGTTGGTTATCACGAATCCTGGGATGGAAGCAACAAGTATGGAGCTGATACGGACTGGGACGAACAGCTTTACGGATGGGACGCAAGCAAGGTACCGTGGTGTGATTGGTTCTGTCATTACGCTTATATTTACAACTTCGGCTTTAAGAGAGCTGTCGCAATGACATTCCAGACAAATGGAGGCACAGCACTTTGCAGGGCATCAGCCGATCTTTACAAACAGCATGGGCATTGGTTTGACAGACTTCATCCCGAACTATGTGACCAGATATTCTTCTACGACGGAAGTGGCGAAATCAATCATACCGGTATTGTAGTTGGCGTTAACGGTGACCAGATCACCTGTGTTGAAGGTAACTTTGGTGACGCTGTTGGCAGAACCTACTATAACTACAAGATCTCCAACCAGATTGCTGGATACGGAAGACCTGATTGGAGTCTTGTCAAACAGATGAGCGATAGCGATTATCCGGAGAATATTCCGACAGTTGACGAATCTGAGTCCATTGCAGAGCCTACTTTAACCCTTCCTGAAGATCGGCACTATATTCATCTTCAAAATGGGGATGGAATTAATCATCCGATTCCTGAGGTTAAAGCATGGCAGAATCTCCTTCTTGCCTGGGGCTATAACCTAGGCATCGCAGGAGCAGACGGCGAATTTGGCTCTATGACCACCAACGCAACAATCCAGTTCCAGCAGAGAGTTGGGCTTATCCCTGATGGAGTAGTTGATCAGGAAGAATGGGAGCAGGCGATCTACGTTGGATAATGGAAACAGACGTGAGTTTTCTAAGATCATATTCTGGCTTGTGTGGCTGACAAACCTTTTGGTGATAATTTTCTCAGCAGTAATGATGGTTCTGAATTTCAAGAAGAATGGCTATTTCGAAACCGCACTTCTTGCGATTCTGATTCCATCAACTGCTGCAGAACTCGCTGCTGCTACTGCTATGTATTATTGGAAAACTCGCACAAACAACGTATACGAATACGGTGAAAAATTTATATTTGACTTAGTAGAGTCTGAGAAGATCGACAACCAGCATGTGGTTCAGATCTCTCAGGCTTTCTTTAATTCTCCACAGTTAAATAATGCGACGCAGACTACGATAAATGCTCGCAAATAAAAAGGAGTGTAAATTATGACGATTGATATTACTGAGATTGTTAAAGCAGTCGTTGAACTTGTTGTTGGCATTGCCGGAATTTTTCTGATTCCTTGGCTCAAACAGAAAATCGGTAATGAGAAACTCGCCAAGATTGTCGATACGATTGATATTTTCGTTGCAGCAGCCGAGCAGATTGCTAATAGAGAAGGTTACGATGGAGCTTGGAAGAAACAGCACGTTAAAGAGCTTCTCGAGAAAAATGGCGTGAAAGTCGACGATACAATTGATGAGTTTATTGAAGCTGCTGTTATTCGTCTTCATAACGAACTTATAAATGAAGGTGTGTAATCTTGGCTTGGACTCAGTATAACCCGAATCCTGTTCATCCTGACGGCGGAGTAGGTGACTGCGCTATTCGTGCAATAGCTAAAGCCCTTGATGTTTCTTGGGAGCAGGCCTATACGAAACTGTCAGTGAACGGATTTGCGATGGGTGATATACCGAACTCCGATATTGTTTGGGGCAGTGTGCTAAGGGCTAATGGATTTGTTCGTGAAACAGTTCCTAACACCTGCCCTGACTGCTATACAGTTGGAGAGTTTTGTCGTGATCACCCGAAAGGAACGTTTGTAATTAAAAGCGAGAACCACGTAGCTACCGTGATCGATGGCATGCTATTTGATTCTTGGAATTCGTCCATGAAAATTCCAATATACTATTGGACTAGAAAGGAATAATAAAAATGCCAGCTTATCCGTATTATGGTCAGTACAACTATCAGTATCCGTGGGCTATGCCTTATAACGGGTATAATGTAAGTTCAAATCCTTATTCTATGCAGCCTACTCCTATGCCTCAGGCTGCTCCTCAGACAGTAGCTCCGGTTCAGACTCCTTCTGTAATGCAGGATGGATTTAAATGGATCAATTCTGAGAAGGAAGCTCTCGAGTATTTCGTTGAACCGAATCATGCTGTAGCTCTGTGGAATGCAAATGAACCGGTTGTGTACCTGAAACAGGCCGATACAACCGGTAAACCGACAATTAAAACGTATGACCTTGTTGAGAGAGTGACCGCTGAGTCTACTGAGATGAAACCGAGCGATTATGTTACGAAAGATGATATGTCAGCACTTGTCGGTGTTATTAAGAATATGCAGACCGATATTCAGTCTATGAAGGATGTTGGCTCTGCAATCGGTGCGATTAAGAATGACATCGATACTATTAAGGGCGACATGTACGGAATTGCTGGTAAAAAGAAGGCCGTGAGAAAGACTGAGGCTGATGTGGATGAGTAATCCTATATTTAATGCCTTATTCGGACAGAGAGTAATGCCTCAATCCGGTCCTCAGATGAATTCTGGGCAGGGGAATATTTTCCAGATGGCTCAGAAATTTAAATCAAATCCGCTGGGGTTTCTTCTTGAGAAAAGAATGAATATCCCAGCAAATATTTCCAATGATCCCAATGCCATGCTAAATTATCTACTGTCTACCAATCAGATTAGTCAGTCTCAGATTGATATGGCCCGACAGCAGATGGCTCAGTATGGTTTTAATAATTCAAAATAGGGGAGAACACTATGGCAGATAAAACTATAAATGAATTGACTGCCGCCACTACCATGGGGAATGACGATCTCCTCGTTCTCCAGCAAGGCGGCGCCGCTAAGAAATTAAGCGGTAAGCAGCTTGGCGACTATATATACAACGCTGCTGCCGAGAAAGTTGCCGAGGTTAATCAGGCTGTTGATGATGCTCGCTCTTCGATTAATGATATCGTAGAGTCTGTTCAGAGCATGACTGAACTTGGCACAGATACAACTCTTACTACAACCGGAATGGCGGCGGATGCTAAGGCTGCTGGTGATAAGATTAAAGCGGTCGAAACAGCAGCAATGGCGGATCTCTCTCAGGGAGCTGCTTCCGGATCTATCGTAACCATTACTGATGGCGCTGATAATATTCCTGTGAAGAAGATTACTGTGGATATTGAGCCTGTTCAGGAAGGTACTGGTGATTCGTCTCCGGATAATATTCGTCCTATTAGTGGTTGGACTGGTGCGAAGGTAAGCAGAACGGGGAAGAATCTGTTTGGTGGTAACAAGTTGATTGATGACGCTAATCAACAGTTGAGCATCAGTATAACGAAACAATCAGAAACATCTATGACAATTTCCACGTATGGTCAAACGACCATTGGAAGATTATACGAAATTAAGTGCAAACCAAATACAAGATACACGTTCATTGCCAGACCATCGAACAATTATACTGGCGCTTTGCCTCTTGTATTTCTTTATTCTGATGGTACAAATCAATGGTGTAATAATTTAAGTGATGGTGTTAGCATTACAGTATCAAAGGCTAACAAGACAGTTGTCGCTATTGGAATGAGACAAAGTGCTACAGTTACATATTTAGACCAAAGCAAAACAGGACTTTTTGAGGGTGATTTAACCGCTGATAACTTTGAACCATACCAAGGTGAAACCTATGACATCACCTTCCCCTCCGAAGCTGGCACTGTCGGAAGCGGCTCTATTGATATAAATGAAGACGGGGCAGGAACATTAACTGTTAGTAGGCAATATTTTAAGTTTACAGGAGATGCGATTTTTGATAGTGGATCTGACAATACATATTATATTCGCTTAAACTCCAATATGGCATTTCCTTCGGCCGTGCAGCGAACCTTAAGATATTGCAACCTATATACGCCAGCTAATTATCAAAATCAACCGAGTAATTTACTAATAGAAACATATCGAGGGACGTCGCCAAATAAGACAAATGGATATATACTTAGATGGAGAGACGATAATTTAGCAACGCTTGATGATGCCAAAGCTTATTTGAATGAGCATAACTTAGAGATTGTTATTGATATTCCTACTCCTCAGACCTACACCCTCACTGCTGACCAGGTGACAACTCTTCTCGGAACCAATAATGTCTGGTCAGATACTGGTGATATTACAGAATTCATCTATCGTAAAGCTCCTATCGATTCGTCCGATGTTGACGCTAAGATCGCCGAAGCTGATGAAGTAACGCGCGCTGCAATCGAGTCTATGATTGCTGGTAGAGAAACCGCGATGAAGGCCACGAAGAACTATACTTCTGGCGGTCTTGTAATTGTTAATCACACAATCTATAAACTCGATGCTAATGTAGCTTCTGGAGAGACTTTTGCTCCAGGTATTAATTGCCATATGACCACGGTTGAGGCTGAAATTGCTGAGCGTGTTCCCATTTCTAGATTTGTTAACGGTATAGCGCTATCTTCTGATGTTATACTGACCTCGGAAGATATCCCATATGATGACTCGCTTTCCGACCATACAAGTGGCTCTGTTGGAGAAGTTGTTAGTGGGTTGAAGGAATCAATAACGCAGAATGTCAATAAAATAGTGGAATCTATTGGTTATGTTGAAAACAATGTTATAATATTTCCTTGGCGAATGGCGTATGTGGATGATAAAGGTATTGAACATACAAGTACCAATACCGCATTATCGCCGCTTCTTGATACTGGCAACTTGGCACATTTTACGGTTGATGTCGGTTATAAAGCAAAATTTGTAGAGTTTAATTCCGTTGCTCAGTCATCGGCATCTTATGTTGGTATGTCGCAATATTATGAAGGCGATTTTTCGCTGTCTTTTAATGCTGAGCATTATTATCTTATACAGTTAGCAAGAACAGATGCAGCAAAATTTAATTTAAACGACCTGCCAGATTCTGTTGTAGCTTCAAAAGAATGCATTCCATCTCAAGATTTGTTTAATGTCAGTGAAAAATGTATATATTATTCTGATAGTAGTTTCATATCAAGATATTATATAGACATAAATAATAGGTGGGTATATACCAACCAACCTAAAGCATCTGCTTTTTTTAATATTAGCAGAGGTTACTATAAAATTAAGGCTAATGGTTCTTATAACACGTATTATGCCTTGCTCGATAAAACATTATACAATGATTTTACAAATCTTCCGGCATTTATAACAAAGTATAAGACACGCATAATGATTCCGGCAGGAGAGGACTCCACAATTTATGCCGATAAAGATTGTGTATTATATCTTTACAATATGACGCAAGCAGGTGATGTGTATTTTCCAGAAAGCATTGTTGCATATCTATCAACAGATATAGAATTTAAAAAGATAGGCAGACCAGCTGATGCATATTATGTTGGTAACATTATAAACCCTGTTGTCGAATCGTACAATGAAGTATTTAATTTATATTCCGAGGATAAAGTTATACGAGGAATAAGCATTAATTCTTCTGGAGAAGTTGTTTCGGAATCATCGTATATGACCACGGATTATATTGAAATTCCAAAGAAATACGGCAAAAATCTACTCTACACTCATCTGATGGTAAACGGTAGTTACTCTGGTACTGCAGCGTTTTACGATGCAAATAAGCAATTTATTGAAACAATTTCCGTAACAGCATATATCACAAATGCTGATAACTATGCGTATCTTCGCTACACAATTCCTACAAATTCGACCAAAATTGAAATTGAAATAAAGAACGAAACAATTATGCCACAGTACAAGAAACAGGAATTGAATTTTGATGAGTTGCATAATTGGTTTGATTATGAGAAAAATATCGTAAGCGATGGGTGCATGACAGCAATGATAAGAACTGCACTTGGGTATTTAAATTTGACTGTGTATGGTTATGGAACAGAGCATACGGCATTTGCAGAATCATGTGTTAAATCAACAAAAGACACTCATACAACGTCATCTACCTACGATGGGGAGAGGTACCAGATAGATTGCTCGACCTTTGTTCTGTTAACTATGTTGGGGATTAAACCAGAGTGTAGCAGATACTTCTATACGAAAAATGTCCCGTCCGAATATGGGTACAAGTTTAATGGGCTTGTCGAGTATGAGGGGTATGTCTATGGTGTTGCTCAAACTGCAAATACTAAGCGTTTGTATGCAAACAGTATTGCAGAGTATGCGTATAAAAACGGATTTCTGTATGTCATTGAGAAAGATTTTTCCAATGTAAAGCAAGGAGATATTCTGTTCACATCAAATCAAGGCTATACCTATGGCTTTTTCAAAGACATTGGGCACTGCTCGTTTGTTTACAATGTCATTCCTTTAGAAGCAGGTGGAAACGCAGTAGAAGTATTTGAAGCAACAGGTTCTAATGCTCCTGCACATCTGTCTACACTAACAGATAAACAAGCCGCTATGATATATGGAGCAAGATTCCCGCTAAACTATGTTAAAGATGTTTCCGAGAACATAGCAACGTTTACATCTCAGATTCAGCAAACTGTAAGTGGTGTGAGTGGTACAACTTTTGACATAGCAACTATATCCCTTACAAAACCGTTATTTGCAGGTAATGTTTATACCGCAATTATTTCTTCTGAACTTAAAGATGATGGATACTTTAAACTTAGTATCGGCGGTTCTACATACGTTGGTTACTCTAATGGGAATGTGCTTAAAAGACCTGACGGTAAGGTTGTCATTAGGTTTGTGCTATATAGTAATTTAACTCTGACAAATCCTGACACTATTGGGATTAAATTCGTTAGCACGGATGCAATTGATACCACTATCACTGTTTCAGACTTCAAACTGTATGATGGATATGTAACTACCTAAATTATTGGATGAGATTAGATGAGATTAGATGAACGAATCAGAAAACATTTCTGCCACGAGTATAATACCAAACGAAAAATATCTTACACGTTAGAGCAGCAAAAAAAACTAATTGGCAGAATAAGATCATTACGAAATGATGCAGCGTACATCACAGACCCAAAGCGTAAAAGAATAGTTTTTAACGAAATTGAAAAATTGACAGATGAGTACTATAACAGTACTTTATACTAAGTTAGTTAATCAGCACATTGAGTAATACAGAATCGTACATATAGACAAAACGTATATTGCTGAAACTGCTAGCGGCTCAGTTTCTAACTTTACAACCGCTAAATTAAACTATGGAGGAATACTGAAATGGTATACCAGTATTATGTTGTTGAAATTCAGCAGTACAATGATGGCACATACGGTCACATTGTTCACTATGCTTTTGATGAAGATGCTGACAAAGCTCGTCTCAAAGGTGAGGCTAAGTTCCATGAGGTTCTTGCAGCAGCTGCTGTAAGTGAGCTTCAGACTCATTCTGCTATCATGTTTACTACTGAAGGTTTTCCTGTGATGCATCAGTGCTACAAGCACAAAGTAACTTCTGAACCTACTCCTGAACCCGAAGTAGAGCCTGTTGAGCCCGAGACTCCTGAAGAAGAACCGACTAACGAATCCAGTTCTCTCTTCTCTTAATTTCTAACTTAATAATCTAAGAATTTTCAGTAGTTCAAAATGGGGGACCATCCAACGCGATGGTTCTCCTTTATTTTTTGCTATTCACACTGCCGGTAGCTCGAGATACTGAGCAGTTTGAATAAATTTATATCCTAATTAAAAGGAGAATTTAAATCATGGATGACTCTATGAACATGAGTATGCCTGTTATGCCGGCTTACGGTGCTGGCAATGGTCAGGGTGGATTTGGCTTCGGCGGTGACTGGGCTTGGATCCTGCTGCTTCTCGTTCTCTTTGGTAACAATGGTTGGGGTAATGGAAACGGCAATTGTGGCGGTATGAATGGCCTTTACCCGTGGATGAACAATTCCCAGAATATCAACGATGGATTCCGTGATCAGATGCTGAATTCTCAGATCGCTGGTATCCAGAATGGTATTACTTCTGGTTTCGGCGACGTGCAGAATTCTCTCTGTGGTGGTTTTGCCGGTGTTAATGCTGCTGTGACTGCAGCTCAGAACGGCATCACTCAGCAGATGTTTGCAAACCAGATGGCGGCTCTTCAGCAGTCTAATGCTCTGCAGGCTCAGCTTGCTCAGTGCTGCTGCGACAATCGTGCTGCTACTGCTGATCTCAAGTACACTATTGCAAACGAAGCTTGTGCTGATCGTGCAGCAGGTACGAGTGCTCTTCAGGCAGTTACTACTCAGAATGCTGCAAACACTCAGAGAATCCTTGATCAGATGTGCCAGGATAAGATTGATGCTAAGAACGAGCAGATCGCAAA
>ODAI014163147.1_pt1 | contig 25452 bp, 18 predicted proteins | sample 1539321 | NCBI WGS metagenome assembly ODAI01 (sample SAMN02144231, study PRJEB22623) | gut metagenome | biome: sheep rumen | host: Ovis aries | place: New Zealand
AGACGTTTTCATGCCTGGTGAAGAAAAACCTGTACGCATTGTTTTTGATTTTGAGGAAATCGAGCAGATTAAATCCTTTGAAGTTGAAACGCAGACTTCATCCGGAAATCACGAGCAGGTTCTCATTTACCCGATGAAGGAAGTGGTTTGGACTGACGAGCTGGTCATTGCGCTTGAGAAAAGATTTTCCGAAATGGAAAAAGGAGCCATTGTAAATGATTTTGCCTCATATGACAAAGAGCGTAAAAGGGCAGGATATCAGATGGAATCAAAGGATGTCAGGACGGAGGCGTTTTCTTCTGCGGTGGAAAAAAGCAGCTCTGATTCTGTAAATCTTTCTTTTACTGACAAGGCTCTTGAAGAAAAGGAAAGGCTTATTGAAGAACTTGCCGTTCAACACGAATCGGAAGGTGAGGAACTTTTCTACGGCATCCTGTGGGATAAACTGTATTCTATTGTAGACTATTTCAGAAAAAATACCATTGTTTTCTGTTATGACTCAGAGCGTCTTTCGAACAGCCAGAAAGCATTTGAAAGTGAGTTTGCCGCATCCTACAGAACGGCCCGCCAAAATCTTCCTGTGTTTCCACCGAAATATATGCTTCTTGATTACGCGTCGGTAATTAACAGCTGTTCTGCAAGGATTCTCTTCAAGACTCTGGGAGATGCTGAGGAAGACGGTGATAAAGGGGGAAACTTCGTCCTTAAAACTGATTTGTCGCAAAGTTTCTTTGGCAATATCAATTATTTGAAGGAGCAGCTGCAGTCCAGACAGAACGAGGGCTGGCATATCTTTATTTTTGCCGACAATCCGAATCAGGCTGTGCGCATCCGGGAAGTTGTAAAAGAGTTTATACAGACGGATGAAAAATCTTTGTATCCTCTTGAAATCTATCCTCAGCCTTTGGCGGAAGGTTTTTCAATTGCAGAGGAAAAAATCCTGGTGATTCAGGAAAATGAGATTTTCGGTCGTAAAAAGGCGGCTCCAAAATCAATACGCAAGGTTTCTTCCAAACCCATAGACTCATTTGTTGATTTGACTCCGGGTGATTATGTTGTTCACGTGAATTACGGAATCGGTCTCTTCAAAGGAATCGAGCGCATAAAAGCAATGGGCACCGAACGCGACTACATAAAACTTGAGTATGCCGACAAGGAATTTCTTTCTGTACCCATTGAACAGGTGAACATGGTGCAGCGGTACATCGGAAGTGAAGGGCAGACACCAAGACTCGACCTCATAGGCTCGAAAAGCTGGAACAACCGTAAAAGCAAGGTACAGCAGAAAGTCGAGGAAATCGCTGAAAAACTCATTGATCTTTATTCAAAACGGCAGGCTTCAAGAGGTTTTGCATTCCCGAAAGACGGTGAGTGGCAGTCTGCATTCGAAGCGGCATTCCCTTACGAAGACACTCCTGATCAGTTCAATGCATCTCAGGACATCAAAGAGGATATGGAAAAGCCGGTTCCGATGGACAGACTTGTCTGCGGTGATGTGGGCTATGGAAAAACCGAAATTGCGATGAGGGCCGCATTCAAAGCCGTGATGGGTGGTAAACAAGTGGCGTTTTTGGCTCCAACTACAATCCTTGCCGAGCAGCATTACGAAAACTGTCTCGAACGTTTCAAAAATTTCCCGGTTTCCATCGGTCAGCTTTCACGCTTTGTTCCCCCTGCCAGACAAAAGGAGATTCTGGCTCAGACAAGGGAAGGAAAAATCGATATATTGATCGGAACCCACCGTATTCTGCAGAAAGATGTTCAGTTCAAGGATTTGGGGCTGATGATAATCGATGAGGAGCAGAGATTCGGTGTGAAGGACAAGGAAAAACTCAAGGTGATGAAGACAAATATAGACTGTCTTGCAATGAGTGCGACTCCGATTCCCCGTACACTTCATATGAGTCTTCTTAAAATCCGTGATATGTCGCTTTTGACAACACCCCCGCAGAACAGGCAGCCGATTGAGACTTCGATTGAGCCTGAGTCCGATGAAAGAATCAAAGCCGCCGTAAGACGCGAAGTGAGCCGTGGAGGACAGGTGTTTTTCCTTCACAACCGGGTTGAGACCCTTGATGATGTGAGGTACAGACTTGAAAAACTGCTTCCTGAAATGATGATTGAAGTGGCTCACGGAAAGATGACCAGCGAGGAATTGGATGATATTTTCCGGCGGTTCAAGCTGGGAGGATTCCATATACTTGTTGCAACAACGATAATTGAAAACGGAATCGACATACCGAACGTGAACACCATAATAATCGACCGTGCGGATATGTACGGTGTGAGCCAGCTGTATCAGCTCAGGGGACGTGTGGGACGGAGCGACCGCAAAGCCTATGCGTATCTTTTCTATCCTGAAAACAAAGTGCTTTCGGAAATTGCCATGAAGAGACTCCAGGTGATAAACGATTTTACTGAGCTTGGAAGCGGATTCAAAATCGCAATGAAAGATATGGAAATTCGAGGTGCCGGAAATCTGCTTGGAAAAGACCAGAGCGGTGAAGTTTATGCCGTCGGATTTGAGATGTATCTTTCTCTGCTTAACTCAGCGATTGAAAGGCTCAGCAACAGTGATTGGAAATCTCCTGATGAGGTTCTTCTTGAACTTGAGTATACGGGATTCATTCCCGACACATATATCAGCGATGCCTCCACCAAAATGGAAATGTACAAGAAGATTGCCGCTGTAAAAAAACAGGAGGAACTCGAATCTGTCTACGAGGAGATGCTTGACCGCTTCGGTGACATGCCTGATGAAGTGACAAGTCTGTTGAGTCTTGCAAAAATACGCATATTGTGCACGAAACTTTCCATAACGTCGCTTATAGAACGTCAGCATGTGGTTACCGTGGAATTCGGGGCTCTTGCAAAGGTAAATGTAGACAAGCTTCTGCATATGATTTCCCTGTATCCCCGTTCGATAAAACTCAATCCGCAGTCGCCGAACAAACTGATGCTGAAAACGGAATCCATAGACCTTACCACCAAGTGTGACTTCATAAAGGAAAAACTCGAGCATCTTTTGTGACGAGGGATTGGTAAAAGTTGTGTCTAAAAAAGAGCATTTGAGGATATTCTATACTGATTATAATGCGTATTCTGTCTACTTGTATTCACTACGAAATCCACCCTCTTTCGGGGGCGGATAAATCTCCTGCATTACTGCTGTTTCATCCATTTACACTACAGCATCGAAATCAAGCCGTCTGGCTCTAATGCTCATTATAAGTCCCATTGCAATGGAGTTTGTGAGATATGCAGAGCCTCCGTATGAAACAAATGGAAGCGGAATACCTGTAATCGGCATTATTCCCATAACCATTCCCACATTGACAAGGAAGTGATAAAAGAACATTCCCAAAAATCCGCTGCTGATGTAGGCACCGAAATGGCTGGTTGTTGTCCTTATTACAGAAAGCCCCCTTAACATGATGACAAGGAAACTGGCAAATACTGCGATTCCACCTGCAAATCCGAACTCTTCTGCAAGTATACTGAAGATAAAGTCGGTGCTCTGCTGCGGCAGATAACGGTAATGACTCTGAGTCCCCATAAGGTATCCCTTGCCGAATGTGCCGCCGGATCCGATTGCAATCTGGGAGTTTATGATGTTCCATCCGGCTCCTTTGGGGTCGATATTCGGATTTATAAAGATGATAAGACGCATTATCTGATATTCCTGAAGAACTTTTCCTGCCATAACCGAAAGAATCAGTGCTGTGAACAATATGCCTGACACATAAGTGACCCAGTAAAAGTATTTCTTTTTCAAGAAAATCTGGCCCAGAATGCCCATCATGGCAACTATCAGCGTTACGGCACAGACTACGATGAAGAGCTTTCTGTTTGTCAGGACTGATATTATCAGCACCGTGCGTTTTGCAATCTGGCTTTCCCAAATCGGAAGTACCGTAAAGAGGATTGTCAACATTCCCGTTGCAAGAACCAGCACGATATATCTTATAGGGATGTTTGCGATGAAACACATAACCAGGAATATGGGAAGATATGCGCTTGCAGTTCCCAAATCCGGCTGAAGAAGAACCAGCCCCATCGGAGTAAGGAGAATTACAAGGGATAGCAAGAATCTTTTGCGGGGATTTTCCTGCTCTGATTTTTCAAGGTAACGTGCAAGAAAAAGCGTGAACACAAGTTTTCCGAATTCCGAAGGCTGAATTCCAAGGCTTCCGATTCCGATCCAGCTGCGCGCTCCGTTCAATTTCTGTCCGAAAAATGCAGTGTATATCAAAGCCAGTGTCAGAAGTATGGCGGCATAACCCGTGTAGCGTTTCAATTTGCGGTAATCAATAAATGTGCAGGACAGCATCAGCACGAATCCGACAATGCACCAGACAATCTGCTTGTAATAATCTTTATTTTTGAGCAATCCTGACGAGTCTATTCCAGAAGAATAAATGAAAAGGACTCCGAGGACGCTCAGAACAAGAACTGCCAATATAATAAAGAAGTCGAATCGTTCGTAAATCTTGACTTTCATCTAATCCTGCCTTCCCACCTGCTTTTTGCGGTCTTCAAATCCAAGGGTTTTGATAGCTTCCTCGTATGTCTGGTTTGCAAATATTCCCTGCATGATGATGTTTGTGGCATAAGGGGCCCACCACTCCCAGTCGTTTACAGCTTCAACAAGAGTGACAACCACAACCTGATCCTCCACCGGAGCATCGTAGGGTGCGTAAGCCACCATCCAGGAGTGCCATCTGTCTTTGAATCCAACTTCTGCGGTTCCTGTTTTACCTGCTATCTGAACGACTTTGTTGTGCATCGGGTAAATTGCGGTACCGTCGGTAATCATGTAGCGTAAGTAAGTCTGCACTGTGCGCCACACTGAAGCATCAACCGTTGACTCATGAAGCACTTCAGGCTCCACTGTCTGCAATACTTCGTTTGTTGCGGGATCCCTTACTTCCTTCAGCAAATGGGGTTTGTAGATTTTTCCGCTGTTGCATACCATTGCCATCATATTTGCCACGTGAAGAGGTGTTGCAAGAGTGTCGCCCTGTCCGATGGAAATATTCATTGTGTCTCCGTCAGTCCACTTTCTGTTCTTCTCCCTTTCCATCCACTGCGCAGTAGGAACGAATCCCTTTGTCTGTGAAGGAAGGTCAATCTCCAGACTCTGTCCGAATCCGAACTCGGTGGCATATGAAGCTATGCGGTCAACTCCGAGGTAATCACGTCCAATTACCCAGTAATAAATATCGCAGGATTGAGCAAGTGCGTTTTTGAGGTTGAGCCATCCATGTCCTGGCGGTGGCCTGTGGCATTTGAAAAGACGGTCTCCATGGAAAAGCCGGCCGGAACATTCAACTGCCTTGTCAGGGGGAAATGCCTTTTCCGAAAGCACTGCCGTGGTCATAATCGTCTTGAACGTTGAAGCCGGTGGATATGCTGCATTAACGGCTCTGTTAAGCAATGGATTGTTCGGGGTATTTGTGAGTCTGCTGAATTCTGCGGATGCATTTTCCGTCGAAAAGGCATTGGACTCAAAGTAAGGATAAGAAACCATTGCAAGAATTTCACCGTTCGAAGGCTTTAAGACTATAGATGCCCCTACCCGTTCACCGAGAGCTTTTTCAGCAAGTTTCTGTATTCTGGTGTCGATTGTCAGAACCAGATTTTTACCCATTTGAGGAGGAACCACAACCGGAGCTTCGTCAATATAGCGTCCCTTTGCATCGCGAAGTCTTGTTTCACTTCCCGGGGTACCCTGCAACAGCTGATCGTACACTTTTTCTATGCCTGTTTTTCCGACAACGTAATTTCTGTTGTATCCTTCGTTCAGCATCAGCTTGAGCTCTTCCATCGTAATGTTTCCCACATAGCCCAGAACGTGGCTGATGGACCCTGTTTCAAGATATGTGCGGATCGGTTTGTTTCTCCAGCTGACTCCGGGGAAATCAGTGATGTTTTCGGCAATGTTGCTGATTACTTCAAGTGGAACGTTGATTTTTATTTCTATTGAAGTAAAGGCCTTTCTTTTTCCCGATGTCTTTTTGTCGATAGCGTCTTTGGTGATTCCAAGGTATTCTGCAAGTTTTGTTGCAACGGTATCGTACTGACCGTCGGGTATGTCTCCAGGAATCAATTCGACCACAAAGGAATCTGTGTTTACGACTATGGGATTGTCGGCATTCCTGTCAAAAATCTCTCCGCGCTGGGCATCAAGAATCGTAGGAACGCTGGTCATTTTTACGGCTCTCTGCTTCCAGTAGTCACCGTTCAGAATCTGCATGGAGAAAAGATTCATTGTATAAAGAGTCATAACAACAAAAATCAAAATCGCGAGAAACGCAATCTTTGCATTTCTCCGTCCTGAATCATCTTGAGTATTATGCATAAAATCAACATTCATTATTCAACGGTCTCCGGTTTAAGCACCAATGTTTTTTTGAATACGTCAAGAAGCCTGAAGATTATGGGAGTGAGTATGCTGTTTGCAATAAGCTCGAATAAAAACAACCAGGAAATAGGATTGTATTTCATTATCTCCGTGGGATACAGAATGGAAAGCAGCCAGAGAATAAATCCCTTCATAAGCGTGGCGCAGAATCCCAGCAGAAGCGGAACGAAAAAGCCTTCCGTATTGATGACTTTGGTGAAAAGCCCGCTCACAAAACCGATGATTGTGCGAACCAGACAGTTGAGACCCATCACCCCGGAACTGAGAAAATCCAGGAACAGGCCTGAAACAAATCCTGTGGTTTCACCCATCAGCCTTCCGTTTTGCAGGGAAAAATACATCACGCATAAAAGACAGAGATCGGGTACCGCCGGAAGAACCGTGATATTCGACAAAATTGCGGCTTCAATCAAAGATGCGAGAAGCAGAATGAATGTACTGACTGCAAATGATTTAAACATTTTTTCTATTCCTCCCCTTCAAGCGGTATTCGGTCGTTTCCCATTGCAGGATCCACAACAAGGACAGTTTCCAGTTTTGAAAAGTCCAGAATCGGAGTGAGCTCCAGCCCCAGTGATGAATCATAGTCCAGTATGGAAATCTTCGAGAGCGTACCGATCGGAATGTCCCGCATATAGTTTCCGTTTTCACCTGATGTGACGACAATGTCCCCAATCTGAAGTTCGTTGATTGATCTTTTGCTGATGTAACTCATCGTAAGCGGAATGTCCACCGAGCCCTGGCCTGAGACAATTCCCAATTCGCGGGAAGTCTGAATGCGCGCAGAGATATTGCATTTTGAATTATAAAGAGGCATTATCTGGCTTGTTCCGACACCCACGGTCACGATTTTTCCAACGACTCCGACGTTTCCATGCTGTATGGCGATTACCGGCATTCCCTTTTTGATTCCGCTGCGGACACCCTTGTCTATCGTAATTGCGGAATAAAGACTGTCAGGATCTCTTCCTATAATCTGTGCGGCTATGTTCTTGTTTGCGAGACTTGTTGCGAAATCAAGCTGTTCACGGAGCATCTCGTTTTCTTTTCGTATTTCGACATTGTTCCGCTGCAGGTATTCATAGTCTTTAAGTTTTTCCTTCAATTCGACATATTCGGACTTCATTACGAAAATATCCTTTACGTTCTGCACGACACCTTCGGCACGTGAAGAAACATAATGGAACCCTTTCTGCAGAGTGGACATCACAGTGAATCCTACCCCGCTGAAGTTGATGAGAAATCCTCCAGCATTGAATCCCAGCGTAATGCCGCTTATCAATATGAGGACAACAAGCAGCACTTCCGGAAGTTTGAACTTTACAGACCTTTTCATATCAGCTGTTCAGACTGTCATAGATTGAGCGGTTTGATGACATATCCTTGAACAATTCGAATGCCTGTCCTGCACCGACAGCAACACACTCAAGAGGTTTTTCCACGAGGATGACAGGAACACTCGTTTCTTTTGAGATGAGCTTTTGAAGCCCCTTAAGCATTGAGCCTCCGCCAGTCATGACTATACCGCGCTCAACAATGTCGGCTGCCAGTTCAGGAGGAGTCTTGCTGAGGGTCTTTTTGATTTCCTCAACGATTTTTGTAAGAGGATCCTTGAGAGCCTCGCGGACTTCAACGGAATCCACCTCAAGGCGGCGCGGAAGACCTGTAATGGCATCTGTACCCTTGATTTCCATTTTATCGATTGTTTTGTCGGCAATTGCGGAACCGATTTCAATCTTCATTCTTTCGGCCTGTCCCTGTCCGATTATGAGGTTGTGGACTGCATGAACATGCTTCACGATAGCCTCATCGAATTCGTTGCCGCCTGTACGGATAGAACTTGTCGTAACCATACCGCCGAGTGAAATGACGGAGACTTCGGTTGTGCCACCACCTATGTCGCACACCATATGACCTGCAGGCTCGTATATGGGAATCTGCGCACCGATTGCGGCTGCAAGGCTTTCCTCAATGACTTCGACTTCTTTTGCACCGGCTTTCAACGCAGCGGCCATAACGGCATCTCTTTCCACCTGAGTAATGCATGACGGAATTCCGATTTTCATTCTTGTTGATTTGAAAAGATGACCGCGGGGGATAATCTTCTGAAGAAAATACTTGATCATTTTTTCAGTGGCATCACTGTTTGAAATGACTCCGTCTGCCAAGGGTCTGATTGCCACTATGTCGCCAGGGGTTTTCCACAGCATGCGTTTTGCTTCCGCTCCGACCGCAACAACTTTTCCGGTTCCTTTTTCCTCTGCCACAACGGACGGCTCGTCAATTACAATTCCTTGTCCGCGGACGTAAATCAGGGTGTTGCAGGTACCCAGGTCAATTCCTATGTCTGTGGTGAAGTTGTCAAAAAATCCCATCGTCTATTTTCCTCCATTTAAGTCCTGTTTTCAATATTCTATTTATTGTCTGACATTTTCTGCCGGGCTCCAATATGCATCGGCTGCAGCGTCAGGCATTTCCGCCATTCGGAACGAGCCTTTGCCATATCACCCTGCTTCTCATATAGTACACCAAGTCCGTAGTGTGCGTCTGCTGAATTTGTGTTTTTTTCCAAAATTGTTTCAAATTCTTTCTGGGCGCTTTCGTTATCCGACTCATCCATATAAATCTGCGCAAGAAGAAAATGGCTTTTCAAGAGCACTTCGTCATTCTGGGTTATGTTTTGAACGCGCTTGAGATATTGTTTCGCCGTTCCCCCCTGAGAGGCGTTGCAGTACTGCTCGGCGATTGAAAGAAGCAATGTGTCGGACTCATGCACAAGAAGCGCTTCTGTGAAAGATTCTATGCTTTTCTGCGTTTCACCCAGAGCGGCATAACTCAATCCCAGATACTCCGGTATGTCATCCGCATGAAAGTCTTCTGCCTGACATTCAAGGAGATATTTAATGGCAAGATCAGCATAGAAATGGGTACCGGCTGAACTGTCTTTGTGGAAATAACTGCGGCCCAGCATATACTTGATCTGCGGAAGGACATCTTCCTTTGCATATTGCATTGCGATTCGGAGATTTATTATTGCTTCGTCGAGAAGATCCTGGGCAACGGCATTGTCGGTTTCTGAAACCGCAAGGAGAAATGCACTGTAACCGTGGAATGTGCGGGCTGCATTCTGGAGGAAATTCTTTTCAAGGATAGCAGCAGAAGTATCATAGACACCTTGAAAATCCTGATTGTCCCATTGTTCGTAAAGCATAGGAACAGTATTTGCCGAGTGAAATTTGTTTGTGAAAAAGCGGTATGAAAATATAGCTATGCAGGTTAAAACTCCGGCAATTCCTATTGTAAGCAACAGCCGGGGCAGAAACTTGCTTTTCCGCCTTTGTTTTCGTTCTTCGTTATATGCATTACCCCTCAACATAAACAACCCGCTTTTTAAATCTATGGCAAAAAAACAAGGAATATAGTAAGCCGGGTTCTGGTTGACGATAAACGCCAATGGTCATCTATCTGCAACGACAGTTGCCTGCCGCCTCCAGCAATCTACCCGCAGTGTAAGGCCGGAATACCAAACTGCTGCATGATTTTGCTCCAGATGAGGTTTGCTTATGCCGCCGCTGTTGCCAGAAGCGCGGTAGGCTCTTACCCTGCCTTTTCACCCTTACCCGTAAAACAGGCGGTTGTTTTCTGTAGCACTTTCTGTCAGAAAAGAGTTATGCCAGTTGTATTAGGCAACTATCCTTTCTGCCCGGTTATTATCCGGCATCTTTTCCGGTGGAGCCCGGACTTTCCCTCACGGAATGCACCTGTCATCAGGAGCACCCCGCGCGACCATATATTCCTTGTTATGTACTAAATCAATTCATCTCAAAATCAGATGACTTTTGAAAATAACTTGAGCCAGTTGCAAAACCTGTCAGACTTCTGCAGTTGACTCAATCAATTAAAAATCACCGGAGCTTCCGTCTCCTCCAAATTCATCGCCGTCAATATTGTCAAAGATGTTGTCTGTATCCTGATCTTCATTAGTATACAGTGCTCCGGCCTCTTCAATGGGTGCCTCAACTTCGGTGACGTTTTCATAATACAACACACGACTGCAATACGGGCAGTAAAGAAGTTCCTGAACGTTGTCGTTCTTGTTCTCATAATTTGCCCTTACACGGTTTGCAAACTGATCAGGCAGAATCATATTACAGCCCATGCATACACTGGTGCGGGGTTCCTTTCCTCCGTGAACGGCGACTATACCGATGCTGTTTCTTTTAATGATGCGCTGAAATTTGAGAAGATCCTCCGGAGGAATCCCTTCGGAATAAATTGCTTCCTGCTTTTCAAGTTCCTTGAGTTTTTCGTTGTATCCTTCGAGTTCCTGAGCTGAGTCTCCGCTCTTTTCGTTTACGCTGTTTTTGGTTGCCTCAACGAGACTTTCACTTTCCTCAACCTTTTCTCTTTTCTGATCCAGAGCTTTTCTCTCGATCTCAAGGCTTTTGCGGATTTCACGTTCCCTCTGGTCTGCTTCCTGAATTTTTTTATCAAGGACATCACCCTCATGATGTGACGTGGTTGTTTCGCCCATTTCCTTTTCATAATTCTCATGGCAGCGCTGAGCTTCTTTGAACTCTATTTCCAGAGCCGCCACTTTTGCTTTCTGGGCTTCATAATCAGCATTTCTTTCGATGAATTCCTTTTTAAAACGCTCAAGACTTGCTTTCTCAGTATCAAGTTCTTTGGGAAGGTCAAGAATCCTTTTCTCAAGTTTGTATTTTTCGTCAAGAACAGTCTGTAAAGATTCAAGCTGCTCCTTAATTTCTGACATCTGCATCGGATAACCCCTAATAAATTGCAATTTAGAACACAAACATTTTAAAATGCTCTATCATAAGAATATACCGTATTTTGAAGATTGTGTCTATAGGGCAATCTTTAAAAACTGATGTTTTTAGATATGCCTTGATGAAAAAAGAATGCGCAAAAAATCAACTTCCTGCGTCATTCGTACGGAGGGGCGATATCCCGCGCCGCCTGAAACTTTGCTGCGAATCTGCATCGAAATAAAGGGTGTTGAATCCTACGGCGATACCTTATGTATCACCACACTTCGACACTCTGCGTCGAGGTATGGTGATTTCGTCTCAATTTTTTTAGAGGCACGTCAACATCAGTCTATGTAATCCCTGAGTCCTGACGCCCTTCTCGGATGCCGGAGTCTCCTCAGTGCCTTGGCTTCAATCTGGCGTATGCGTTCGCGTGTGACATTGAAATAGAGACCGACTTCCTCAAGAGTGAGTGAATATCCGTCGTCAAGACCGAATCTCATCCTAAGAACTTCCTGCTCTCTTGGCGGCAGAGTGTTGAGCACTGAGCGGAGCTGTTCCTGAAGAAGTTTGTAGGCTGTCTGAATTGCAGGATTCTCAACTTCCTTGTCTTCGATGAAATCTCCGAGAGAACTGTCCTCTTCCTCTCCGATCGGCGTTTCAAGAGAAATCGGCTCCCTTGCAACATTCTTTACCTGCTTGACTCTGCTTACCGGCCATGAAAGCTGCTGTGCAATTTCTTCATCGGTGGGTTCTCTTCCGAGTTTCTGGACAAGCTGCCTGCTCTCACGCACCACTTTGTTTATCTGCTCAATCATGTGGACCGGAACACGGATTGTGCGGGCCTGATCGGATATTGACCTTGTGATTGCCTGACGGATCCACCAGGTTGCGTAAGTGGAGAATTTGTATCCCTTGCGGTATTCGAATTTCTCTACGGCTTTTATGAGTCCTATGTTTCCTTCCTGAATGAGGTCAAAGAGCTGGAGACCACGGTTGGTGTATTTTTTTGCAATTGAGACAACAAGTCTGAGGTTTGCATTTATCAGCTTGTTCTTTGCCTGCTCCATCATGTCTTTGCCGCGTTTGATTTCCTTTGTCTTTTCAAGGATGTCGTCAACGCTGTCTTCAAATTCATATTCAAGACGGCGAAGCTTGCGGTCAATCTTCTGAATCTGTGTGTACACCTCGCGGATCTGGTCTGCGGTCATTGAAAGATCAAGTTCAAGTTTTTTGCTTTCAGAGTGCGTTGCAAGACGTCTTCCGATGGAACGCAGCCCGGCTGTATCCTTTATGCGCAGTTCTCTCATGCGTTTGTCCTGCTTGCGGTGGTATTCCTCAATCTTTTCGGATGCCTCGATGAATTTACCGCTGAAACGTTCGATTTCCTCTGTCTGAATTTCGATTTTCTGCAGTTCAGGAGCAATCTTTTCGTGAAGTGCGACAAGTCCCGGGTCTTCGAATATGGACATGCTCTGGTCGTTTTCGTTGAGCTGCTTTTTGAGCCCAACATACTGCTTCATATCCTCCTTGAGGGTTTTGAGGATGGAACTGTAGCAACTGCGGAGACGGCGCTTTTCAGCCATTTCCTCGTTTATTTCCTTGCGGGCTTTTCCCTGCTCGTGCAAATCGATTTTTGTGAATGCTTTCTGAGCAATCTGGTAAAACTCAGGAATCATAATGCCGGAATTTTTTATTACATCCTTTATTATGTTCTGACCGTCCTCCATCTTTTTTGAGAGGAACACCTCCTGTTCTGCGGTGAGAAGGTTTTCTTTTCCGATTTCGCGGAGATAGAGCTTTATGGGATCGTCAATGCTTGCATCCTTGTCATTCATTGCGATAAGGCGCTGACCGTCGGAATTTATGTCGGATTTATCATCTTCCGAAAGCTCGCTTTCCGAAGTCTCCTGAATGCCTTCTTCTCCGTCGTCTTCCTCAACATCCTCGTCGTCGAGCATTGGATCCGATTCTTCCATGACCTGGACGTTGTTTTTCGTGAGAAGCTGGAGCACTTCGTCCATTTCGGGTGAGACCACATAGTCCTGCCCTAAAATCTCGGTTATTTCGTCCCATGAAACAACCTGCTTCGTGCGTCCGTAATCAAGGAGTTTCTGCACCTGGGGTGAAAGATTCTTGTCTTCATCATTTTCATCTGATTCGGAATCGTCCTGAGTCTGGTTCCTTGCCTTTTCATCAGTCTGAGACCTGACTTTCTTTTTTTCCGAGACCTGTTTCTTTTGAGTTGAAGGGGTCTTTTCAGTCTTGGAGGATTTTTTTACATCCTCTGCGGATTCCGAAGAAATCTCCTTTTTCTTTGCCACGGTTTTCTTCACTTCCACTTTCTTAGAATCTTTTTTTTCGGGAGCCGGTTTCTTTTCATCAGTTTTTTTTGCCTCTGTTTTTGCGGTCTCCGGTTTTTTCACGTTAGTTTTTTTGGATTCCACTTTTTTCACTTCCGCTTTTTTTGCAACTGTCTTCTTTGCATCCGTTTTTTTAGCTTCTGCTTTAACAGGCTTCTTTGCTTCCACGGTTGCGTTTTTTTTCGCAGCTGTCTTTTTTACTGCGCTTTCTGCCTTTTCAGGGGTAGACGACTTAGTCTTAGCCATGTGTTATCCTTTTAACAGAGCAATCTGTTTGTCTATGTCCACTTTCATGGAAAGCAATTCAGTCAGTTTGCGTCTGTCCTCTGGTGCCGAACTGTGTTCCAGGCTTCTCATCTGGCCAAGGATTTCCCTGCCTTTCTTTTCCAGAGAGTTACGCTTGACAAGCAATATGCTGTCCTTTACCGACTGCTCGATGTGTTCGGAATACTCCGTGACTGATTGAAGAATCAGTTCCTTTAAAACATCGGCATCGCACCGGTTCAAAATACTGCTTACGGAAAAATTTCCGCTTTTTTCGCATTCATCCATAATGGTGAACAATTTTTTGGCCTGGATGTCATCAAAGTCATCAACCGACAGCTCGCAGCTCATCTTTCGGAAATGCACGGGGTCGTCCGTAACAGCTGTAAGTACAGCGCGCAGTTCTGCTGACAACTTGACTTTCTGTTGTTGCCGTTGTGTTTTCTGCGAAGATTCTGCATTTCTGTTGATTCGCCGGGAGAGTTGTTCCCGATTGGTGAAATCTTTTCTGGCCGCCTCCAGGTCTATGCCGTATGTCTGGCTCAACTGTTCCAGGCACGCTTCTTTCTGTACGTCCGACTGAAGAGCGTCAATATATTCGAAGAATTCGATCGACGCCTTTGCCTTGCCCTCCGGCGTTTCCACAGGATAGGTTTCTTTCAGTTTAGACAACAGATAATCATTGTCTAATATAGCGTTATTGATTTCATTCGTCAACACATCCGCACCGAATTTCAACATAATTTCTGCAGGATCTTTTCCGCCCGTGAGTCTTATTATTTTTACGGTGATTGAATGTTTCCTCAGCATGAGCATTGCACGTCTTGTGGCCTTCTGACCTGCTCCGTCGCTGTCGAAGGAAAGAAGAACTGTATCCACAAAAGGCTTCACAAGCATTATCTGTTCATCCGTCAGGGAAGTTCCTAATGGTGCTACGGCATATGTCACTCCGCACTGATGGTATGCCACGCAGTCCATGTAGCCTTCGCAGAAAATCACTTTGCGGTTCTCACGAATTGAATTTTTTGCAAAGTTGAAGGCGTAAAGAGTGTTGCCTTTCTTGTACTGTATGAGGTCTCCTGAGTTCAGGTACTTGGGGGATTTTGATGCGTCTCCTCGTAGAAAGCGTCCTCCCATTGCAACCACATCTCCGCGCCTGTCGAAGATCGGGAACATCAGACGGTCTGAAAAAAATGCGAAGTCCGGATAGTTGCGGCTGAAGAGTCCCGATTTTGAAAGGAAATCGGCACTGTAGTTTTTTTTCAGAAGAAAGGACTTGAGCCATTTTCTGTCTGCGGGGGAATATCCTATCTTGAATTTCTCAAGGGTTTCCTTTGTGAGTCCTCTCTCCGTGATGTATTTCAATGCGAACTCTCCCTGCTCTGTCTGGGTCAGCATATAATGGAAGAGAGCGGCAGTCCTGTTGTAGAGGTCAATCATTTCGCCTTTCAGCTTTGCGTCGGGATCCTCCTTCTGAGTCTGGGAGCCTGAGTCCGTGTAATGAAGCTGCACCCCCGCCCTTTTTGCAAGAAATTCTATGGCACCGGGGAAAGTGAGCTTCTCCATCTCCATGATGAAATTGATGACAGTACCGCCTGCCCCGCAGCCGAAGCAGTGGTAGACTTTCTTGTCTGCGGAGACATGGAATGAAGGAGTCTTTTCGTTGTGGAACGGACAGCACCCCATGAAATCGGCACCGCGCTGAGTGAGAGGCACGTATTCCCCTATCACCTGAATGATGTCGGTTTTGTTGGTGACTTCATCTATTGATTCCTTCGATATAAATCCGCTCATTATTTCTTTGTGTAATATGAAAGGTTTTCCGCTGCCTTGTGCTGGTCAAAAGTCTCGCTGAAAGTGTGGGAGCCTTCCTCCGGGTTTGTCAGCACGAAATAGAAATACTTGTTGTCTTCCGGTTCCGCTGCCGCTTTCAATGCAACCATTCCAGGATTCGAAATGGGCCCCGGGGGAAGAGACGTGTTTATGTATGTGTTGTACGGATTATCTATCTTGAGGTCTGCATAGGTTATTTTGTCCGGATGCGGCTTTCCCTGTATTTCAGTGAGTATGTATTCGATTGTTGCGCAGGAGCCTAAAGCCATGTTGATGTCGAGTCTGTTTTTGAATACTCCGGCAATTACAGGAGCCTCTTTTTCCACTCTGTATTCCCTTTCCACGATTGAGGCCAGAATCACCACATTGTGCAGCTCTTCGGGTTTTGTTTCCGCAAGCGCCGGGATGTCTTTGATGCGTTGGAAGAAATTGTCCGCCATTATGCTCAAGACGTCTTCTGCGGGAGTGTCCGGGATGAAGAAATATGTGTCTGGGAAAAGATATCCTTCAAAACTGTCCGCCGGAATATTGTAGTGCTCAAGAAGATTTGGGTCACGGCATGATGAAAGGAAATCCTCTTCTCTGCAGATTTTGTTTTCGGAAAGAATCGATGCCACTTTCCTGACCGTAAGACCTTCCGGGATGCTGAGACTCAATGATTCCGGGGTGCCTTTCCTTACTGTCTGTGCAATCTCGCGGAGTGTCATGGAACTGTTGAGACTGTATGAACCGCTTTTAAGGTTTTTGCCTTCGTCCTCGCCGAACTGCCTTAGTCTGACTCCAAGATAAAGAGCTTCCCATGAACGGATTATGCCCAGGCTTTCCAAGTCCTCGGCGACTTCCCTGAAGGTGCTTCCCGGCGAGACTTTGTACGTGATTTCGACTGCATCCTCTTTGCTTTCGTCAACGGGCCGACCCATGCTGTATGTCGCAACGAACAAAATGCCTGCTGCGACAAAGGCTGAAAACACAAGTACAGCCAGAACAATAAGAACGACCTTTACAGGATTTTTTTTCGGAGTATCTTTCTTCATATTACCACATCTTTCTGACACGCGTCAGATTTCAATCTCCTGCCCCTCGACGGCTATGTTAAGGTCAACATCGTATTTGGCGGAATAGTCTTCGTACCATTTTGCGGCCCTGAGTATCGAGTAGATTTTCTTGTCGCTGTATGTCGGCTCATGGTGAAAGAAAAAGAGCTTCTTCACATTCCATACGTTTGCAAAATCAACGGCATAACAGAAGATGCTGTGTCCCCAGTTGGCCTTTGCTATGGCTTCCTCTCCCGTGTACTGGCTGTCGAGCACAAGGACATCGGCATTCTCAAAGAAATGGTTTTCTTCGATTGAGCGGTCGTAATCCTTATCCTGAAGCTCCACGTCGGTTGCGAAGATGAATTTCTTTCCGTTTTCCTCAAACGAAAATGAATAGGAATTTCCCGGATGCTTCATCTTTTTGCAGGTGATTTTAACTCCGTCTATGTAAATGGGCTCAAGTTCGTGCATAAGATGGAATGTGAACGGTTTCTTTACGTTTTCCCATGTGCAGTTGAGCGGAAGATACGGACAGATGCTCTGACCCGCAATGATTTTCTCGGCCGCGGGGAAAGTTGTGTAAAAGTCTATTTTTGCGTTTGGATTGTAAATAGGTCCGAAAAACGGCAGCCCCTGAATGTGGTCATAGTGAAAATGAGACATGAAGATTGTGTAGTGATTGTCTTCCGGCTTGCGCCCGTTCACTCCGAATTCACGCAGACCAGAACCGCAGTCCAGCAGAAACTGTTTCCCGCTTGATGTGACTACTTCGATGCAAGGTGTGTTTCCTCCGACAGTTCCGAACAGCCACGGTGGAAGCGAGGCAATGAAACGTGTCTTGGCATCTTCTGATTCTATGTCCTTTGGTGTGATCCGTTCTATTGCGGCCACAATCTTTGCTTGTACTTGGGCAGGTGTTATTGGCGTAGGCAATGATCCCCGGACACCCCAGAAATGAACTTTCACAACTCCTCCATGCCTTGCCGGTCGGATTCCGTCAAAGCGGATTTTTTAATTGAAATTGAATTTACAGCCTAAAGCAGCCCTTTTTAACTGAACGGCAAAACTCCATACTGTAGTTTACTAAAAAAACAAAAAAAAAACTAGTCCTTTGGTTAAGATAATGAAAAAAAGATTTCAACGAACAAGTCCAAACGGTAGTGAAAGAAAATGGAGTGTCATTCATCTGATATGGATGCTGTTGTTGACTGACAATACACTGCAAACAAAAAAAAAAGCACCGAAAATCATTCAGTGCCTGTTGATGGGGAGTGAAGGATTCGGACCTACGAAGGACGAGCCAACAGATTTACAGTCTGCCCCCTTTGACCACTCGGGAAACTCCCCAAAATCCAATTTCTTGGACTTAAGCCGCCACAGGGACTCGAACCTTGGACCCCGAGATTACAAATCACGTGCTCTACCAACTGAGCTATAGCGGCAAGTTGTTTCAACGAAGACAATAATATAACGACTGAAAAAAAATGTCAATAGGCAAACGCAAAAATTCTCTAATTTTTTTTCAAAATCGATTTATAGAGCGATTCGTACTTTTTCGCTACGTTTTCCCAGGAACCGGTTTCACGTGCGTAGCAGGCTGTGTACGCCGTCATTGCGGAAAACAGATCCCTGTCGCAGGAAGCAAGACGGATAAGAGGCTCAAGAAGTTCGGCCAGATGTTCAGGAGTGTTTCCTTCATATAGGAATCCTGTCTCGTCATCCTGTATTTTGCAGAGTCCACCGGTCGCGTGTGCTACAGGAAGGGTTCCGAAAATCTGGGCTGTGAGGTCTTCAAGTCCGCATGGTTCGAAATGGCTCGGGAAAACGGCGAAATCGGCAATCGCAACGCAGAGTCTGGAAAGGAATCTGTCATAGCCGCGGAAATAAACGCATTTTCCGGGGTAATTCACCGTGAGATCGATTAATTCATTCTCAAGCTCCGGCTGTCCCTGCCCTATGAGGACGAAACATACAGGGAGTTTTTTTGAAAGAATCATTCCGGCGGCTTTTGCAAGAACAGAAATACCCTTCTGAGCGACAACCCGTCCGTGGTATGCGATGTAGACCTTGCTGGTGTCGGTGTCGTTCTTGTCGTCTATGTATCCGAAGCGTTCTACTTCATTGGAGTAATGGCCTCTTCCGCCTTTGAATGCATATTCCTTCAGGAAGGCTTCCCTGCACTTCATTTTTCCCTTCTGATCCTTTAGTTCGGGGTTGAAGGAGTAAGGAAGAAGCGAAGCCGATGTGTCCGCAGGATTGTACCGGCCCACGTCTATTCCGTTTGTTATGCCTTCAATAGATGTGCCCGATTTTGCGAAAGCCTCGGAAAGTCCTGCCGTGTCTGTGGTTCCTGAAAGTATTTCCTTTGCGTACTGGGGGGAAACCGTGGTGATTGACGCATTTTTTGATGCCAGAAGAAACGGCTCCACCTGCCCTCCGTTCATTCCCTGCTGCAGGATGTAAGCGGGAAGCTCCGTATACCACTGTGCAACGGAAAGACTCGGGAATGAATGATGGTATCCCGGGCCTGCGTTGTGTATTGTAACCACGCATTTTGTCTTGGAGAAAAAAGCCTGGCTCTGTTTATTGACCTGCATGCGGTAGGACATGAAGGTGGACACCATGGCGGCTGTTGCATCCTGACAGTGGATTATGCTGGGTGCCTCGTTTTCAGTGCAGGTTTCCCCGTAGGCGATTACGGCTTTTTGGAAAACCGTGTTCATGAAAAGGGCGTCTTCGTGTCCAGATCCCTGTTTGTGCGAGGAATCCTCAAGCTCTTCGTTTTTTGTGTAAGTGTACACCGCTTTCTTTTCGTAAAAAAAAGGAGCACTCACAAAAACTATTTCCACCTCTCCCGAATGTCCGTGACAGAATGCAACCGTGTATGCCCTTCCTGAAACGTGAACTGTTACCGGCGTGTGCCAGAAGCATCTGTAGTCTGCAACCGGGGACAAATCCGTGCAGCCGTAAAGGGGGATGAAAAGAGTTACTTTGTGTCCAAGTGCGGCAAGGCTTTCCGAAAGCGAACGGGAAACGTTTTTTACGCCTCCTGCTTCTGCTATGCCCGCATACTCACGGGAAACGACCCAAACATTCATGTCAATGTCTCTCGGAAAGATCCGGGCGGAGATTCTGCGTTCCGTTCATGTACTGATGGCTTATTGCAGTACCAACCGGAAGATATGCGGTGACAAGCAGACGAATCACTCTCGGACTCATTCCCTTTATTACCGGCTCCTGTGAACAAAACAGGGGGACAGACGATGTGTCTATTCCTGCATGCTTGTATCTGCGGAGTGCTGTGGCGGGGTTCAGGGCGTCAAGATCCGGGGTGACTGTAAACTGAATGCTCACTATGTCAGCGGTCTCCATATTGTGCGCCTTGAAAACTGCGTCGCAGAGTTCCCCCACCGCTTTTGTGATTGATTCCGCATTGTTTTCCGTGCAGGTTGCGCCCCGTATACCGTAAAGTCTTTTTTCTTCCATAAATAATGTACCTCCTGATGCCGAAAGCCAGTTTTATTCGTGCGGAGGGTTCAATACCCCGACGCTCTGCGTCGAAATAAAGGGTATTGAATCCGACTGCAATACCTTATGAGAACACCAACACTCGACGCTCTGCGTCGAGTGTTGGTGATTCAATGTATGCTTTTCAACTGGCCTATCACCTGTGCAAGGTCTCCTGATTTCGACAGCTCGCTCATCCGGGGATATTTTTCAAGCAATTCCGCAAATTGTTCAAGCTGCCTCATATTCGAATCCGACTCTGCCATGTATGCTGCCTGTGACTTGGCTCTGTCTTTTACTGCTGATGAAAGCTCTTCCGTGTATGCCTTGTAAATTTTTTTCGCCGCTTCGTATGCATCCCTGTCAGGACGTTTGAGAGTCTTTATCTCCACAGACTGCACCTTCAATCCGTGGAAATCAGAGCCGAGAGACGGGACTTCACGACCGGAAAGAACGCATGGAGCTGTGAATGTGGAATCCGTATATTCAAGAAGGGATTCGGAAACCAACTGGGCCGCTTTTTCAGAAGCCATCTCAAGATATGCGTCAAGTCCCTCTTCGGAGTTTGTGATTTTTCCCTCGGTGACAAGTCTGAGTATTTCAGAAGGCTCTGCGGAAACGGTGACACGGAAATCAAAATTGTAGGAAAAGTCCGCACCTCCGTCAATCTGTCTGGAATAGACATCAGCGGAAGGAAGAAGGCCTGAAACCTGGTGATTGAAAGAGCGGCCCTGAAGAGGATAGACTGCAAGCGTTGTGTTTGTGGGAAGAAGCCTCTCCCACCGCCAGAGAAATTTTCCGTATTCGACAGCTTCGGGATAAATGCCGCCTGTCTTCGATGTCATTACCGCGCAGGTTCCCGGCTTAATCCAGAAAGAGACCCAGCCTGCGAAAAAAACTGCGCCCGCCGCAATCAAAAGAATCAGTATGTCTGCAAAAAAATGCCTTGCCTTCACGTTGAAACCCCGGAAAATAACTTCGGACTTGGAGTTCCCAATATCCGTGTTTTGTAGTATACTGAAAAGAAATGGAAAAGTCCACACGGAATACAATGAAAAAAGAACTATCTCCCAAAAAGAAAACCCGCACCATCGGACCGTCCTTTCTGTTCAGGCTGACTGGACGCGCGTCTCTTTTTCTCGTGCTGATGAACATTGCGGCTTTTCTGCTGTATGTGTTCGGCAATTTTCAGCATTTTCTGGACAGTTCCCAGCAGTTCATCCTCCAGCTCTGTCTTTTGAACGTGATTGTTCTGGCCATGCTCTGTGTTGCGGGACTTGTATTAAGTGTGATTGTCTTTCTTGTAAGGCTCAAGGCGAGATACTGGTTCTTTTTTTTGTGCTACTTACTCTGTCTTGCCGTCTGTATTGTGCTGTTCGTCTTTTTGTACAGTGTCGTTTTCCTTTCCGCCGGTCTCAAACTTTGAAAATCTCCACTGCGGAAGATATGGGCAGGAACACAAGAAAAGACGCTCCGTCCGCCATGATTGAGACTTTTTTGTTTTCCCTGAACCATTCCTTTGATATTCTGTTTGAAATGCTGGGCATTCCCCTTTTTCGCATTGCAGAGTCTCCCCACTCAAGTCCGCTGGATTTGATTTTTCCTCCGGCGAAGGCACCTGCCGTTCTTGCAATGGAAATCATCTGGGAGGGATTTATTTTTGACACTTCAAGGGAGCACCCGTCTTCAAGGAGCCAGACTGACTGATTTCCGCAAAGCCATACATCCGCATGCGAAGATGAGGAAAAGGTCTCGTAAATGCCGATGAAATGATCTGCCCGTCCCCCGTTACCGCCGATCATCGTTATGCGGTCGTTTTTTCCGTCTCTGCACAGACCTTTCGCCTGTTCCAGTGCAAGTTCCGTGTCGGTGTAGTCCTTGTCTTCCGGGAAGGCCGTCTTTTCCGCTCTTCCGTATTTTTCAAGAAGTTTTCTGTCCTGCAGGCTGTCCATGTCCCCGAGTATGTGGGATGGATAAAAATCGATTCTTCCTTTGTAATGGCTGTTGTAGGAATCGAGAGTCTCAAGTCCTGAATCCGCGGCAATCGAATTGTCAACGGCGGGCGATGATTTGAAATATTCCTCCGTATCTTCCGGCGCGGGAGACTCACCCCCGATGAAAATGACACTGTGCATGAAATTATCCTTTACGAACTTCTTTTTCAAAACGTAAAAATATGGTACAATTATAGCATGGATTCGATAAAAATACCTGATGATTTGAAAAAAATCGGCTGCATTTTCAAAAAAAACGGTTTCAAGGCTTATCTTGTTGGAGGTGCTGTACGTGACACTTTGCGCGGAACAGCCGGACACGACTGGGATCTTGCGACAAACGCGACACCCGAACAGGTGATGGGCATTTTCCACAGGGTGATTCCCACAGGAATTGCGCACGGAACAGTGACGATACACATTTTCGGAAGGGACATTGAGACCACTACTTTCCGTACCGAGGCGGACTACAGCGATGGAAGGCATCCTGACAAGGTTTCATACGCATCGACAATCGAGGAAGACCTTTCACGCAGGGATTTCACAATCAACGCAATAGCCGCGGATTTGGAGAGCGGAAAACTTGTTGATCCCTTCGGCGGACGGGAGGACATAAAGAAAAAAATTATCCGAACGGTGGGTTCTCCTTTGGATAGATTCGGAGAGGACGGACTCAGGCCTGTAAGAGCCATAAGATTTGCGGGTCAGCTTGGATTCAAAATTGAAGAAAAGACTCTTGAGGCCATTTCAAATCCTTCTGTGCTTAAAAAGACACGCGGAATTTCGGTGGAAAGATTCAGGGAGGAATGGTGCCGCATGCTTCAGACCGAAAAGCCGAGCATCTGTCTGCGGCTTCTTGAAGAATCCGGGATTCTTGCCATTTTCATTCCGGAATTTTCCGTTTGCCGCTCCTGCACTCAGAAAGACGGAAGAGGATTTCACGATTTTGATGTTGCCGACCACCTTTTCTACGCCTGCGACGGAGCACCGAAAGACAATCTGATTGTGCGCCTTGCCGCTTTTTACCACGATATCGGAAAGCCGGAGGCCAGAAGAGTGGAACACAAAGACGGATGCGACATAATCCACTTCCACGGACACGAAAACATTTCCGAAAAAAAGGCTCTTGCTTCCATGACTTTTCTGAAATTTCCGACCGAAACCATAAAGACGGTGTGTCATCTTGTGAAGGAGCATATGTTCTTTTACGAAAGCACGTGGTCTGATGCCGCTGTCAGGAGATTCATAATCCGCGTGGGAAAGGAAAATTTCGACAACATTATGCTTTTGCGAATGGCCGACATCTACGGTATGCACAATACTCCCCTTGTTCCGTCATCACCTGCAGGACTTCTTCTTTCGGAACTCAGGGAACGCGTTGAAAAATGCCTGGAAGAAAAATCCGCACTGGGACTGAAAGACCTTGCCGTAAACGGAGCCGACCTCATTGCCTCAGGGATTCCGGCAGGAAAGACGATGGGACTTATTTTGAAGGAGCTTTTCGAGACTGTGACAGACTCTCCCGCGATGAACAACAGGGATTCTCTGCTGAATCTTGCAAAAAACATCTGGGAGAAAAAATACCGCTGAAGTCGGAACTGAGCCGGAAAATCAGTCAACGTAAAGGCGCGGAACCCGTCTTGTGAGAACTGTCGTTATTTCGTATGAGATGGTGTCTGTAAGGCGGGCTATGTCGTCAGCAGTCTGAAGCGCACCGTCTTCCCTGCATCCGAAGAGAATTGCCTTATCCCATCTTTTCACGCTGGAGTTTTTTCCCACATCGACCATGCACTGATCCATGCAGATTCTTCCGCGTATGGGATAATTCTTTCCGTTGATGGAAACCTTGACTCCCGCCTTTGAAAATCTTCTTACAAATCCGTCTCCGTATCCTATGGGGAGAACCGCAATGTCAGTTTCTTCCTCCGCAGTCCATGTGCGTCCGTAGCCTACAGACATTCCTTTTGAAAACGGTCTCAATGCGCTCACTTCGGTTTCAAGCGTCATGACGGGTTTAAGTGAAATCGGGGTGCCTTTTTTTGAAAGATATTCCGAGTTTACTTCGTCTGCATCATAGCCGTACACGATGATTCCGGGCCTCACCATATCCAGATGTGTTTCGGGAAGGTCTAGCGTTGCGGCGGAATTTGCGCAGTGCCGTATGCCGGGATTGAGTCCTGCCTGCGTTATCAGTTCCAATGCTTTTGTGAAACGGCTGAACTGGAGTTTTGTATATTCAACGGAAGACGGGGTTTTTGAGTCGCTGGTTGCAAAATGCGTCATCGTGCCCTGCAGGAAAAGACCTGAGTCTGCAATCTTTTTTGCCATCAACGGGGCCTCTTCAGGAAGGCAGCCTATTCTTCCCATCCCTGTGTCCACAGCAAGATGCACCGGATAATTTTTCTTTCCCTGACGTTCTGCCTCTTTTGCAAAAAGCGAAATGTATTCACCATCGAAAACAAACGGGATTATTTCATTGGAGACTGCATTTTCGATTTCTTCCGGGGCACAAAGACTGAACAGAAGCACAGGGGCTTTTATTCCGTGTTCCCTTAACTCCACTCCTTCATCGACAGTGGCAACTGCAAGAAAATCCGTTCCTGCATCGAGGGCCGCCTTTGCACATTCAACGCTGCCGTGTCCGTATGCATCAGCCTTTACAGGAATGCACATTTTGGTTCCGGGTTTTGTGAATGATTTTATTGCCCTGATATTGCTTTTCAAATTTCCTAAATGAATAACCGCTCTTGTCGCTCTCATAAAAATGATGCCTCTGTGTTATTTTTTGTTTTCCTCTTCTGCCGGAGCAGCTTCTTTTTCTTCGGCTTCGGGTTTTTTCAATTTTTTTTCTATTGTCTCTATGTCTTTGTCGTCAGGGAATGATTCTTTTAGAAGCAAAATCATCTCCTCCGCCCTTTCATTTTTTTCCGCAGCAATCAGAACGGAAATATAATTTTTCAAAAGAGAAGCGTCCTGCGGATTTTCCGAGACGAGGGCTTCATAACGTGAACAGGCCTCTTCGAAATCCCCCTTCATTGCGAGTATGTAAGCCACAGAGGATTTCAGGGACACATTTCCGGGATCCTTTTCAAGAAGTGAGTTGTATTTCGAAAGAGCGTTTTTCCAGTCACCGGAAAGTGCGTAGCAGCGGCCCATGCTGTAATCCACCGAATTGCCGATGTTGCCGCTTTTGTCTGCCTTTACCGCAAGATTGTAATACTCAAGTGCCTTTGTGTAATTCTTCAGATTTTCATAGGC
>ODAI012423363.1_pt1 | contig 25450 bp, 15 predicted proteins | sample 1539321 | NCBI WGS metagenome assembly ODAI01 (sample SAMN02144231, study PRJEB22623) | gut metagenome | biome: sheep rumen | host: Ovis aries | place: New Zealand
CAATTTTTATTAGGTGTGTTGAAGCTCGTCATTTGGACTAGTATATATTTTTTATGGGATTTTGGCAATGGAGGAACGGCGTTCTGCTCATTTCGCCATGAGTTTTTACACTTTCCCGCTAATTGTCACTTGTCGGGAAAAGTGATACAATCAGACATGCAGTTAGGGCTGCGGATAAATCAATTTAAGGCGGTTTGGAAAATGATAAGGATTCAGAAATCTGAGGAAGTGGAAGAGGCCTTCTATAATGGAAGGGATTTTGGAGAGAGCATTGAGACTGTAAAAACTGTCCTTGCGGAAGTCCGGGACAAAAAGAATGCCGCGCTCCACGATTATACCTCGCGCTTTGACGTTGCCGATCCTTCGGTTTTTGAAATCCCCGCGGAGACCCTCAAGGCCGCCGCCGAGAAAATGGAGAGGGAAAATCCCAATCTTTACAAGTCGCTCTGTTACTCAAGGGACCTTGCGCTCAGGTTCGCGAAAAAACAAAGGGAGTCCTTCGATGACTTTGAGGTGGAGCTTGAGAGCGGTGTCTTTACGGGACAGAAGAACATCGCGGTTGAAAGGGCCGGTGTGTATGTTCCTGCGGGTCGCTTTCCCCTTGTTAGCACTGTCGTTATGACCGTCTCACCTGCCGTCGCTGCCGGGGTAAAGGAAATCGTTCTTTGTACGCCCCCGAGAGTCCACCCGGATGACGCTGAGGATGCTTCGAAAAAAGGTCTCGGTCTTCCTGGAAAATGCTATGCCGGCGGAAAACCCTATGCTGATGAGAACATAATGGCTGCGGCATATATCTGCGGCGTGAACAGGGCGTTCGCTTGTGGAGGAAGTCAGGCGGTTGCGGCGCTAGCATTCGGTACTGAGAGCATCCCGCGCGCTGACGTGATTGTCGGACCCGGAAATAAATTTGTGGCGGAGGCGAAGAGGCTTGTTTACGGAACCTGCGGAATCGACATGATTGCGGGACCCACGGAGGTTTTCATAATCAGCGACGGAAGCGGAAGTCCCGAGTGGGTTGCGGCGGATCTTTTGGCACAGGCCGAGCACGATGTTGTGGCGCAGCCGGTCATGGCGACTCCCGACGCAGATTTTGCAAAGAAGGTCGCGGATGAGATTGAGAGACAGCTTGAGACCTTGCCCACTAAGCAGATTGCCGAGCAGAGCATTAAAAACTTCGGACGCATCATTGTGACAAAGGATTTGGACGAGGCCCTGGAGATTGCGAACAAAAAGGCCCCCGAGCACCTGGAGCTTGCCATGAGGGACGGAGCGGAGCGAGAAAGAGTCGCGTCCCTTGCACGAAACTACGGCTCCCTTTTCATAGGACACGAGGCGGCTGAGGTCTTCGGCGATTATGCGGCCGGTCTCAACCACACTTTGCCCACATCCGGAAGCGCAAGGTTTACCGGTGGACTTTCCGTCCGCATGTTCTTGAAGACAGTGACGACCCTCAGGATAAAGGCTGGGGAAAGCGGGGCCGTAAAATCGGCTGAGTCCGCAGGATATCTTGGAGACGCGGAGGGATTGGCCGCACACGCAAGGGCCGCAAGACTGAGACTTAAGTGAATTGAGAACTGAGAGTTGAAAGCTGAGAGTTGAAAGCTGAGAGTTGAAAGCTGAGAGGTCATGGTGCTGTCCAAAAAGTAAAAAAAATGTCATTACCGTGTGAGAGTGTGTCATTACCGTGTGAGAGTGTGTCATTACCGTGTGGGAGAGTGTCATTATCGGGTGAGGGTGTGTCATTATCGGGCGTGACCCGATAATCTCATCCCGCAAGGGATTGCCGGGTCAAGCCCGGCAATGACAGAATCAAGCCCGGCAATGACGGAATGAGAGTACAGCGCTGACAGAAACTGTACGGCAATGACAAGTTTATTTAAAAGTTGAAATTGGGGCTAATAGTTGAAAATCAGGTTGAATACCCAGTCAGTGAATTTGCCGATCGGGATGATGTCCACGTTAAGGACGTTCTCCGCGATGATGATTGCGAAGAGAATCCACATGCCGTATCGGTAGATTTTTGCCTCAGTCTCTTTTTTAAGGTTCAGTCCTGCAAGAAAAATGTGGCTTCCGTCCAATGGTGGAAGCGGCAGTATGTTGAACGCGAAGAGTCCCAAATTGATTATCCCGGCGTAGAGCATGAGATTTGCCGTTATGGTAAAGGCGTTGTATGGAAGTCTTCCGCTGAGGACCGGAAACAGGAGTTTGAGTCCGAAAAGAAACGCGAGTCCCAGAATCAGGTTTGAAAAAGGACCCGCAGCCGCAATCAGTGCCTTGTCCCTTCTTGGCCTCTTCAAATTTTCCTCCCTGAACGACACAGGTTTTGCCCATCCGAATCCAGCGAAAAGAATGAAAATGAATCCGAATGGGTCGATGTGCCTCAAGGGATTCAAGGTGAGCCGTCCCTCGCTTTTTGCAGTCTCGTCCCCAAGCTTGTATGCGGAAAGGGCATGGCAATACTCGTGTACCGTAAATCCGATTACGATTCCCGGAACGGAATAGAGTTTGCTTGCTATGTCGAAGTTTGACATCGGTAGCCTCCTGTGGAATTATAATCACAAAGAGCATCTAAAATCAAGTGTGAAATTTATCTATATAAACGAATGGTGTAAAATATGCGGAATTTTAAAAAAAATCCTTTTCTGTCCTTTATCGTTTGAACTTTGCGGACTATGTTTATATATAGCATTTGAGAGTCATTTTTTAAAGTCACACATTTATGGAGGAAAACTTTGAGAAGGAGATTACGAAGAGTGAGCGCCGCGGCAAAGACGAGCATCAGGAGCCTTGAGATATCCGAATGCAGGATTTTGGCATACTACCTTTACGAAATGGTCCGGTTCAAGCACGAAAGTTATCCGGAGGACGAGAACGAGAGTGATTATCTTTCTTTCCTTTACACAATTTTTTCACGGCTTGCGAAAAGGCTGGGTGTTTCTGAGAAAATCACGGCGTATATGGAAAAACTGAAGCAGGAGTATGTGAGCAAGGGAAAAATGACTCCTGCAAAAAAAGACGATGAGTCTGAGGAGGACTCTTTTTCAGGGCGGATTTCCTATGACTATGAGGAGGACAGACATATTGACCACATGATTTACGGTGAGATGGAAAACACTGATTCCATAGTGGTTGATTTGTACCGCTGTTTTTATGTCAATCAGTCAAACGAATTCCTCCTGCCGATAATCTCAAACTTTTTGATTTTGCCAAATCCGGCTGAGGTCCCCAAGCTTCTTAAGACCGTTCCTGCACATCTGAAAAAAATTCTCGGCGACACAAAATCCCTTCAGTTTGTGGAAAAATCAGTCAGGCTCTCCAAACCTGAAATTCACATTCTTCTTATGACCTACAGGATTTATTCAAACAATCTCGTTAAGGGGATTTACGACACATTCGGCGATGCCTGCAAGATAGAACTTTCTTCAAGGCTGCTTGGAATTTCTAAGCGTGAGTATCTTTCGTATCTCAGAAAGGACGGCAATCTTCGTCTTTACGGATTTTTGGATTCTTCATGGCAGCTTGATGATGATTTTACGGAATGTATTCAGGCGGGATCCATGCGTCCTTATTTCAGCGACCTTCTCAAGACCGATGACTCTGAGAGTTGCTATGAGCTGGAGAGTTTTAATGTTGACGGGAAATCTCAGAAAATCCTTGGCGACATGTTGAAAAGCGGCGAGAGCATCTCACTCCTTTTTTACGGAAAACCCGGCAGCGGTAAGACTGAGTTTGCAAAATCCATCGCGAAAAAAAACGGTCTCAAGGTTTATGTGTTCAAAAACGAAAGGGAAGTTTCGGACCCCAGGGATGATCCGAATGTCCTTTGCAGGCTTAACTGTCTTCTTTCCATGAACTCGGAGAACTGTGTCTACATAATTGATGAGGCTGATTCCCTGCTGCGTACATGTGACATCAATTTTTGGGGAATGACAGTTCCTTCTCCGAACAAGGGAGTCATAAACAAAATGCTTGAGGAAAGCCGGTGCAAAATCATTTGGATCGTGAACTTTACCTCCCAGATTGACGAGAGCACGTTGCGACGCTTCACATACTCATACCGATTTGAATCCATGCCGCAAAAACAGCTCCGGTCAATCGCGCAGTCCAAACTCGCTTCACTGAATCTTCAGGAGAGTACCAGCTCAAGGATTCTTGATTTGCTCGACCTCTACCGCGTGACAGGCTCCTCTGTTGACAACGTGGTGAAGACAATCAAAAGTCTTGGAGGAGAGAGCGGAGGATGCGACGAGCTTGTGGGATGTGTCAAATCAGTGCTCAAGGAAAACTCGCTTCTTCTAAAAGGAAAGTCCCGTATGAGGGATACCGTAGATTCATCCTACGACCTTGATGTCCTGAACGCATCGACCGATCCTTCCCGGATTATCAGGATGATAAAAAATGCACGCGAGTTTGCCCGGGAAAATCGCAGTGAGGGAGAGACACGCAACGGAATCAGGATGCTTTTCTACGGATTGAGCGGAACCGGAAAAACTGAGTTCGCAAGATACATATCTCAGCAGATTGGCCGTCCGGTCCTTCTGAAAAGGGCAAGCGACATCCTGGATAAATATGTCGGGGAAAGCGAGAAAAAAATTCGGGATGCGTTTGAGGAGGCTGAGCGAACCGACAGCGTTCTTCTGTTCGATGAGGCGGACAGTTTTTTTGCGAGCAGGGAAAATGCCGGACACAGTTGGGAAAGAACCCAGGTAAACGAATTTCTTACTCAGATGGAGGAATTTTCTGGCATATTGATTTGCACTACGAACCTTCGCTCAATCATGGATTCCGCGATGAACCGACGCTTTCACATAATCGTGGAGTTCAGGCCGCTTGAGGAAAAGGGAATCAGGACTATGCTCACTCGGTATTTCTCAGGAATCAGTTTTGACGAGAAGCATGTCGGAAGGCTTTCTGCTTTTTCCAGCGTGACACCGGGTGATTTCGGAGTCCTTTCGAGCCGCATTCGCTTTATGGACGCAGAGGACAGAAATCAGGATTATATAATAGAAGAATTGTGCAGGATTCAGGAGGAGAAAAATGGCGGAGGCAGACGAATCGGGTTCGCGGTTTGAAACTTTGAGTCCGAATCGTCCGTCTGAAAATAGGGATGCTGATTGATTTCAGAACGCTGGTCGAAGTGTCCCTATTTTTCCTTGTGCCTTTTGTCAAGCTCGTCGTAAACGTCCTGCCATGTGACTCCTTCCTTGTACATGAGGACGCTCGCAAAATAAAGGAGGTCCGCCGCTTCCCAGATTACCTCGTCCTTTCCCTCGGCTTCGGTAAGTTCCTCCGCTTCCTCCATCACTTTCTCCCGCACTCTCTTGTCGTTTAGGGTCGCCGTGTAGCTTCCTGGCTTTGGATTCGCAAACCTCTCGCTGATTGTTCCGTAAAGACGCTCCATCGTGCTTCTTTCGTCGGGGCTCGTGGTAAAGCATGTCCAGCTTCCCGTGTGGCATGTGGGACCTTCCGGAATGACCGTCGCTAGGATTGTGTCCCTGTCGCATTCCACGCGCATTTTTACAAGATTCAGGAAATTGTTGCTCGTCTCACCCTTTGTCCAGAGAGTCTTTCTTGTGCGGCTGAAGAACGTGAGCTTTCCTGTCTCGAATGTTTTTTCAAGTGCCTCGCGGTTCGAGTATCCCATCATCAAAACTTCCTGATTCATGCTCTGTGCGATTACGGGAACCATGCCGTCCACCTTGTCCCAGTCGATGCAAGATATGAAACTTTCTTTCAGACTGACCTTTCCCGTGTAGAGAGCCATGCCGAGCTGAACGTCGCAACCGAGCCTCTCAAGCTCCACAATCTGCTCAAGGGAATTCACGCCTCCCGCAGCGACCACACGGCACTTTACGGCATCACGCAAAGATTTTACCATGCTCATGTCGGTGCCCTGCATGCATCCCTCTTTTTCCACGCAGGTAAACAAAAGCTCGCCCGCATATTTTTCCGCCGCCTTCGCTCCCTCAATCAGGTCGATGTTTGCGGTTTCGGTCCATCCTTTGAGCGCGATTTTTCCATTGATTGCGTCCACTGAGATTATCACATGCTCCTTTCCGATTGCCGACGTGAGCTCGTCCAAAAACGCCGTGTTCAAAATCGGGTCTTCCGCTGATTTTCTCCCGCTGTTCCAAGCCGCGGATCCGATGATTACTTTCTCGGCTCCAAGTGAAAGAAGCTGCCTCGCTTTCTTTACGTCCCGGATTCCGCCTCCCACACGCACGTTTCCTTTTCTCAGGAGGCTTTTCAGAAGAGCCGTGTTTTTTGTGTTGCCCTTTTCGTCGGTGTTTCTCATGGCCGCGTCCAAATCAATGATTGCGACCTCGCCGTATTTATTGAAGTCCCCGATCAGCTTGTCAGCGTCATCGCGCTGGAGGACCAAATCCTTTCCGTTTTTAAGCTGGACCACGTGGCCGTCTTTTAAGTCAATAGAAGAAATTACCATAATGCGTCCAGTATATCAGATTTCGGAAAGATTGGCAATTATTCTTTGCAAGTTACTAAAGTTACTAAAGTTACTAAAGTTACTCTAAAATACCGACACTTCTCTTTCGCATCCCATTCCGTTTGTGTCCAGTACAGAAATCGTGTAATTTCCTTTTTCCGTCCTCCTGATTTTCCGAAATTTGTTTTTGCTCGATGCCCTGATCCGCAATTCTGAAAAAAATTGGAGCGGCATTTTCACGTCCGATGAAATTTCCGTCCGAACCGTCAAAGTTTTCGTACCAGACTACAAGGACATAATCTCCGAAAAATCCTGCGGTCCATGCGTCACGAAATCTGTAGGAGGTTCCTGTCTTGAATCCGACCGGCACTTTTCTTGCGTACACGGATCTTTCCTTGGGCGGCTCGTTTTCCTCAAGAATCTTCCTTGTTTCGTGTGAGAACATAGATTGTGACGGCCATATCAAAATTATTATTTGACGAGATATTATATTTCAAAATCTCCGTCAGATTTTCAGAGAGACCTTCTGGAATGGCATATCCTTTTTCTTTTATCTCCGGGCTGATTCTGATTTGCTTTTATGAACCTGATAAGTTTTACCGAGCCGAATGTTATTCCAAAAATCGAAGCAAGTGCCGCCGTGCTTATGATGACATGTTTTTTGTGATTTTTCATCTTCACAAAAATCGTTTTGATTTTTTCATAGGGACAAAAAAAATGGAAGTTGACAGATTAAGAAAAATTATTTCCGCCAACTTCCGAAAATGTTTTACGCGCTTATTTTTTCGCCCTTGCTCTCAATCAGTTTCTCGTGCTTTGATTTTTCATCCGCCGAGTCAATCCAGATTGCATCTCCGCTTGAGACATCAAACGAGTGGCAGTACCTTGAAGTGATTATCGTTTTAGGAGCGTCCCCGAGTTTTCCGTTGGCCTCATCGAGTTTTTCAGAGAGCGCGATTCCACCCATGATGGATCCGTGGTTGAGCATAATCTGAATGGGCTTGCTCCTTTTTTTCGCGGGCTCCTTTACGTTTTCAAAAACATAATACGAAAGCTCGTCCGAATCAGCGTGCGCCGAATAATAATCCGACATGTCGATGATATCCGCCTTGATTTCGTAGAGCCTTATGTCCATTCCGGGAACACACATGTTGAAACGCTCCTGCTTGGAAAATCCTCCCGTCCTGTCTTCAGCGAATCTTTTTATTATTTCACCGGCGGATCCTTCGCTCGTGTAGCCTGTGAGCATGATTGTGGCTTTTTCGTCTCTGAGCGCGTTCTCAACTACACACTTGATGCTTCCCTTGTCGCACATTCCTGAGGCCCCGATTGTAATATGTCCTTCCTTGAGAAGACTTTCCAATCCGTCGTAGCGATGTTCATTTTTGACGCAGAAATTATTCTCGCCCTGAAAATGCGATTCTCTTTCTTTCAAAATGCTGAGCCTTTCTCTCACAAACTCATCGGGCGTTGCACCGTCATTTTTGTTCAGCTCATCCTGATACTCTTCTGGAATTTCCGGTTTTGCGTTGAGGTAGCGGTATTTAATCTGGTCGTTGTAATTCATAAATGTTGTCGGAAGAAGTTTCGCGTAGATTTTTCCGACTCTATTTGCGAGCGACGAGATTGAGTGGATTGTGCAGGAATCTTTTTGTGGGGTTGCGTCCGGGAAGATTTTTCTTTTCATCAAAACGTCGTAAAGATCCGCTGTTACTGTTTGCGTCCGGTCAAGTGCAAATGCAGGAATGACAAGATATCCGCCTTTTTTCTCCGCAAGTGAATGTCTGAGAACCGACTCAAGCCTGTCCATCTTGTGCTTGTAATCTGTCGCATCCTTGTGCTTTCTGTTTCCGTAAGTTGACTCAAGGATAAGTATGTTTTTGATTTTGTCATCCTCCTTGTAGGGAAGCATGGTCGGCTTCAGAAAAGTGGCCTCGGGATTTACAACGTCGAATGTCCGCCCGACGTCCCCTGAGAACAAAATCGTCCTGTAGTTTTCGTACCGTTTTTCCAGAGATTTTTTCTCCTCAGCAGTCTCTCCAACCTGTTCGAACCAGCGCACGTAAATCGAAGAGGCTCCGAGAATGTGGGACGAGCGGATGAATGCCGTGAATATTCCGTTCGTGACACGAAAATATGTGTGCTTGCCTTTCGCCTTGTATTTTTTGTCTGAGGGTTTATCGACAGGGACCCATTCGATTTTATCAACATCCTCCTCTTCGTAAAGTCCGCTTGTCTTCGCGGAATCCTTGAGCATGATTTTCGAAAGCTCCGCTGTGGCCTCTGTCGCAAGGACCTTACCGGTGAATCCTTTTTTGTAGAGAAGGGGAATCGCGCCGCAATGGTCAATGTGGGCATGAGTCAGAAGCACGCTGTGAATCTCCGCCGGATTAAACGACCAAACGGGTGTCTTGCATTTTCCTTCCTCAGAATCCTGTGTGAGACCGCAATCAACAAGAATCTGTTTTGTTACCCCGCCGCATGTGTAAACGAGCCTCGTGCATGAGCCTGTGACAGTTCCGTTCGCACCCTCAAAAAACATTTTCATCTCTGATCTCTTCATCTTGGACCTCCGTAAAATAAATGGATTAATTTTGACATTAAGTTATAGTGTGTGAAAAAAAGAAAGTTGACAGATGCTCGAAAAAAATCTTGCAAACTGCCAACTTAACGCTCAAAGATTATCCACAGGAGCAATCATTAAATCACGCGAGTCATCTTCAATGTCTTGCCATCGGGCCAATATGTATTCTCATATTTCGTGTTACCATGCAAGATAATGTTTCCGTTTGCGTCATATTCAATTTTTATAAACTGCTCTGTGCCATCGGGTTCTTTCGAGTAGATGAGGTTTCCTTTTTCATCAAACTTACACCGCCATTCTTTGAACTCCTTGTTTTTCCAATCTTTCGGATCCTTGCCGTAAATCTGTCTTCCCTCCTCATCGTATTTCATCCACTGCTCGTATCCGTCTTCACCCTTGGAATAAATGCAGTTTCCATGCTCGTCAAATTTCAAAATCAATTCCGTGGAGTTTTCATCGCATCGAGCAGTGCAGGTTATTCCTGTAGAATCATGCTCGTACTCGTACACATACTCATCGCAATATTCGGGGTCAGTTCAGAAAGAGAACCTCCACCTCCTGAAGCGAAAGGAAGATTTGTGGCAATTGGATTATGATTATGATGATTGTGATGATGAGGAGGATTATGAGGATGATTGGTAGAAAGCGATGAAAATCAGTGGGGAGGAGCAAAGTCAGCTTTCGTCAGCCTCATATCTCCAGCCCACATGATTTTTCCTATTTTTTATGCACCGAGCTGATTGCGCTCGTACCGTCCATAAAATGCGCGACGAGCACATAATAAAATCCATCTGGAACGTTTTCTACATCAGGTTCGATGTTCTGGCTCTCAGTGTACACCGCCGGACTTATCTGCAAGCCCCTGCACTCCCATTCGTTCACCGTGGAGCCGATGTTCTTATGCGCGTAGATTGTATGGACCAAAGTCGGAGCGTCGCACAGAAGAGTGAACATACCGTTACTGTCAACAAGATTCTTTATCTTTCCCTTGCCCGCGTAGGTCCCGTCTGTGTCAATGTATTTGTAATAAGGTGCGGAGATGCTTGCATATCTGGGATTGGAACCGACTGCTATCTGATGATCGATAAGGAATGTCTTGACGAAATGATTTTTGAAGGTGCTAAAATATCTGTTCAGTGTCCTTGTGAATTTTGAGCCGCTATTTGAAACGTAGTAATCGTTAAAGTAATTACCGCTTGCCAAGTGTTCGCCGTATTCATAGTTGTTACCGCCGGGACCGGACCAAACATTCTTGTCGCTGAAAAAGTACTCGAAAATAATATTCGCCTCGCTCATGGTCTCAAACTGGCTGTTTTCCAAATTTGAAAATGTTATTGTAATGTCTGAGCTTGTGTTTGAGATGTCGCATTTTATTTCCGGATAACGATATATGGTGACATCGTAATTTTCTGAAAGACAGTAGTTTCCCTTTTTGTCACTGATTTTTACCCGGTAATATGAGAGTCCGTCGTCAAAAAAATAAGTGGGAAGTATTATGTGCGTTTTTTCATATTCATATTGGCCGCCAAGAGTTAGCGGATCCACATCATATTTTGGGACCTCACTGATTTTTGAATCATCTATCTTCGTTGTCTTGTTTAAATATAATTCAAAGGGAATAAATTTTTGTTCCAGCTTTGAATCCGTTGAATAGCTTACTCCGTTGCTCTCATAAATGAAATTGTTTGAGTTTGACCTTCCTTGGGATGCAAAATCCTTTATGTATGAGTATTTTGAAAGGCTCTTGTAGTTTGTGTCATCTGCATTTGCAACTTCGCCTTCCAGATATGAGCCGGAGAGCTTGGAGACCTGATTTTTAGGAATACAGAGTCCATGTAATGACGGTGCACTGTTGTCATCATCCGCTGCGGATAAAGTCCTTGTCTTACTCATGATTTTTTTGAACTCCGAGCCTTTTATCCCGATCAAGTAATATGTATTTTGCTTTCCGAATTCTGTGGGGTAACTTTTTGCAAAAGAAAATCTGCCGTTTGAATTCTGCGAAAGTTTTTTATATTTGTACATGTCCCTTATCAGTATGGAAGTCCAGAGTTCTTTGTCACTAAAATAGTATTCGTCATAATAATCTCCATTCAGATTTATGCTCAGCGTATGTGTGCCTGAATTGAATCCGTCCGACAGATAAGTGCTCTCAAAACTAATGTCCGGGAGGCTTGTGTTTTCAGTGTATCTGTCAATAAAATATGGAAGCTCCCCGTCCTCATTCGTCGTAATCTCATAGACATCGCTGAGCGGTCCTGCAAGACCATAGCTTCCGTTTTTCCATACAGTCTGGAAAATCACGCAGTAAGTTGTTCCCGGAGGATCATTTCGGACATCTGAGTTGAAGAAATATCTCTCATTCCAGTACTCCATGCCGCCCTTATAGTTGTATAGGTCGGAGTCCCCTTCCGAATCTTTTTTCTTCCAAAAATAATTTCCATAGGAATGAAAGTCTGAGAAATCATCCTGCGGAAGAAATTCCGTGTTGGGTCCAGACATAACGCCTGTCGTAACAAATGAGCCTCCAAGATATCTCGGCTTCGCAGGAATTCCTGTGCGGAAGAAATAGGAATTTCCAGCCTCGTCATAGCATGTTATGAGAACTGCATTGTCTTTCGAAGTGTCGGCCATTTCTAAGGGAGCCTTGAATTCCGACTTTCCGCTTACATATTCAAAATCGTAGATTCCTTCGCTCAGAGATGACAGGCTGGTTCCCGTCTGAATTTTGAATTTGTATTTTTGAACCGGCGTTGATTTTCCCTCATACCATTCGTCCGCATCGAAGACTTTCCATTTGATTACGTCAGTGTTAATGCCGCTCAGTCTCACTGTTGGGTTCCCGTTCTCATCATACTCGATGTTGTATTCATCCTCGAAGTTCTGCGGATAAACTGAATAGATAATCGGCTCCTGTTGCATTATCAGAACAGTGTCTTTTACCACATAATATATGGAAGATTCCGTGCTTACGTTCTCGTTCGCGTCGGCGCACTGTATTGTCAGCTTTATGATTCCGTCCACCGGAATTATAAAATCATATCTTCCATCCGCCACATAAAGGTTCGAATCATTTTCACTCGTGGAAAATGGAAAATCGACTGTCTGTTCATAATGTTCCCCACCCATTGGGATTATGCCGGATTTGTCGCGTATAAGTTCTTCCGTAACTTTGATTTTTGAGACTCCGACCCCTGTGTCGCGTGCGGAGATATTGATGTAAACCGAATTCACATGGTTTGCCGAAAAGTCTGAGTCTTCCCATTCGGAAAAATCCTTCGTTATCAAATCACTTTTTTCCATGAGAGGCTCGGGCATTTTGTAAACGCTCAGCTCTTTTATGGAAGGTGGCTCCGAGTCTGTCAATGAGTTCAGCCGGAAAGTGAAAGTGTAGTCATCCCGCGAGAATCTTACTCCGTCATCAGATCTTATGTATCTTGAGAGTGTCACGCTGATGTCCCTGATGCTTCCCTTCGGCACCGAGACTGCATTCGACGGATTGGATCTCATTTTCACCACTGAATTATTGTTGTAGAACTCTGGCTCCATGTAGCAGTCCGTCAAATCCTCCTTTGAATTTGCGTCCTGTATGGAGTAGGAGAACGTACCGGGATTTATGCTCCTGTTAAAATTGATTTCTATGATCGAGTCCGAATAGGTTCCGCTGCTCTGGTAGGTCGGTGCGTAATAAGAGACTTTGAGAGGATTTGTAATGTTGGCTAGCTCAATCTCTTCTTCGAGCTGCCTCTTGATGTCTCCTCCGTTCAGAAAATTGGTGCATCCGCTTACAGCCAAAATCGATGATGCGAGCGCAAAGGTCAATAAAGTCAGATGTAATTTTTTCATGTGCGTGCCTCCTCAGAAAATTATATTTCAGAGTTTTTTCATTGTCAAGTTTTCCGCCTTGGATTGTGTTTTAAAAATCCATTTAAAAAATCGGCATGAATTTAAAAAATTCCCTTGCCAAATCAGTCCTGCTGTGCTACACTTGAGAGTGTAGATGAATATCTGTCTTTTTGAGCAAGATGAAATTGACAAGCCTCTGGACCTGCGGGACGAGCGGGCGGAGCATATTATAAAAATCCTTCATAAAAAAGTTAACGACACATTTGCGGCTGGTATAGTCGGAGGACCATCTGGCAGGGCTGTGATTACCGCTCTGGATGTCCATGATGAGAAATCTTCTGACGGACGCAAGACATTTGCCGGGGGCAGCATTTCCTTCCGTTTCGAGCCTGACGGAGATGGCAAACCGCTTCATCCCCTGGTGATGGTGATAGGGTTTCCACGACCCATTCAGTTAAAAAGGTTGCTTCGGGACATGGCTGGTCTTGGAGTCTCCGGAATCCATTTGACCGTTACGGACTTGGGTGAGAAGTCCTACCTGAAATCGGGACTGGCCTCGGGAGGTGAGGGCCGGAGGATGCTTCTTGAAGGATGCGTGCAGGCTGCAAGTACCCATGTGCCCGAACTTTTCATGCATTCGTCGCTTGACGAGTGTCTTGAGTCAGTGGCTCCCCTTTTGCAGGAGGGGCAGGTCGGCAAGGGGCTTTATGCCCTGGACAATGTGAATCCAGCCGGAAGCCTTTCCTGCTTTTTGAGGGAAAATCCACCTTCCGCGAATCAGATTTCCGTTGCGGCGATCGGAGCGGAGCGGGGATGGACTGAGAGGGAAAGACGTCTTTTGGAAAGTCACGGTTTTGTCCGTCTGAGCATGGGAAACCGTGTTCTGAGGACCGAGACCGCATCCACTGTGGCAGCCTCCCTGATTCTGGGAGAGATGGGCGCTCTGGATTGAGATTGGAGAGGCATTTTGCGTAGAGATATTGGAGATACCTAATTTTTTAGAGGAAAATTCTTTATTTTTTAGTGTTGTTTTATGGGTGGCTTGTGCTATAATGCAATGCACATACTATGGAAGAGAAGCGGCTGTTTTGATTCTGACCGCGAGGGACTAGGGGACAAAGGGAAACTGGGAATGGACAACGAGAAAATCAAGGAAATGCTTCTTGACATACAGGAGAGCAAGCTGGAATTTTCCGTGGTGATGACGGGAAAGGAAAGCAAGCGCGTGAACGGACTTTACAAACCCGAGACACGTGAGATTCTCCTTCACAACAAGAACTTCAAGACTGACAACGAGCTCATTTACACTGCGGTCCATGAATACACGCACCATCTGATTAACGAGGAGCGCATAGAGGAGTCCGGCGGAAGGGAGCCTCCACACGGCGGAAGGGTCCACAACAACGCTTTCTGGGCGAAATTTCACGGACTTCTTGAGATTGCGGAGGAAAAGGGCTACTACAAAATGGATTTGGCCTCATCCCCGGAGCTTGAGGAGCTCACAAAGGAAATCAAGGAGAAGTACATAGTCCCCAATGGCCGTCTCATGCAGGAATTCGGCAAAAAGCTGATTCAGGCCCACAATCTGTGCGATGAGTGCAACATACGCTACGAGGACTACCTTGACAGAATCCTTCAGCTTCCGAGGGGAACCGCAAAATCCGTCGCGATGGTCGGAACTCTCCCGGACGAGGATGCCTACATGGGATTCGACAACATGAAGATTGTCTCCTCAATCAAAAAGCCCGAGGAAAGGGCCGCCGCACAGAACGCCATAAAGAGCGGAAAGAGTCCCGAGTCGGTCATAGAGATGATGAAGAAAAAGGCCAAGACGATGGATCCCCGGACCAAACTTGAGAAAGAAAGGGACCGCCTGACCAAGACCATAAACGAACTTACAACCAGACTTGAATATGTGGAGGAAAGCCTTGCAAATTTGTAGAAGACTCAGAGTTTTATTTTTCACGTTGATTGTGACCCATGCCGGAACCCAGATTTTCGCACAGGGAATCGGAGGCATAACGGCACCGTCCATGCCCACTGTCTCGGCACCGACTTTGACCGATGATTTTTTCAACACGAACGTGCAGCGTCAAAGGCAGAGACTTGATTCTGCAAAGACTGGAACGGCCAAGAAATCCGCCTCCGAAAAATCCGGGGAAAAGGATGCCTCTGAAAAATCCAAGCCCGACTCCTCCAAGACGACAGCTCCTACCCTTACGGCAAGCGACATTAAGACGCTCAATGTAAGCGGAGTGCTTGGAACCTTGCTTGACGGCGATTCGGATCTGATTTCAGGTGCGCTTACAAAATCAGGTTCTTCGGCACAGTCTTCGGAGACCAACGTTCTGCTCAACCGGGTGCTGAACGAGATGGAGGAAATCAAAAAGCAGGGCGGGGTAGCGTCGGAAACAGTCCGCTCTTCATTGCAGGCTCCCGTGGTGACATCGACCGAGGGGGAAAGCAAACATTCAAGGCTGATCCGTTTTTCCGTGAACGGATATGATGTTTTGAGGACATGCCGCACAATCTACATCTCCGACGTGCAGGATGACGGAACCTTCCTTGTCACGGGCGACAGACGGTATTTGAGCGACGGAGTGACGAGATCCGAGACTTTCCACTTGCTTTTCAAGACCGACGCTGATTCGGCTGGATTGCAGAATTACCATGCAGCGGCTGCAGTTACCCAGGACTACATGAACCAGTATTCCTTCCTGTACCAGCTTTCCCAAAGGAACGACCTCAACGCTCTCAGGACAGGAAATCTTGTCACCATGCGCACCACCGATCCCGACTGGAAGCTTGAGCTCCTGATTGATTTGGGAGAATCGAAGTAATGAGCGGCAGGCTTGAGGAGGGATGTGAAAAGCTTGGTCTTTCCATGGAATCTGACCAGATTTCCGCCCTCAACTCATACATTGACTGCGTGATGGAGTTCAACCAGGGCTACAACCTGATGAAAGCAGAGAGCCGGGAAGAGCTTGCGGTCCATCATGTGCTTGATTCCCTTGCCGCAGTTCCCCATATAGCACATATAATAGAAGAAATCAGCTCGAAAAAGGGACTTGAAACCGGAAAATCCCTTTCCATTGCTGACATCGGCAGTGGAGGAGGGTGTCCTGGCATCCCGCTTGCGGTGTCGTTCCCAGCCCAAAGCTTTACCCTTGTGGAGCGCATGGAAAAACGGTGCGTCTTTCTTGAGGATGCCGTCCGCCGCCTTAATCTCAAAAACACGAGAGTCCTTTGCTCACAGGCCGTGAATGTGCCGCAGGAATCCTTCGACATTGAGGTGTTCCGTGCCTTCCATCCCTTCGACAAGCAGACAGCTCGCCTTCTTCTGGGGATGCTCAAAAAAGGTGGGGCTGCAGTCGCATACAAGGCAAGGAGCGAGAAAATCCAGTCCGAGATGGAGTCCGTCAGCTTCCTCATTCCCTCCTACGAAAAGATTCCCCTTTCAGTTCCCTTCATGGAGGATTACGAGCGGAATCTGGTCGTGGTAAGAAAATGAAAGATAAAAAATCTCTGAAAAAAAAACGCTTGCTTTTTTGCCGTTTTGTGATATAGTAGAATATAGCGGATATTCTGCGAGGAATGTGCAACTTTTGTTCGCTTGGCGTGTCGAATATAATGGGCTTGGAGTGCCGGAGGTGCGAGATTGGAAGTGACTGAAGAACAGATAGAAAAGCTGCAGTCTTTTGTGGATGAGAGCTCGGACATCGTGTTTTTTGGAGGAGCGGGAGTTTCCACCGAGAGCGGCATCCCGGATTTCCGCAGCGTGGACGGACTTTACAACCAGAAGTGGGACTATCCTCCTGAGGAGATTCTTAGCGCGGGATTTTTCAGGAGCAATCCCAAGGAATTCTACCGCTTCTACAGGGAAAAGATTCTCATTACGGGAATCAAACCCAACGCGGCTCACCTTAAGCTGGCTGAGATGGAGAAGGCGGGGAAGCTGAAGGCTGTCATCACGCAGAACATAGACGGACTTCATCAGGCTGCGGGAAGCGTCAACGTGCTTGAACTTCACGGCTCCGTGCTCAGAAACCACTGCCCGTCATGCGGTAAGGCTTATGGTCTTGACTATGTGGTCGAAAACAAGGATAATGACGGAGTTGCCAGGTGCAGTTGCGGGGGAGTCATAAAACCCGACGTTGTGCTTTACGGCGAGAGTCTGGATGATGATGTCATAAGCAGGACCTTGTGGCATCTTGAGAACGCCGACATGCTGATAATCGGGGGCACATCGCTTACCGTCTATCCTGCTGCCGGATTCATCCGTGCTTTTACGGGGCGGCATCTCGTGCTCATAAACCGGGATCCCACGCCGAACGATTCCATGGCGGACCTTGTAATCAACGACAGCATCGGAAAGGTGCTCGGACGGATAAGGGTCTGACGCGGGAATCAATAGAAAAAGGATATTTAAAAATTTAAGGCTGATTAAATTTAAGTTTAGGATCCCGGGAAACGGACGGAAATCTGTTACCTTGGCGGCTCCTGTATGTTTTAAGAGCGGGTCGTTTTGTTTTGACGGCGCTTCCATTTAAAATTGGTTGGATTAAAGAAATCGGTGAATTCTGCCGATAAGACAAAAGGAAAAGAGGGCTCTGGGAGCGTCACTTCTGTGCCTGACATTTTTCTTCACTTTATTGCAGAATTATTTCGAACACCCCTCCCTTGCAAGTCCGAAATGTCTTCAAGGGTTGTTGCGTAGATTTAGAGTTTTCCCGGAACAGGGGAACCTAAGATATGATTCAATCAGGCTCCGGTGGAAAAATCCATTGGGGATCCAAAATGCTTTGGAAGGACTTGGCTATGGACAGAAAAGGACTTGTTTTTTTATTCGGATTACTTCTTCTCTCGAATATCGCTTTTGCCGGCGGAAGAAAGGAAGTCTCGGAAAAATCCGTTGGACCTGAGAACAGCTGGTCAGAGACTTTTGACATAAAGAACCGCTCGGGTAAATACAACGTGTATGCGACCGCAACCGATAAGGCCGGAAACGAGGGAATCGCAGGCCCCTTCAATGTCTATATCGACGAGGAGTCCGACCTGCCGGTTATAGCCATCACGAACCCGCTTCCCGACATGATTGTGCCCGGAAACCTGAACATAGTCGGTACCTGTGTTGATGACGACAAGGTTGAGTCTGTCTACCTCATTTTGGACGGTGACAAGGACAATCCCGTTTTGGTCGAGGGAACCGATTTCTGGTCATACTATCTTGACACCACGCAGCTCAAGGAAGGCCGCCACACGATTGAGGCATACGGTGTGGACAACGGAAATCCCAACGCCTATCTGAACGAGGGGGGCGAGGTGGATGAGTCCAAGGTAAAGCCGAAGACCGGACGCTCCGTCAAAATCTCATGGGAGCTGAACCGATACGCTCCTGTGGTTGAGATTCAGAACATCCCGATGGGTACGATGATTACGGGAAAGCAGACCCTTACCGGATTTGTAAAGGACGGAAACGGAATAGACTCCCTTCAGTACAGTCTGGACGGCGGCGAGCATTACACACCTCTCAAGCTGAGCAAGCACAAGCTCTCCAATCCCGATGAGGACGGAATCACAGCATATTGGACATTCAAGCTTCCCCTTGACACGAAGAAACTTCCCGACGGTCCCACACTCATTTGGTTCAAGGGAATCGACACGGGCGGATCCATGAGCATCTCATCTTTCCTCTATTATATAGACAACTCCGGTCCAGACATGAAGATTGTTACCCCTGTGCCGGGTGATTCTGTCAACGGAATTTTCACAATCGCCGGTTATGCGAAGGATGCGAACGGACTCAAGAGCCTCATCTACAAATGGGGTGACAAGGAGGAGCGTCTTCCACTGATTGCAGGAAACCCCTACTGGGCCATTGAGCTTGATTCCCGCACTGTTAAGAGCTCCAGGGATTTCGTGATTCGTGCCGTGGATACAATGGGCAACGAGGCGAGCGTCTCCAGGACCTTTATGAGGGAAGACAGGGGCGGAAAGAATTCCTTCAATTTCGTGTGGGTGAATCAGGACGGTGACAAGCCTGTCGTTGAGCTGAAGTACCCCGTAGGCGAGGTTGACGGCGAGGACGGAGCTCTTTTCATCCGTGGTCTTGCAAGCGATGATGATGGTGTAGCGGCAGTATTCTACTCCCTTGATGACGGACCTGAGCACAGGCTTGAGTCCACTGGCGTTTTCTATACTCCCATTCCCGGTGAGCTCTCAAACGGAGATCACAAGGTCTCTGTCTATGCAGTTGACAAATTCGGTGTCAAGGGTGACACTGTGACGGCGAATTTCTCCTCAAAGGGTGCGGCTCCCTCATTCTCCAATGAGAAATACGGGGAAGCTGATTTTACGAACGGAATGACGATAAATCCCGAGGGAGAGGCTTCATATACTATTGATGTTGCGTCAACCACAGGTCTCAAGTCCGTTTCCTATGAATGGACATGGGGCCTTGACGGAAAGATTGAGAAGAGCATCGAGGGCGTGGACGGAAGCAAGAATGCCACTGTGAAGATTGATTTCGGCGGCGAGGAGATTCCGTGGGGTGTCTCAAAGCTTGCCATTACTGCTGTGGACAAATTCGACAGGGTTTCATCGCACGGAGCCATTTTCAACATCTCTGACTTTACTCACACATACAGCGAGAACGCGGGAATCTTCTTCAGCGACAGCGTGGTTTCCCCCGACGGAGCTCTCTCGGTCGATGAGAACGGAAACGTCACGGGTTATTTTGCGGGTGGAAGAATCACCGGGGTTGCGGTCAATCCGAGAAACAGATCCATATCCGCCTCCGCATCTGGTAACTCAATCATCCTGAAGTGCTCTGTGCCTACGGACAAGTTTACCGTGCGCGTCACAACGTCATCCGGCGCAATCTATGAGTCGAAGCCGCTTTATTTCCCGTCACAGGAATCGGCTCCGAGCATCACTCTTACAAACGACAACAGCCTTCAGACAGGTGCGTTCAATAATTTCAACACAAAGGACACAATCTCCATCTCCGGAAATGTTGCGAGCGTCTCAACTCCGACGGTCCGGTACAGGATTCTTGCCGCGAAGGTGCTTTATGACGAGAACGGAACTGTTGTAGGCTCACAGGCTGTCCCTGCTCAGAAACTTGCCGAATGTGCGACCCTGCCCGTAAGAAGAGGCTCTTTTACTCTGAACCTGAGCGCGGATGATTTTGTGGACGGCATCTCGGTGATTGAGTTCATCGCGACGAATTCCACCGGAAAGCTTTCGACCACTGCGGCTCTTGTCAGAAAAATCCAGAATGCAGTCAGTGCTGAGCTTAGCGACGGAATTGTTGCGGAGCCTGCTCCACCGGCTACCTACTGGCTGCATGGTGACGGCGATGGCATGGACTACTACGGAGTTACGGTCTACCAGGGCGACTTGGGAATGATGTTCCTCCATAAAAAATACTCGGCTCTTCCTTCCGGCTCATCTACCTTGGAGCTCAACGGAACAACCGTGAACGTGACCAAGGCTGCGACACCCGCGAACGGACGCTTCATCTCGGTGGACGGACTTCCCTACATGAGCGGCATGGAAATCAAGGCTCAGAAGGGCGGAACCATAGACAGCGACCCGCATTCACTCGTTGCGAAAATTATCTCCGACTCACCCGTGCAGTCTGTCATGTGGACGGCAAACGGAAATCCGCTTCCCGAGGGCACAATCCGCGACAACGGAAACGGAGTCTATGAGGCTGAGGTGCCCCTTGTCAATCTTCCTGCGGGAATTGTGAAAATCAACGCTCTCATAAACGGAAGCTCCAATATCAACGGTACTGTCAGTGTTCTCAGAAATCATGCCGTCGTGGACAACTCCGAGACAATCTACTGGACATCAGCCGGAAATGTTTCCTATGACGCTGCGTCCAAACTTTACATATTAAACGACGGAGCTCCTCTCATCGGATTTGCGAACGTGCCTGGAAATCTCACTGCCTCAATGGTAAAGACTGTGAGGGGGCTTAACGTGACCACCGAGGGAAAGCTCGTGAAGATTGTTCCTTCCGGGGACGGTACTTTCAGCGGCGTGAACGTGCGAGTTACTAATGCCGAGGGAGGCTCATGGTCATCACCTGCTGCGAATCTCGTGGTTGACACCTCATCCCCGATTTTGGACGTGACGAGCATCAAGCCCATGGACTACATCAAGACTCAGCTTGTCATTGCAGGTACCGTGCGCGATGGAAACGGCGTGAAGTCATTGCAGTACACTGTTTCGGAAACGCCTTCTGAGGAGGACTGGAAGGATGTGAGGGTCGCGTCCAACGGAGCCTTCAACGAGGTGGTGAACCTGGAGGATGTTTCGGACGGATACATGCCCGTTACAATCAGGGCGACGGACCTTACTGGAAAAGTGAGCCTCTTCAACTCCGCCTTGAGAAAGGACTCCACACCTCCTGAAGTTACAATCATGCTTCCTGATCCTGGCTCGTCAGTGAACGGAGAAACTCTCTTCGTCTTCAAGGTGAAGGATGACAGCTATGTTGATTTGATTCATTTCGACGGTCCCTACGGAAAGGTCTCCAAGGACTTCTTCCTGAGGGCGGCGGACAATCTTACGAACGAGGATGAGCCGGAGACCAAAGAACCTGAGACTTCTGAGCCGGCTTCGGATGTGGCTACCGCTGAGACTGCCGAGAGTACAGAATCTGAGTCTGGCGAGACGGAAATTGCATCGGACGCTGAGACAAGTGAGGAAAGTGAGGGGGAAACTCCCGCTCCCGCAGCAAAGACAGCCGCAAAAGAGGATGCCGAAAGCAAGATCCCGATGGCGAAACTTGCGGACAGATACAGCAACACTCTTACGGGCCCCATGCCTTCCGCATATCTCGGACAGGACGGACTTCCGATTGACACAACGATGAAGTTCACTGTCAGCGACATGGCAGGAAACACCACCGTAATCGACGCGTTTGACTTCAACATCGATCCCGAGGGTGATCTTCCCGTCGTGGAAATCCACATGCCTTTCGAAAACTCCGTTCTTACCACGGAATTTGACATTACCGGCGTAATGTATGATGATGACGGAATGACATCTGCTGACGGAACCATGTGCAAAATCTACTATAAGATGGATGACGGTGACTATCAGATTCTGGAGAATCCCATCGGGAAGTCCAGTTTCGAGATTATGGTCAAACCCCTGTCCATGCTTGCCGACAACGAGCACTCCATCACGGTATATGCCGAGGACATCAATGGTGTAAGGGGCAAAGAGGTGACACGCAATTTCAATGTGTCTCTTTCTGAGCCTGAGGGTAGCGTCGAGTTGCCCAAACTTGATGAGGCCGTGAGCGGATTCGTGACTTTGAGCGGATGGGCCATGGACAAGAACGGAATCAACCGTGTGCAGATTTCAGTGGACAACGGAGCGAGCTATAACGAGGCTGTCGTAGTGCCGGGAGCCACACGTGAGGACAAGGCCACATGGACCTATGAGTTCGATACCCGCGTAATCCAGGACGGAACGCACGTGGTATATCTGAAGATTTGGGACGGCTATGACATTACGGGACTCTACACGTCATTGATCAACGTGGACAACACTGCCCCCGAGCTGCATCTTGAGCTTCCCCTTGACGACAGCACGATTGTCTCGAACCTTGTGATTTCAGGACAGACCACGGACAACATCGGACTTTCAAGCCTTGTGATGCGCATAACGAGCCTGGACGGAAAGAATGTTCCCGATGACATTGCGGAGAACGACCTCTATCCCGACTCAATCATCTCCCAGGTCTTTGACATAAGTGACCTTGAGGACGGAACATACAACGTGGAAGTGACCGGAAAGGATGATGCCGGAAACATCAAGAGCGTGAGCCGCAACGTGCATCTCAAGAAGGACGAGCAGACTACGAAGGTCGGATTGCTCTATCCTCTCAACGGTGAGTACGTGCAGGGCGAGTTCAATATCTATGGTGTGGCGGAGAGCGTAGAGGAAAAAATCACCGAAGTTGAGATTTTGGTGGACGGACAGAAGATTCCGGGCTTTGTCTCGAAGGTTCGTGATTCAGGCTACTTCTCATTCCGCTTGAAAAACCAGATTGCCCTGGATAAAAAATCCTTCAGCGAGGCGGATGCTGCTAAGGCTGAGGCTGATGCACAGGCAAGGGCTGAGAGAAATGCCGCGAAGAAACTTGAGATTGATGCCGCCAACGAGAAAAAGAGGGCTGAGATTGAGGCTGCCAAGGCCGCCGCTCTTGAGGCTGGTGTGGAATATGACGGACCTGAGTTTGAGCCGCTTGTGTTCGAGGAAGAGAAACCCGGAGCTTATGAGGCCGGAACCTTCTATCTGACTGAGGGAACCCACACGTATCAGGTCGTGGCAAAGACAGACGCAGGGCGCGAGGTTCTTTCAAACGTCCAGACGCTCATATACAGTCCATACGGACCGTGGGTAACTTTGGACAACTTCGCTTACGGAGACTTCGCCGTTGAGAGACCGATGCTTCGTGGTAAGGCCGGATATACTCTGACCGAAGATGAAAAGGCTGCCCTTAAGAACAAGAAACTTCCGCTTGAGGAGCGCGAGGAGCTTGAGAAGAAGAGAATCAGCCGTGTGTACCTGAGCTTGGACAACGGAAAGACCTATACTGCGGTCTCAAGAAACGACAAGGGTGACTGGAAGTACCGCATTGAGAATCAGGATGTTGCCGAGGGCTATCACTTCCTTCTCGTAAAGGCTGAGATGGCAAACGGTGAGGTTGCCATAACAAGGACCATCGTGCAGGTTGACCGCACATTGCCGGACGTGAAGCTGATTTCACCTGGTGTAGGCGGACATTACAACCAGCAGCTCAAGTTCGAGGGACTTTCGAGCGATGACGTTGAGCTTGAGGACGTTGTGCTCTACCTGCGTAAGGGAGACCGTTCTGCATACGAGGTGCCCAAGTTTATCCAGGGACTTTACCTTGACTTCAATGTTTGGGGTGCCACGCTCTGGAGTGCCGGACTTGGACTTACAGCCTTTGACAACGCCGTGAAGATTCAGTTCTCCTTCGGTCAGTTCAGTCAGGATCAGCGCAACTTCTTCACGAACCTTATAGGAAAGGATGTGGATACCAGATTCCGCTATGGAGGAAACGCTGTAATCAGTGCTAAAATTATAGCTCAGTTGGGATATATACCGTTCAATTACTTCTTTGGACATGACTTTGACTGGCTGAGTGCATCTATTTCACTTGGTGCGGAGTTTGCCTGGTTCAGTGAATCTGGTGCTTTGGATAAATATGGAAAACCAAAGTCACAGATTCTTTCTGCGGCAATCATGCAGGTTGAGTTCCCGAGGATGACCTTCAAGGACTGGTCTTATTTCAGAACTTGGGCTGCCTACTTTGAGCCACAACTTTGGTTTATTCCGTCAGATGTTGGAGTGGCAAGTCCAGTGCTCTTCAACTTTGCCTTTGGTATCAGGACGAGCGTGTTCTGATAGTGCTTGGGTTTTGAAAAAATCAGGGGCATTCCTGGAAGCGGTAACTTTCGGGAGTGCCATGGTTTGTATATTATAGAGAAGTTTTAATAGATAAAAGTTCTGGAAAGACACTTGTGTGTTTTTGGGACTTGCGGAAAATCCACGGATTTTTTGCTTTGTCGGTAATTTTTGTTGTGAGAGATTCTTGTGGGGAAGTGCCACAGAGTGAGGTGTGATTATGAAGGGAAGATTTTTTGCTTTTACAAGGACTTTGTTTGGTCTTGGACTTTTCCTGCTGATTACGACATCTTGTGAAATCGGTTTGGGAGCCGCCGTCGATACGGAAGCTCCTTATGCGTCTATAGTTTCTCCTTCGGTCAAGGACGCTGTTAGTGGTGACATTGTTGTTACAGGAACCAGTACCGATGACGTGAAGATGGACCACATGGAGATTTTTTCGATGGCAAACTCTGTGACTGGGGCCAAAGTTGATTTGCTTACCGGAAAAGCAATCCCGACAAGTTACGAAAACGGGGTGTGGCAGTGGACCTTTACTCTGAAGCATGAAAGCGGCAGAATCTACTCCTATGACGGAGAGACCTTTGAGTTGAAAGACGGGACATATACTTTGCAAATGAAGGCCTGTGATCAGTCTGGATCTTATTCAAGTGCCGTTTCCCGCACATTTGATGTGGACAATACTCCACCGGTATTCCTTCTCAAAAAGCCGAATTCCTTGAGAATGGATGAGGCGACCGCGTTTGGACAGAGCGTTTCAATCAAGGGTTCAGTTGCAGATGACCACAATATCGAATATATGAAGATTAGGCTCTTCAAGGAGGATGGAACCGAGGTTGCTCTCAAGAAAAATGTTTTCAACGGATTTGATGTCTCTGATACGAATGTTGAGATTGCGCTTTATGCTGGTGATGATGTAACTCCATCAACACCGGTGCAGGAAAACTATGCGATTGCGTATGATTTGGAGAATGAGGGCACGCAGCGTTTCCGGCTTGATGTCGAATTGAAAGATGTGGCAGGAAACTCTACAAGCGAGAGCATAAAAACTGTTTATATAGAAGAGAACTTGCAGAAAGTACTTGCCAGCAGGGGAATAAGCAATGCTCCGTCTGGTG
>ODAI011554163.1_pt1 | contig 25444 bp, 23 predicted proteins | sample 1539321 | NCBI WGS metagenome assembly ODAI01 (sample SAMN02144231, study PRJEB22623) | gut metagenome | biome: sheep rumen | host: Ovis aries | place: New Zealand
ATAGAATCGACGAAGACACCTCTGGAGTTTTGATGGTGGCTAAAAATCAAAAACTACAAGAAGCTCTTCAAGATAAATGGAATGACTTAGTGAAATCACGTGGATATATCGCTATCGTTGATGGAATCTTAGAACAAAAAAGTGGCACTATTAAGTCCTACTTAAAAAAGAATAGCCAAAACATGATGTATTCATCAAAAAAACCGGGTGATGGACAATTATCAATTACCCATTACAAAGTAATCGCAGAGAATGGTAACTACTCCTTATTAGATGTCCATATTGATTCTGGTAGAAAAAATCAAATCCGTGTTCATATGGGTGATATTGGTCATAATATCATCGGTGATGATAAATATGGAAATCCTACTAACCCAATCAAAAGGCTTGGTCTTCATGCCTATGAATTAGAGTTAGTTCATCCACTAACGGGAAAAACAATGAAATTCACTGCTCCTACACCTAAAGAATTTTTCACTCTTTTCCCAAACGTGAAAAAATAATCAGATATTTTTTGTTTTGATAAACAAGCCCCTAAAAGTATAATCAATGTAGTATGATGACGAACAAATACTTTAAATCATTTTTGAATAGTGCAATTTCAATTTTGCCAATTGTGGCAATTGTTTTTGCTCTTTCTTTATCTGGTTTTGCTCCGATTAATAACAATGACTATGTCATGTTATCTATTGGTGCAACCATCATGATTTCTGGTTTGTCATTCTTCCAAATTGGCGCTCAAAATAGCTTAATTCGAGTTGGCGAATATATGGGTGCTTCTTTATCTAAGCAAAAGCGATTAATTGTCGTTATTATTTTTGCTTTCCTATTAGGAGCGTTAGTAACATGCGCTGAACCAAGTATCTTAATTATGTCTAAACAAGCTGGTTTAAACCCAATCTTGTTGATTGGTGCAATTGCAGCTGGAGTAGGCATCTTTGTTGTTATTGGTATTCTTAGAATTATCTTTAGAAAATCACTCAATGTTTGGTATTTAGCCTTCTACCTACTTGTTTTTATGCTTATTTGCTTACTACAAGTTGATGAAGCTAACCACGCTTTCTTACCGTTTATCTTTGATGCAGGTGGGATCACTACTGGCAGCGCAACTGTTCCATTTATCTTAGCTCTTGGCGCTGGAGTTGCTATGACTCGTGGTGGTAATAAATCAAAAGATAGTTCCTTCGGTTTAGTTGGTTTAGCCTCTATTGGTCCTATTCTAACGATGGTCATTTTGATTTTAATTAACTCTTCTGGATTCCATGAATATACAGTTCCAGAAGCTGCTTCCCCTGATTTATCTTTAACGGTTGATTGGGGTTATATTGGATCTAAGTTCTTAGATGCTTTATTACCTAAAGCAAATTATTCAAGCATGGGATCAATGGTTGAAGTTGCTATGGCTCTTTCCCCAATTTTAGTTATCTTCTTCATTTATGAAGCAATTTATATCAAGTTATCAGCGAAAAAAGTCCTTTCATTATTAAACGGATTCCTTGTTTCATTTATTGGTTTAACTTTATTCTTAACTGCAGTTGGTTCTACGATGTCTCCAATTGGATTAAAGGTTGGACAAGAACTCGCTAACGAACCAGATTGGTTAGTTATCATTATTGCTTTCGTTATTGGTGCGGTCACTATCTTATGTGAACCTGCAGTCCATGTTTTAACAACTCAAATTGAAGATATGTCTAGTGGCCAACTTAAAAAGGGAACTGTACTCATCACTCTTTCTATCGGTGTTGGTGCCGCTATCTGTTTATCAGTTATTAGAGCAATCTTCAAATTCTCAATTATGTGGTACATCATCCCTGGATATTTAATTTCATTAACAATGATGTTCTTTGTTCCAGATTTATATACAGCGATTGCCTTTGACTCTGGTGGAACAGCTTCTGGTCCAATGGCGGTAAGCTTTGTTTTACCTTTGGTAATCGGTTTATTCTCTTCCAAAAACGGTATTACACACGGAGTAGAATTCTATGATTCTGCTTTTGGTGTTGTTTCTATGGTGGCTTTAACTCCTATTATGGCAATTCAACTATTAGGCTTAGCGAATAAGTTCCAGACTATCCATGCCTTACATGTTGTCAGAGATCAAATCCACGATGTTCGTAATAACGAAATTATCCATTTCAATTAAGGTGTAAAATATATCTATGGCGGAAAAAGAAAAGAAAGTAGTTACAAAAACTAAACCTGCTCCAAAAAAGCCTACTAAAGCAGCTAAAAAGGAGAAAAAGGAAGTTGCTTCTATAGAAGAACAACGTCCTGCTTTTGAAACGCGTGACGATATTAAAAGATTAGTGTTATACACAGTTATTGTTCCACGTGGACAAGGTGACAATATCATGCGTATTTTTAAACTCAATAAGAGTTCCGCTCAATTCTTAAAATACGGTGAAGGAACAGCGAGTAATGCGATTAGAGATATCTTAGGAAGCGAAGATACTGGAAAAGATATTGTCTACTCCATTGTTAGAGAAGATGCAGTGCCAGATATCAAAAAAGAATTAGATGTCTACTTCGTAGCAAGTAAGAATAATCGTGGTATTGCGTATACAATTAGATTAACTAGTGTTATGGGAGTTAAGATTTATAAATTCTTAACCCAAACTGTAAGGGGGTAAAACTTATGGCAGAAAAAGAAGTCAAAAAAGAAAAATATGAAGTGGTAGTCGTTATTGTTAACGAAGGCCACTCAGACAAGGTCATGGACGCGGCTAGAGAAGCAGGCGCTAGAGGTGGCACAATTGCGCACGCTAGAGGAAGCGGAACTAAAGACATTGAAAAGAAATATGGCATCGTTATTACCCCATCTAAAGAAATGCTTTATATCCTAGTGAATGAAAACATTAGAGATAATGTTATGGCGGCAATTAATAAGGCTGCGGGATTAGACACTATGGGGCAAGGCATCATTTTCTCTTTGCCAGTTGAAAATGTCTCTGGTTTAAAACTTGATTAATTCGTATAAAACTTGATTAGGGAACTTAGTTGTTCCCTTTTTTATTATACATAGTATAATTTAAACGTATGCGCAAGAATTTTATTACATTAGGCCTATTAGGCATTTTAGCTTGCTCCTCAATTGGGATGGCAGCTTTTTCAAATAGCAAATCTAACTATTCAGAAGCATTTTGTTATTACACCAATCATGATGGAGATACGTATTATTCCTCTATTAGCGATTCGTTAGAAGGAGACAATTTATTAAGAGCGCTTCGTAGTCTTAACGCTACTAAGAGAAAAAATACAGTGGGATATTCCGGTATGGGTACTTCCCCATCTGGACAATTCAAATATACAGATTATGATCCAAATTCTGTTAAATATGATAGTAACGGTCAACCTTATGGCACTAAACTATTAACTTTCTATTCTAGTAACTCCGCAACTAGTGGAATGAATAGAGAACATGTTTGGCCAAAGAGTCACGGAGGCAACTTAGTTGAAAACGATATTCATATGCCTCGACCAACATTAAATGCAGAAAATGGAAGTAGAGGCAACTCATTCTACGTTGAAGGAAAGTGCAACCAATCTAGTGGATGGGATCCAGCAATGGAAGATTTTGGAATTGAATCATATCGTGGTGATTCCGCTAGAATTATTTTCTACTGTGTAGTTGCGTCTTCTTCGTTATCTCTTATTGAAGCTGATTCACATCCAACATCTAACAAAAATAGAGATAACTTAATGGGTAGATTATCTCATATGCTCAAATGGAATTTAAAATACCCTGTTCAACAAAGAGAACAAAATAGAAATGAAGGTGCTGAATACCTCCAAGGAAATAGAAACCCATTTATTGACCATCCAGAATATGCATGTCGTATTTGGGGTAATACAAACGCTGAAACTAAATCAGCATGTTCTGGTTATTATCACGAAAAAACTTTAGTGAGCATCACTATTGATAATCCAAAAACCGAATATCAAATCAATGAGAAATTTGTTAAGCCAGATGTCATTGCTCATTATGATGATGGAAGTACTCAAAACGTGAAAGAAAGCGCCTCTTTTAGTGGATTTGGTTCTACAACGTCAGGACAAAAGACTATTACAGTTACTTATGAAGGAAAGACCACTTCATATACGATTAATGTTATTGAAGCCCTACCACCAGCGGTTACAAAACTAGAAGTTACAAACCCAGTTAAATCTCATTATTATATTGGAGAAGAATTTGTTACTCCTATTGTTCAAGCTACTTACGAAGATGGAAGCGTTGTTGATGTTTCTAATAAAGCAACATATACCGGTTTTGATTCAAGCGAACCAGCTAATAAACAGACTATTACAGTAACTTTCGAAGGTGTCATTACTACTTATGATGTTTTAATTACCAAAAGACCAAGTGAGGATAATCCACCTCAAAACAATAATGGGTGTGGAGGAAACGTTGTCACAACAAGCGTTACAATCACATCACTATCCTTTATTGGCGTTGCTTTTATTACTATTTCTTATCTGGTGAGAAAAAAGAAAAGAGAAGAATAGGCAAGAGGATAATTAATACTTTTCAAATTCAAAAGTAATATAATTATATTATCAAGAAAAAGATAAAGGAGATCTTATTATGGCAGTTAAAAAAGCAAAACCTGCTCCAAAAAAACCTGCTGTGAAACAAGCTGTTCCAAATAAAAAACCAGCAGCAGCAAAGAAGGAAGAAGTTAATTTCCGTACCTATCACTTAGTTAAAAGAGCAGATGGTAAATGGGAAGTCAAGTACGCGGGAGGACAAAAAGCAATCAAGCTATTTGATACTCAAAAAGAAGCGTTAGATTATTCCAAGAAGATGGCGGAAAACCAAGATGGCAAAGTCTTAGTGCACAACTCAAAAGGTGCAAACAAAGGCCGTATTAAGAAAAAATAATTTAATAAAGAAACACGAAGGCCCATACGCGTGACGTTATGGGTCTTTTCTTTTGACTTTGCCTTAATAAAACTTGAACTAACGAGAATAAAATAGTAAGATAGTATTTAGGAAAACGATTTCCTAACTATCTACAGGTTGGGAAGTTATTTACTCAAAACATAACGAGGAATATTTATGAAGAAGAGATTTATTAACGCTTTGTCTACTTTATTTGTTTTAGGCATGCTTATTGGTTGCTCTCCAAAAGGCAATACCCCATCTGGAGAAGGTGGAGGCGGAGGAGGAACAATCATTGATCCCGTTGATGAATCTTTAGACTCTATTTCTGTAAATAATCCTAAAACTAGTTACACTCAAGATGATGAATTTGTTAAACCAACAGTCATCGCAACTTATAAAAATAATAAAACTAGTGACGTAACATCTAAATCCACTTTTAGTGGATATGATATGTCTAAAACCGGTAATCAAACTGTTACTGTTAGTTATACAGAAGGCGAAATTACTAAAACCACTACTTACGGTATTAACGTTAATGCTAAAGTCATTCCTGACCCACCAAAACCAGTTACTATCACTATGCAATTCGCAAACTTCTATGCGGATGGCTCATGGATGAAATTAACATATGATAATGATCCATTTGCGGTAACTGGGCATACATATTCTTATTTAAAACTTAATGGTAATAAGTTAGCCGCTACTGAAGTTGATAATCTTCCTGATGGAAAATACGTTAATGTTCATGTTAGCACTGACCAATTAACCGATTACTTGTTTGAGTGGGTTGATGACGCTGGAGAAACCTATTTCTCATTTAAATATAGTCACACTCCTGTTACTCCTGATCCAGGACCAACTGGTGACGCTAAACTTGCGTTTAAGATGTTCTATGGTGATGGACAGTGGATGCAACTTTCTTATGAAGTAGATCCATTTGCGATGACAGGCCACACATTTAAAACATTAAAACTTAACCATGAAGAAGTTATCGGCAACGATATTGATAATGTTGCTGGTGGCAAATATTTAAATGTTCACGTTTATAGCGATAAATTACCTGAATATTTCTTTGAATGGTATGACACTGATAACGTTTTATATTGTTCTTATAAATACACCAATAGCGGTGCTGGAGGAGATACTCCTGGACCAATCGATCCAACTATCACAGATGATTTAGGAGAAGATGAAACAAGTTCTATTCCAGTAGGCACTAATGCTGACCACATTAGCATTTTAGGAATTGATAATGTTAATTGGGCCAAAGGACAATATTTCGATGTCTTTAATGGTGTTGCTGCTACTTCAGACGGCAAAGACATCACAAACTATATCGAAGTTAATGGAAGTGTTAACTATGGAAAAGTTGGCACTTATGAACTTGAATATGTTATCCAATACGGTAACTCCAATATGAGTTATACCCGTACAGTTACTGTTACTGAAGGTGACATTAGTAGAGATACATCAACTCACACTTTAGATGTACCTACTTTACCAACTTCTGAAAGAGGAAGTATTGCAAGTGGAAACATTTATATTCCTCATCCTGCTAATGCCTCAAATATTGATAACGAACTCAAAAATAGGGCACTTCCTACTAATACTTGGTACTCTGGTATGTTTGCGCCTAATGGCCAAAGTGTTACTGGTTTATTCGCAAATCAATATCGAACAATGTTCACCGGAAAAGGATTCTCTATCACCGATATTAGTAAGGGAATGGTTGAATCTTATCCAAATGATTTTGATGATTTAACAAAACAAAAGATCACTACTTTCTCTAACTTTGGTATCGATATTGATCACTTATATGTTTCTAATCCATCTTTATCAACTGGAGCATCTATTAACTTGTTAAGTTATAGTGATAACTCTGCAAAATTTGGAGTAAGAAACGCTAACTCTAACGCTGATGAGATGGTTATGTCTATTGCTCAAGGCTCACCATATTTAGTGTTTGAAAATAACGGAGAAAAAGCATTTAACTTAGACTTCAACTACTACGGCAGTGTTGAGAATTATAACTACTATGATTTAAATGGAAATAAATTAAATTCCTTATCTTACACTGGTGAAGCAATTATTGCAGAACTCGTTCATGTTCATAGAGGATATGAATTTAACTTAAGTGGTATTGGAGCAGCTTTCTATAGAAATATCTATTTCTTAATTAACGCTCCTGAAGGATCTAGTTTCTCCATCTCTCATAAGTTACATCCAGATAAATCAAAGATGGATTCTATTACCTTGACTCCTAAAGACAGTAACTATATCTCTATTGCCCCACTTGGAGATGGAATCACTTCTGTTTCTGCTTCTATCAATATGATTAAGCGTTTACATAAACATTCTTACGCAGTTCAAGATAGAGCAAATTCATCTTACAAAGTGAATCATGCGACTAATGTGATTGAAACAACATTTAGAAGCAACGTTCATCGTTTGAATAAAAATAATAAGAGTAATGTATTATATACATTACAACCTCATCAATATAAGAAGACAGACGCCACTATTAGTAGCTTCTATATCTCTTCTATGAGAGGCAAATTAAGATTTACTCAAGCTAAAGAATTTAAGACATATCTTAACTTCAAAGGCTTATTACCAAGCTTTGCTGTTCCTACCGGTGATAGTGAATTCACCACTAACATGATTTCTTATTTAAATATCTTAGACACTAATACTAATTACGATGGTGTTTATGATAAAGAAACCACCGAAGGAAAAGATGATCCACTTGATGTTAATGAGCCATATTGGAATTCAAAAGCTATCTATCCACTTTCTCAAGGCTTAATGGTTGCTTCTCAACTTAATCAAACCACATTAGTGGAAAGTTTCATTTCTAAACTTAGATATGTTTTAGAAGATTGGTATAAATATGAAGGTGAAAGTGATGATAGATTCCTCTATTACAATCAAAACTGGGGAAGCTTATACACAAATAATAGTAACTTTGGCGTTAATGAAAGATTAACAGACCACCATTTCACATATGGTTATCTCGTCTACGCTTCTAGCGTTTTAGCGATGTATGATTCTTCATTCTTAGGTCAATATCAAAGTGTTATCTCTTTATTACTAAAAGATTATTTCAACTATGATAGAAATAATGTTTCATTTCCATATATGAGATGCTTTGATTCATATAATGGCCACTCCTGGAGTGATGGATTTGGAAACTTTAGAGATGGTAATAACCAAGAATCTACAGGTGAAGCACTTAACTCTTATACTGGTGCATACTTATTCGGTCTTGCCACTAATAACCAAGATTTAGTGGATGCATCCATTTACGCATTTACCACTGAATTATATTCAGTTAAACAATACTGGTTCGATTATGATGAAGATGTTTGGTATAACATCAATATTCCAGAGGCTGCTGGTATTCACGCTCTTGGTATGGTGTGGGGAGGAAAGAACGAACACAAGACATGGTTTGGTCCTTCTCCAGAATTCATCTATGGTATCCAATGGTTACCAACTGGTGAATATCTATCAAGCTATGCTTTAGGTAGCTCTGAACAAGAAATGCTCACTAAAATCTATCAATCCATGATTGCTAGAAGAAAAGGTGAACCACTCACATGGTTCTCCAATATGTGGAGTATTGAAACTTTAACAAAGAACAACACTGCTTCAAGTAAGTTTGATTCATCAAAGATCTTAAATGATGATTATCCAAACGAATTAGTGGGTGCTTACCTTATGGTTAAGGCCTTAGAGAAATACGGAACTCACTCAGACACTGACTTTATGGAAATTGAAAACCAAGTGTCGTGTTCCGTTTACCAAAAAGGAAGCACAAAAGTCGCAATGGTCTGGAACGCTTCAGGCGTTAATAAAACCATTAGAATCCATGTTGGTAATACAGTCGTCACAAAGACAGTTGCCCCTGGATTAAATAGTTATTCTTTATAAAATAAAGAAAAAAATAAGAACTAGATTTGACTCTAGTTCTTTTTATCTGGTCTAGTTTAATTCTTGATGATTCCTGATAAATGAATAATATTATTTTTAATAATATATATTTCACCGAAAATATAAAACAAACTCTGTTTCTATTGATGCTTAAAGATGAATTTGGAAGTTAGTTCTAATAGATTGTATCCAATAATCAGTGATACAGGAATGTATCTTATATAGAATTTTGCTAAATCTATTTCTTCAAAGAGAGAGTTTAATCCATTTATTTGTATTATTAATGAGACTAGCCAAAAAATAGCTCCGAAGAACATGAACAAATTAATACCATTTTTGATTGTTGATTTTGTTTTCAAAAACACAAGAATGGTGACAATAATAAATGTTAATGTGGAAATTCCGTAAAACACATCATACGAAATGATATATGGAGCAGGATTAAAAGTTAGGAAATAGTGAAGTATTTCTGCACTTTTCTTGGCGATTGCTAATAGAAACATTTCGTGAGCAAAACGCCCAGATACGTATATTAGAGAAGCAATCACAAATAGTTTAAATACAGTTCTTTCTTTTTTTATAAGGATGAATGTTATTCCAACAAGAGAAATGGCGGCACCAAGTCCTAAATGGATAATATTGATCCACATATCAGAAAGCACTAACCCATGGAACACATTTACGCTGTCATAAGGTGTGGGCTCGTTATAAGTTGGATATAATTCTTGAAGTGCCGGAATACAATTAACCCATTCAAGCACTGTGATTGTAACAAAAGTCAGGAAAATAGTTGTGATAATAAGCAATAACGTTTTTTTTCATGGACATTACTATTATCTAAAAAAGAATTGAATAGAGCAAGAAAAAAATGTCAAATTACTTTTTGTTATTAACTTTTTGTTTAGTTCATTTGCACAAATTTAGTAAGTTGAATCATTAGCGGTTTGCGGTAGAGAAAACATTCCACGTTTGATTGTGATAATTGGCAATAGAAGGTAAAAACTATTAGACTACGAAAAACCACCGGAGTGCCGGTGGATGTTTCTTTTATTCGTTTTCTTGGGCTTTCTTAACGTGTGCTTCCCATTTCTTTCTTTCAGCAGTGTTAAGAATCTTCTTTCTCATTCGATAAGTTGTTGGGGTGATTTCCACTAATTCGTCCGCGTTAATATAGTCTAAGCAAGCTTCTAGAGATAACTTTTTAGGAGTCTTTAAGACGACTGTGTTGTCTTTGTTAGAACTTCTAACGTTTGTTAAGTTTTTCTTTTGAGTAACATTAACCGCTAAATCGAAATCGTAACGGTGTTCACCAACAATCATACCTTCATATACTTCTGTACCTGGATAGATGAACATTGTTCCTCTTTCTTCGGTGTGTTCAATTGCATATGGGGTGGCTTGTCCTGCTTCTACAGAGACGAGAACTCCAATTGTTCTTTCTCCAATAGAAGAAGAAACAACTGGGCGATATTCTTTGTATGTATGAGAGATAATGCCATAACCTTTGGTTAGAGTCATGAAATTGGTCATATAGCCGAGTAAACCACGGCTAGGAATGACATAATTAAGGACTGTGACTGTTTCTTTAGCGTCCATATTAACGAGCTCTCCATTGCGGTTTCCGATGGTGGTCATAATATCACCAACGAATTCGTTAGGTACGTCGATTGTTAAATCTTCATATGGTTCGCATTTTACTCCATCAATTTCTTTGATAATAACTTGTGGTTTACTAACTTCGAGTTCGAAGCCTTCTCTACGCATATTTTCAATTAAAATTGAAAGGTGTAATTCACCTCTACCAGAAACGATCCAACTTTCAGTGTTTGGAATTCTTTCCACTCTTAAGGCGACATCTCTTTGAGTTTCTCTAAAGAGTCTCTCTTCAATCTTACGAGCAGTTAAGAGTTTTCCATCTTTTCCACTGAAAGGAGAAGAGTTAGTACCAAAAGTCATTTGTAAGGTTGGTTCATCAAGTCTAATAAGTGGGAGAGGTTCTACGTGTCCACTTTGACAAATAGTTTCTCCAACGTTGATATCAGTTAAGCCTGCGACTGCGACGATGTCTCCAGCGTGAGCTTCTTCAATTTCTAATCTCTTTAAGCCTTGGAAACCAAAGAGTTTTAAAACTCTAAAGTTTGTAGTGCTTCCATCTAATCTAGAAACAGTAACGTTATCGTTAACTTTGATAGTTCCTCTTTTGATTGTGCCGATACCAATACGACCGACAAAGTCGTTATAGTCTAAAAGGGCAACTTGTAATTGAAGTGGGGAATCTTTGTCCATATTAGGAGCGGGAATTTCATCGATAATTGTTTGAAGGACAGCGTCCATTCCTTCTACTTGTTTAGAAGGATCTTCATCGTAAGATGATGTCCCTTTTAACGCGGAAGTATAAACAGTTTTGAATTCTAGGAATTCATCAGGGGCTCCTAATTCAATAAATAAAGTTAATACTTCGTCTAAAGTTTTTTGAACATCGATGTTCGCTCTATCGATTTTATTAATAACTACGATTGGTTTTACATGTGCTTCTAATGCTTTCTTTAAAACGAATCTTGTTTGTGGCATGGTGCCTTCAAAAGCATCCACTAATAATAAGCAGCCATCCACCATGTTCATAATTCTTTCCACTTCACCACCGAAGTCAGCGTGGCCTGGAGTGTCTAAGATATTAATCTTAGTGTCGTGATAAATAATCGAAGTAGTTTTGGCTAAGATAGTAATGCCTCTTTCTCTTTCGATATCATTAGAGTCCATTGCTCTATCTGATAATTCTTCGTTTGCTCTAAATGTGGAGGATGATTTTAATAGTTGGTCTACGAGTGTAGTTTTGCCATGGTCAACGTGTGCGATGATTGCGATGTTTCTTGTTTCCATATTTCTTCCTCCTTAATAAAAAATCTTTTCTAGTTTAGAAAAGTAGAGACATTATTTCAAGAAGATATTTAAGAAATAAAAAGGAAGTCGATTATAACTCCCTCTATTTCACTAAATCTTTGATTCGATTTTTTCTTATCTTATAGATGTCAGAGACAACATCAATTGCGTCTCTTTTAGACATCCCTTTATTTATAAAATAATTGACCTTATTTAAGACATCTTCATCGGTGAATTCTTCTTCACTTTTATTGCCTTCAACAATAATGACCATCTCTCCTTTAAGAGTGGATTCATCAATATTAGTTAATTCGCTTAATGAAGCATAAATCTTTTCTTCATTTAGTTTAGTTAGCTCTCTTTGTAGAGACACTTTTCGATCTCCTAAGACATCTAACATTACTTTTAATGTAGTTTTGATTCTATGAGGACTTTCATAAAAACAAAGGGTTTCTTGCTTGTTTTTAAGTGTTTCTAATTCGCTTCTTGCTTCGTTTTCTTTGCTAGAAAGGAACCCATGGAAATAAAAATGTCCAGTATCTAATCCAGAAGAGACTAAAGCGTTAATAAAAGCACTGCTTCCTGAGATAACTGAAACTGCAATGTCATTTTCCACACACATCTTTGTGAGTATATATCCAGGATCGCTTATACCTGGGTAACCCGCATCAGACATATATGCGACTTTTTTACCAGCTTTGATTTCTTCAATTAGTTTTGTGGATGCTTCGACTTCATTATGCTCTCTTAAAGAGACGAAATTCTTTTTGATATTAAACTTGTGAAGCAAATCAGAAGAATTTCTTGTATCTTCTGCAGCGATTAAATCCATCTCGTTAATTATTTCAGTTGCGCGTGGAGAAAATTCTCCAAGATTTCCAATTGGAGTAGCAATTAAATATAAAACTGGATGAGTGTTATTGAATGATTTAACGCGCTTCATTTTTGTTATTGTTCTTTTGCTTGTTGTTTTGATTGTTTTGAGGTTTATTATTGTCCTTATCATCTTTTGGTGGACGTGGACGATAATGAGTTTGTTTCATAAACTCTTCAAGCGATAAAAATTTAGAGTCATCTGGGTTATCAATTTTAACCATCTTTGACACTACATTAACAGCGGTAACTTCATACTCAACTTTATCGATAAAAACTTTAGTGCCAACAGGTGGGAAACCCTTCTTTAATTCAGTATATGCATCGTCTTCATATTTAAGGCAGCATAAGAGCTTTCCACAGTGACCTGAGAGTTTAGGAATATTAATGGCGAGCATTTGGTTTTTAGCCCTATTGATTGAGATTCCATCAAACTCATTTAAGAAGGTTGCACAGCAAAGTGGAAGGCCACATAAACCAACTCCTCCAATGAGTTTTGCCTTATCTCTACTACCGATTTGTCTAAGTTCAATTCTGGTGTGGAGTTTAGCCGCTAAAATCTTTAAGAGTTCACGGAAATCTACTCTTTCATCTGCGACATAAGAGAAGATAACTTTGCTCTTGTCTAAAGTGTATTCGCATGAGATTAGATTCATGTCTAATTTCATATTATTTACTTCATTTTTACAGATTTCTAAGGCAATTTTGGCATCTTTTATATTATTTTCATGTAAACGTAAATCAACGTCATTTGCCTTTCTTAAAATAGGTTTTAATCCAAGTTCACGATGATATTGTGAGATATCAATTGGATCAAAACAAATCTCTCCAAGTTCTGGTCCGTGAGTAGTTTCTACAACTACCTTATCACCAGGTTTTACTTCGAGATCTGAGAAGCCAAAAAAGTATGCGTGAGTGGAGTAGTGAAACTTAACTCCAACATAACCTTTGAATTTATTTAATGAATTTTCTTCCATAGAGATTTACTCCTTCATGAGATTGATAATTAGGTGGTCGATTAATAGACCAATATTGACGTTTAGATTGATAACATTTCTTGTTTTTAATATCTCCACAAGCGAAGATTGAACATGAGGTAATTTCGTGGATAAATTCCTTAAAATTTCCTCATAGAATTTTAGGCTGATTTCTCGATTTAGTTGAACGTTAAGAACATCTTCGTAAACTTGTGATAATAAATCGACAAAAAACCTTAATTCTTCTTTAGTTTTGATAAGCGGAACGATGTTAGTTTGAGAGTAATAGACAACGTCTTTTCTATTACCACCACTCATAACATCTAATAAACCATTAAGAGCCTTTTTAGCTTCTTTATAGTTGTCGCTTTCTTCCTCATCCATAAGGAAGTCATAGATGAGTTCTCCATCGTTATAGAAATAAGATAATAATTCTGCATCATCTTGTTCGACTAATAACCCTTGAGCGTCTCTAATGACTTTATCTCGAGGCATACTAATTAAAGGCAAGACTTGGCAACGACTAACGATGGTTGGGAGGATGTTATTAACATTGTTAGTAGTTAAGAATGCATAGATTTCACTTTCAGGTTCTTCTAAGAATTTAAGCATTGAGTTAACTGCTTCCACTCTCATGTTTTCAACCTGGTTTACAATGTAAATCATAATGCCTTTGGTTTCAAAGGCGGTCTTTTCAAATCTATTCTCAATGTTAAGAACATCTTCTTTTTTAATGATAGCTTTGCTACCGTCTAGTTTGATGATGTCTGGATAGTTGTCACTATCGATGCGCATGCATGTAATACAGTTATTACACGCAAGGGGAGATGGATCATCACATAGAATTGACTTTGCTAAATATTGAGCGACCTCATATAAGGGAGTACCTGGATTACCTACCAATAAATACGCATGCGAAAGAGTGTGGTTTTTAAACGCATTAACAAATGTTTTGTATATTATTGGTTGATTCTCTTCTAAGTACTTTCCTATTTGCATAGTCTATTCATAATTGCCTCTAAAGTAGCTTTAGCTACTTCATCTCTAGATTGAGAGGCATCAATAATTACATAACGGTCCGGATATTTCTTTGCTAAAGCGAGGAATGTATCTCTAACCTTGTTATGGAATTCAAGTTTTTCTAAATCTAAACGATTAACTTCTCTAGAGGCATTACTAGCAATCCTTGCTAGTCCTACTTCTGGTTTGATATCAAAGAGTAAGGTCAAATCTGGCCAAGTGTTTTCAGTAGCGAATAAGTTAACATTTAAAACTTCATCCACTCCTAATCCTCTAGCGCCTCCTTGATACGCTAAAGAGGAATCTAAGTAACGGTCACAAATAACAATCTTGCCTTCTTTAAGTGCAGGCCAGACTTTCTCTACTAAATGTTGACGTCTACTTGCAGCATATAAAAGTGCCTCAGTACGTGGGTCCATACTTGTATTTGCTTTATCAAGGATGACATTACGAATTTGTTCAGCGATAGGTGTACCACCTGGTTCACGTGTACGAACAATTTCATATCCCTTTTCTTGTAAAGCTTTCACTGCAGCTTCAACTGCGGTAGTTTTTCCTGATCCTTCAGGTCCTTCAAGAGTGATAAACATATAAGAAACCCCCTAAATCTTATGACGTCCTTCTAATGCTTTGGATAATGTTAATGGATCTACATAATCGAGATTTCCTCCGATTTGTAGACCATACGCTAATCGAGTGACTTTAATGTTATATTGTTCGATTAGCTTTGCTAAATACATTGATGTTGTTTCTCCATCAACAGTTGGATTAGTAGCGATAATCACTTCTTCGAAATGACCTTCTTCTAATCTTTTTAAAAGTGCATTGATATTGAGTGCTTCTGCATTCATTCCTTTGGATAAAGATAATTCACCATTAAGGACATGATATTGTCCGTGGAATGAATCGCTCTTTTCAATTGAGATAACATCTTTTGGATAAGAAACCACCATGATGATGTTTTCATCTCTATTTTTGTCATCACATATATAGCAGCCATCAATATCTGTAATCATTCCGCATGTTGGGCAGAAATGAATATTCTTTTTTAAGTCTTTTAGTGATTGGGCAATGGAGTCTAAGTCTTCTTCAGAGAAATCTAAAAGAGAATACGCCATCCTTTCAGCGCTCTTTTTACCAACTCCTGGGAGTTTATAAAGATTCTCTATTAAATTATCTAAAGACTTCAGTCTTTCCATAATTAGAAACCGAATCCGCCTTTACGACCGGTAATTCTTTCTTCGATTGCGTCTTTCTCTTCGTCAATCTTTTCAAAGAGTTCGTTTAAACCAGAGACGATTAAATCTTCAATCATCTCTTTGTTATCTGGATCTAAGCCATCTTTTTCGATATCAATCTTTTGGATTTGTCTATTTCCTAAGACGACAATTTCCACTAAGCCAGCTTTGCTGACTTTGAATTCTTTTTTATCGAGTTCATCATAAGCCTTTTGAAGTTCTCTTTGCATCTTTTGGGCTTGAATCATCATTTGTTGCATTTGGTTCATAAAATTATTCTCCAATAAAATCTAAAGTAATGTCTTTTGCCTTTGGTAGTCTTCCAATTTGCAAAAGGTTCATATATAGGGATTGTAGGTCCACTGATTTATTTCTACTGACACCATAGATGAACATTTTCCTATGGAAAATATGTTCGATGACAGTTTGTAACTCTGCTTGCATATCTTTGCTATTAACTTTTTCAGCAAGTTTAGGCATCGCGTATTCTAAGACAACAATATTTTTGGAGGCCACTAATGGTCGACCATCAATTAATAAGGTTGCTGCTTTTCCTACTACTGGATGAGTGGCTAAGCGTTTGATGTTTTTCCAACCATCAAGCAACTCTGCTTTAATTTCTTTTTTAGAAACCACCATGACGTTAACCATTAAGGAATCATCGATTTCAAAGCTATCTTCTTTTTCTGCATCTTTAAGATAAATAACGTTGTCATTAATAGTGATATCGCCTTCTAGTTGTGGAGATTCTTCTTTCTTTTCTTCTACAACAGGTTTTGCTACTTCTTTTATAGGTTCTGGAGTAGAAATATATGTAGGTTCTTGCTTCTTTTGCTCAACAACAGGTTCAGCTTTTGTCACTTTTGGAGTGGTCATAACTGGTTTGACTACTGTATCTAAAGAAGTAAGTTTGATTAATGTGATTTCAAAGATTGGATTGATAGAAGTGACGTTCTTATAATCCTTGACTGTGTTCATTAATATATCAATCATTTGGATTGCTAAGTCACTAGGAATGTTTCTAGATAATTCAGTAGCTTCTTCTTCGTTTAATGCTTCTAAATAATCCTTATTTGCGGAAGAGTTAAAGATAACAATATCCTTAAGGATAAGAAGAAGATCTTCGGTTAGTCTTTTGATATCTGTTCCTTTGCTAACATAGTTATTAAGTCTAGAAAGGACATCGCTCATATCGTGATTGATAATGGAATGAATCAATTTGATTTTTTCTTCCTTGCTCTCAAGAGCAAATATAGAAAGAATGTCATTAACATTAAGTGTATTGCCAGAGAACGCTAAAACTTTTTCTAATATAGAAAGAGCGTCTCTCATTCCTCCGTCAGCGAGTTGAACAACGAGTTCAACAGCCTCTTCGTTATACTCAACTCCTTCATTTTGAAGGACTGCTCTTAATCTTTCTTTGATATCTTTTTCGCTGACTTTGTTAAAGTCATATCTTTGACATCTACTTAAGATAGTTGGAAGAATCTTATGTGGTTCAGTGGTTGCTAAAATGAAGATTACATGTTCTGGTGGTTCCTCTAATGTCTTTAATAAGGCATTAAATGCACCTGTAGATAACATATGAACTTCATCGATAATATAAACCTTGTATTTACCTAAAATGGTTCCGTATTTGACTTTGTCAATTAATTCACGGATTTCATCAACACCGTTATTGGATGCAGCGTCTAGTTCTAAAACATCTGGGTGACTACCTTCGGTGATAGCGACACAGTTCTTACATTCGTTACATTGACAACCTAAACCATGTTCACAGTTAAGTGCTTTGGCAAATAATTTTGCCATTGTGGTTTTTCCAGTTCCACGAGGACCTGCAAAAAGATATGCGTGAGCGATTTTTCCAGTTGCTAACGCATTTTTTAAAGTTTTAACAATATGTTCTTGTCCAGCGACCTCTTCAAAAGTCTGAGGACGATAAGTTCTATATAATGCTTTATACGCCATAAATTTACCTGTTAATAAGTATACATTAGAGTTTCAAGAGTTTGAAGAACTTAATAGAATATTAACGAATAATTTTTTCGTTCTTCTTATAATATTAATATTATGGTATAATCTACCAGGCAAAAGAGGTATTTATGGAAGAAAGCATGTTTCAACGACTCACAGTCGCAACTAAAAGATTAGAAGAAATCGATCAAGAATTACTTGATGAAAACACTGTTAAGGATATTAAACACTTTAGAGAAATTTCTAAAGAAAGAGCAGTCTTAGAACCTCAAGTTGAGGCTTTTAATCGTTACCAAAAATACCAAGCTGAATTAGAAGAAGCTATCGAAATGGGAAATGATAGTGATCCAGAATTATCCGAAATGGGTAAAGAAGAGGCTAAAAGACTAACTAAAGAATTAGAAAACCTTGAAGCAGAACTTAGAGAACTTCTTTTACCAAAAGATCCTAATGATGATAAAAACATCATTGTTGAAATTAGAGGTGCTGCTGGTGGAGATGAAGCCAATATCTTTGCAGGCGACTTATTTAGAATGTATACAAGATACGCAGAAGCACAAGGATGGAAAATTCAAATGATGGATCAATATCCTTCTGAAGCTGGTGGTTTCTCCCAAGTATCATTCATGATTAAAGGCAAAATGGTGTATTCCAAACTTAAGTTTGAATCTGGAGCACATCGTGTTCAAAGAGTTCCTAAAACTGAAGCTAGTGGAAGAATTCACACAAGTACCGCAACCGTTTTAGTTATGCCTGAGGCAGAAGAAATTGATGTTGAAATCAATCCAAACGACTTACAAGTTGATACATATCACTCTCAAGGTGCTGGCGGACAAAACGTTAACAAAACTGAGTCCGCTGTCCGTATTACACACATTCCAACTGGTATTGTTGTTGCGTGCCAAACTGAAAAGTCTCAAATTCAAAACCGTGAAATCGCTATGCAAATGTTAAGAGCAAAGATGTATTCCACAATGCTTGAAAAACAACAAGAAGAAATTGGAAACGAAAGAAGACTTAAAATCGGTACTGGTGAGAGAAGTGAAAAAATTAGAACTTATAACTATCCACAAAACCGCGTTACCGATCATAGAATTGGTTTCACTATCCAAAAATTAGATAGAGTCATGGAAGGGGATTTAGAAGAAATTATTGAAGCCTTAATCCACTATGACCAATCTCAAAAAATCGCAGGTGAGAACTAATGACTTACCGTGAACTTTATTTCAATTTACAAAAAAGAAAATCTAAATATTTAAATAACACTGCAATAAAAACTCTCCTTCAAGACGATGGAAATTTTTCTGATTTTTTTAACCTTATAAATCATTTTGATGAACAAGCTAAAAACATAGATAAAATTGAATCCAATATTGTTAGAATTGAAGCTGGTGAACCTCTTCAATATGTCCTTGGATATGCGTTTTTTGTTAACTCAAATTATGTTGTAAGTAAAGATGTACTAATTCCTAGACAAGAAACAGAAGAGCTTGCTGTTGCTACCTTAAAAACGATCGTGAAGATGTTTGGAAAAGAACCAAAAATTAAGATTGTTGATATCGGAACTGGCTCAGGAATTCTCGGTATCTATCTTAAAGAGTATTTTCCAAATTCAAGTGTGATTTGCACCGATATTAGCGAAAATTCACTACAAATTGCAAAAATTAACGCAAAAAATCACCATGTAGAAATAGATTTTAGACAAGGTGATATGTTAGAGCCAATTAAAGATGAAAAAGATGTTGCAGTTATAATTTCAAACCCTCCTTATATTGGAGACAAATCCACTGTTGATCCACAAACTTTGAAATATGAACCACACCTTGCTTTATTTGCTACACCTAAAACTAAATACTATGAAATTATTATGTCTACTATCGATTCACAAATCCTTGCAGATAAGTATTTGTTAGCTTTTGAAATAGGTGAAGATATGGAAGAAGAACTAACCCACTTAATTGAAACAAAATATAAGGGAATTATGTACAAGTTTGAAAAAGATATTTATGGTAAAACAAGATTCCTATATATCATTAAAGATGAAGGTATTACTTATGTTGCGTAAAGATTTTGAACTTGCTAAAAACGCATTAGATAAATCACAAGTTATTGCGTTCCCAACTGAAACTGTAATGGGTTTAGGAGTCTATTATAACGACTTTGAAGCATATAACTTATTAAACAAGATTAAATGCCGTCCAGAAGACAAGCCATATACTTTAATGCTTGGAGATGTTAATGACATTTCTAAATATGCTTATATTGATGAAAGAGCAGCAAAAGTAATTAGAGCTTTTATGCCAGGAGAAATTACTATCTTACTTAGAAGCCAAAATGTTCCTGATTATGTTACTCATAAAACAGGAATAATTGGTATTAGAGTTCCTAATTTAAAAGAATTACAAGAGTTCTTATGCTATATCAAGACTCCACTACTTGTTCCTAGTGCGAATAAAAGTGGTGAGAAACCAGCGTTAAATAGTGATGAAGTAAAACACATATTCTTAAATGAATTAGGATATATATTTGAAGGAACTGCTAAAGGGGGAGTGCCATCTACCTTAGTTGACCTTACAAATAAAGAAGTTAAAATTTATAGAGAAGGGAATATCAAACTAAAAGATATTCTTGATGTTATTGAAAAGGAGTAAAACAACTATGAAAATTGCAGTCGGAAGTGATCATGGCGGATTAGAATATAAGAACGCTATTAAAGAACACTTAGAAAAACAAGGACACGAAGTTATTGATGTTGGAACATATTCAAAAGATAGTTGCCACTATCCAATTTATGGAGAAGGTGTTGCTAGAAAAGTAGCTTCTAAAGAATGTGATTACGGTGTGGTTGTTTGTACTTCTGGAGAAGGCATTTCCATCGCCGCTAATAAAGTTAAAGGCGTTAGATGCGGAATCGCATATAACGATGATGTTGCTAGATTAATGAGACAACATAATAACGCTAATGTCATCTCATTTGGACAAGCCTTTATGTCTTTAGAAGATGTTCTTAGAAGAGTAGATATATTCTTAAACACCGAATTTGAAGGTGGAAGACATCAAACTAGAGTCGACATGATTTCTAATATCGAAAAGTAATAACGATAAAAAAATATAAAATTAGACCTATTATATAGGTCTTTTTTTGTATGAAATTTTCTCAATTAAAAAAATCAGTTTTTCTTCCTCTTTATTAATATGTAGGGATTTTAATGGAAAGCCATACATTAAAGCCCGCAACAAAAAAGATAGTTTAGTTTTTGTGGTGTGCGGATCCCCGGAAACACGAAATCTATAACAGAAAGGAGTAATTATGAGCAAGAAAAAGATTTATAACAAACATTTAGAAAGAGGAAGATTTTATATACATAGTGACGGACATGGTGGACATCCAGCACTTCTTTATAAGAAGAGCGATAAGAAAAATATCTATTTTATAGTAGTATTTACGTCTTCTTCGGGTCCAAAAAGAAAACAGCTAAAACACAGCATTGAACCTATTAAGATAAAAGTGTCTTTTGTACATAATACACCAAAGATTAGTTCTAGGCGTGAACTAGGTAGAAATCCAATGAAGGGATTAAAAATAGACAAAGAAGACAAGCCTCTTATTGAGACTATAAAAAGAAAAAAATGATTCACAAGACCACTTAATGATCTCCATATGCGAATCACTACATATATTAAACCAAAAGGAAGGAGATGATGCAATATAGAAACTTGTAAATGTCCAATACGTGGCAAATATTATAAAAACGTAAAAATAAAAAGCCCCGTTAATGGAGCTGCACAGTTTCCTGTGAGTCGGCATCAAACTAGTGATGGCCACGACCATAGTCACATTTAACCAAAAACATACAAAATAAGCAAGAAGCAAATAAAAAAAACAAGGATAAACCTTGTTAGTTGTTTTGGACTCCATCGACACATTATGTTTCCCTCTAGTGTTCTAGGCGGGTGTCATCACTGCTTTAGTTGAGTTTATTAAGCAGCTGGTGTTCTGTGGTCATTAATCACAAGTTGCCTTGTTCGCCATGTCTGGTGCCGGTCCTTACGCATACAAGTCCTAACTCTGCAACTGGTAATATCGATTGATATCAGTGAGGCTATTACCATTGAATCTATGATTCATAAATAAGCGATCTAAACATAGATTTATTTAACAATCCCGACTAGGTAATCAACGTCCCTATGATCGCTTGCCATACGGCTGTCTATTATTAAAACAAAACAAAAGAATTAATGCAATATAAAGTCTATTGAAAAGAAAAAAATGATTCACCAGACCAACAATGGATCTCACCTGCGAATCATTGCATATATTAAAGCAAACGATAGGAGATAAATCAATATGGAATCTTACAAATGTCCTATTTGTGGCAACACCGATATACATTCTATTGGCTACTTAAATGGCAAACCTTACTGCCGTAGATGTGTCTCTTTTCGTGGTGAAGAAGTAGAACATAAACCATCATATCCTAAGAAAGCACCTATCCATCTTGAATATGAACTATCCTCAGAACAAAAAGAATTATCAGATAAACTTGTTGAGAACTATAAAAAGGGAATAGATAGTTTAGTTTTTGCTGTGTGTGGATCTGGCAAAACAGAGATTGTTTTAAAACTGATTAAATATGTAATAAATTGTGGCGAAAAAATAGCGTTTGCGTTGCCTAGAAGAGACGTATGTATTGAATTATATAATAGGTTAAGAAATGTATTTAAGTTTAACAAGGTAATAAGTCTATATGGTGGTCACACAAAAGAAAAAGAAGGCGACATTATTGTTTTAACGACGCATCAATTATATCGATATAAAAATTACTTTTCTTGCATTGTTCTTGATGAGATAGACGCTTTCCCATTCAAGGATGATCCTGTACTGCACTCTATGTTTTTTAATTCTCTTAATGGCCATTATGTAATGATGAGCGCAACTCCATCAGAAGAAGTAATAAAACATTTCTCAAAAACAGGGAAAGATATATTGAGATTAGAGACGAGATTCCATCGCCACCCTCTACCTGTTCCTAAGATAGTTATTGGCAATGAATTCACTATGTTTTTAAAGCTCATCTATTACATTAATAAATATAAAAAGAGCAATAAACCTGTCTTCATATTCGCTCCAACTATCAAAGAATGTGAATCGCTTTACAAATTAATTTCTATATTTGATAAAGGTGGTAATTATGTCCATTCGAAAAGACAAAATCGAAAAGAAATTATTCAAGGGTTTCGAGATGGAATATATCGATTCTTGGTTACTACTTCAGTTTTAGAAAGAGGCGTAACGGTGAAGGATTTGCAGGTAATTGTGTATAAATTTCACACTTTTGTATACGATAAAGGCACTTTAATTCAAATAGCAGGACGTGCCGGAAGAAAACTAGATGCCCCAGAAGGAGAGGTGATTTTCATTGGCAAAGAATTTACTAGAGAAGCTCAAGGAGCAATCGATAGCATTAACTCCAGCAACAAGGCATTGCAAGATATGCTTCAAGGAAATAAATGATCATTCACTTTATAATTCCTTTAATCCAAAAAGCATTATATGTGAGAACTGTTTCCGAGAGTTCAAAGCAAAGTTCAAAAGTTTTAGAATTGGATCTATAAAGTGCTTATCTATCTATGATTATGATGAGACCATTAAGAAGATACTTTATACATTCAAAGGCTGCTATGACTATGAACTCAAAGATGTGTTTTTATCTAGGTATCTTACATATTTAAAACTGCTATATCGAGGATACATAGTTGTCCCTGTTCCTTCTAATAAAATTGATGATACAAAAAGAGGCTTCAATCATGTGGTGGAAATCTATAAAAGTCTAGGACTACCTATGGTGGATGCTTTAATAAAAGTGAAGAATGAAAAGCAATCGTCTAAATCTAAAAAGAATAGGTTAAATATTGATACAGTTATTGTCGGACAAAACCTTGAAAAACTATATGGGAAAAAAGTATTGATTGTCGATGATGTTTATACGACTGGAGCAACAATGCACAAGGCAATTTCAGTGATAAAAGAAGCATCTCCAAAACAAATAAAGGTGCTTGTTATAGCGAAAACTATAGATCTAAAAGATAGAAAATAAGAATATTGGTCAAATTGTATTAGGTAAATCTAATACATAGATGGTATATTTATTAACGGACACTAAAATTCTTTTAAAAAAGAAAAGAAATCGGAGGTATATCAGATGGGATTTTTTGACAAGATGGCCATTAAACGCTACGCCAAAATAGCGGATAAAGTAATGGCACTCGAAGAAACCATGAAAGCTTTAAGTGATGAAGACTTAAGAGCGAAAACCGTTTATTTTAGAGAACAACTTTCGCAAGGAAAGACTCTCGATGATATTAAAGTTGAAGCATTTGCTGTTGCTAGAGAAGCAGCAAGAAGAACAATTGGGGAATTCCCATATAAAGTTCAAATTATTGGTTCATTAGCGTTACATGCTGGTGATGTTGCAGAAATGAGAACTGGTGAAGGTAAAACCTTAACCGCAACCATGGCTGTTTATCTTAATGCACTTGCAGGTAATGGTGTGCACGTTGTTACCGTTAACGAATACTTAAGTGAACGTGACGCTAACTGGATGGGCCAAATTTATAGATTCTTAGGACTCACCGTAGGTGTTAACCTTAGAACAAAAACCACAAGTGAAAAAAGAGAAGCATATTTATGTGATATCACATACACCACTAACTCTGAATTAGGATTTGACTACTTAAGAGATAACATGGCAACCGAAATGGCCTATCGTGTCTTAAGAGGTCTTAATTTCTGTATCGTCGATGAAGCCGACTCAATTTTAATTGATGAATCTCGTACCCCGCTTATTATTTCCGGTGGCGCACGCGCTAGTGCCTCACAATATACAGTCGCGGACCGTTTCGTTAAAGCATTAAAGAAAGACGTTGATTTCTCTGTTGATGTTAAAGAAAAGACTGTTAACTTAACTGATTCAGGTAACGCTAAAGCGGACAGAATGTTTGGTATCAAAAACTTATATGATCCAGAATACGCTGATTTAGTTCATAGAATTCATAACGCTCTTAGAGCGAACTATATTATGGCTAGAGACGTCGATTATTTAGTCGATGCTGAAGGACAAGTTCAAATCATTGACCAATTTACTGGCCGTGTTCTTCCAGGAAGAGAATGGTCTGATGGTTTACATCAAGCTGTTCAAGCCAAAGAGAACGTTGAAATCAAACAAGAAACCGTCACAATGGCGACTATTACATATCAAAACTTCTTCCGTCTTTACAAGAAGATGGCAGGTATGACTGGTACCGCTAAAACTGAGGAAGAAGAGTTTAGAAAAATTTATAACATGCGCGTTGTATGTGTACCAACCAATAGACCAATCCTTCGTTATGACGCTATTGACTATGTTTATGCGCATAAAGGACCTAAATTAGCAGCCCTTGTTAAAGAAGTCAAAATCAGACACGAATTAGGACAACCAATCCTTATTGGTACTGTCTCGGTTGAATCTTCCGAAGAGATTTCTAAATTATTGCTCGAAGCTGGTTTACAACATGAAATGTTAAACGCGAAAAACCACGCTCGTGAAGCTGAAATTATCAAAGATGCTGGTAGAAAAGGATCTATCACTCTTGCTACTAACATGGCAGGTCGTGGTACTGATATTAAG